>Ga0257122_1001765_pt1 | contig 14493 bp, 12 predicted proteins | sample SI106_120metaG_FD_190146 | JGI IMG/M metagenome (GOLD analysis project Ga0257122, IMG submission 190146) | Marine microbial communities from Saanich Inlet, British Columbia, Canada - SI106_120 | ecosystem: Environmental > Aquatic > Marine > Inlet | place: Canada: British Columbia | collected... | reverse complement strand
TCGGTTATCCTCTGCCCCAAGACCTGCGAGAGATTGCAGGACGGCAAAATCCAGGTCGACTTTGGCTGTATGGTAACCGTCGACTAACGGTCGGCTGGGGGGCGATTGCCGAGACGTCGTGAGCAAGCTTTGCTTGGCCGCCGCCGCGAAGCGGGGGGGGCGGACTCACGGCGCATTTGATCTACCGACTAACCTAGGACCGACTGCCGATTCCCGATTTCCCAGAACCGATGGCCGATGACCAAGTTGTTGGCGGGAGAGGCTAAACCTACGGCTTTTTACAACCGTATTTGCCTAGGAACTGCGCGCTTCCTGCGGCCAAGGCTTCGTCGATCATCAGACGGGGTAGCCAGATATTGGCGTCCATCTTGACCGCGCCGGCTTGCAGAGGGAGGCCCAGAATACCGCGCAGCTGATTGGCCCCCGTGTTCTTCACCTTGGCGGCCGCATCTACAGCGTGGCGTGAAACGGGAATCAGGCTGGCATAAATCGTCGCGAAACGTTTACCGACCTTCACTTTGACCATCTTACTCAGGTTGCCCTCGCTGTCTTCGCCGAGAATATCGGATTCGTCCTCGATGTCGTCGACCTTCATTGCCGTATTGTATTCACGGTAGTCGTACAACTTGTTGCCGAAGAAGAGATTGTTCGCCAACTTTACCCATTTGCTCTTCTTGATATTGTCGACGCCACCATAGTCACCGAAGCCAAATACGTTGTTGGTCGCCTTCAACTTGACGCTGCTGTCGAGTTTGATCGCGTTTCCGCCGTAGGTCGCGATGGCATCGTGCTTCCAATGGAAGAGAAACGTGTTGTTGTGAATTTCGTACTCTGGCAATCCTTGTGCCGAACGACCATGAAAAGAGGTCATCGCATAGACACCCTCGCCTGTATTATTGATGATCAGGTTGTTGCGGATGCTCACTTTGCCGTTCTTCGAACTCCAGATTTGAATTACGCCCGCGGTGGGAGCCGTATTCATCAGTACGTTGTTGGTGATCGAAACAAGGCACTGTCCGCCTTTCACGCGAATGGCGCCACGTTCGGGCGAAGCGTTCTTGTTTTTCCCGCCGTTTGCTTTGCGCAAGATCAGCAGGTTCTTTTCCGTCTTGAAGTGATTTCGAGGGCCGTTATCGATGATGAGGCCGTCGATGACCAGCGGCTTGGGACCGCGTTTTCGACAGTCAACGATCAAACGGGAATCGGTACTACCGCCGTAAACGTCGAGGCCTGTCAGTATCGTTCGGTGCGCCCCCCAAGGGTCACGTTTCGAAAAATCGTCAGAATAGCCGCCCAGGATCTTTACCGCTGCGGCCAAGCCCGTGGATCCGGATTTGCCCCGCCCCAAATACACTCCTTCGGCGATGTGAATCACGTCACCGTCAACAATCTTGGCGACGATATTGCCCAGGTCCTTGGCAGGCTTGACCTTCGTCCCCTTCTTGCCACGTCCCCGTTTGATCGACACATACCAATCCCTAGCCGAAGCCGCCGTGGGCAAGGCCAGCATCATTGCTAAAGCAACAAGCAGAACATTTCGTTTCATCGAGGTCTCCTCATCTACAGCGGCATTAGTTTTGTTTGAAGCGCAGATTCTACACTTTTTTTCGTAGCCGCGAAAGTGTAGGTGGGCTGAGACGCTGCGCAGTGCGTCAATATTCAATTATCTGTGGAAGCGTAACTAGCAGGAGGCGGGCTGAACACCGTCGAGCAGTGTCCATAGGGCTTTGACGGCTATCTCGCTGGCAGCAACAGCCTGTTTCCGGTCTGCTTCGGTCTTCACGAGCGCCTTGAGTAGCGCCCTATTCCATTCGCGATGCTTCACATCCAGACTGCGGTGAAGCGCGAAGAAGGCCAGTCCACGTTCGTCGTCGATTCCGAAATGCTGAATAAGTCCTTCTATCTTTGCCTCAGCCACCTCTGGGATCATCTCCTCGTAGGCGTTGATCGCAGCGACCCCTTCCACGGCCGTACCCTCGATACACAGTTGGCGAAATGCCTCGAGGGTCTGCGAAGTACACGAATTCGGCACCGCACTGGCCACCTCAGTCCTTTCTAGTCCTAGGGATTCCGCAAAACGCAGCCAAAGCTCGGAATGGTTCTCTTCGCCTCGATCCTCGTCGATGAGGTTTTCGAGGAGCGCCCGTCGGCTTTGCGTGTCCTCACCGCAATTGACGAAGATTCCCGCCAAATAGGTCGGAAAAGAGAGTTCATGTTTGTAGTATTGCCCCGCATAGTCCTGCAAGGCTTCCATCGGCAACGTCCCATCGGTCCAACTCTGATAGAATGGGTGTTTCAGCAGGTGATTTGCAGCGATAGTCTCGTCGATTTCAACAAGCCAACGTTCCATGATGTGTCCCCTTGTCGGTGTTTGAACTAGTACCCTCGGCCAGCTTGCGCCACAACTTGATGCATGTCAAATCCCGTAAAGCCACTCGACTGTGCCCAGGGAGACTCCGCGGTGGTGCAACGTTCGACCATTGCAGCCCTTCCGGGCCCTCATGATTTCAATGCCCGGCTACGCGGGCCCCTCCAAGTTGACAGATGTCAATCTTCCGCCGCGTTGCGGGACACCGAATAATTAGTGCTGCAGAAGTAATGAGAGAAGGGAGCTAGCTGGCAGCAAAAACGCGTTTCGGCCAAAGGCCACCGTCACGAATTACGCCTAGGGCGACAAGGCATTCCCCCTGCCGAATCCTAATTAGCTGCGGTTCTTCCGTCGCCTGATCACCCGAAAGGCTGGCAAGTGTTTCGGCCGGCAGTTCGACGGGCTGCCCGTGACGAATCTGAACCTCGTCGTTTTCCGTTATTTGAACGTGCGGCAGATAGCCAACCGCCTCATCGACCGAAAGCAATTCGTGCGTATCGGGCGATGCTTCCAGTTCCGCTAGGGTCACGCAACGATCCACGCTGAAGCCACTGCTCTGCAACCGCCTCAATGCCGACAGCGTCGCACCGCAACCAAATCGCTCTCCGATATCAGCAACAAGCGACCGGATGTAGGTTCCCTTGCTGCAATCCACCTCGATCTCGAAATACGGAAGTTCCAATTTCAAGACCGTCAGCCGGTGAATGACAACCCGCCGCGGCTTGAGTTTGACCTCTTCCCCGCGGCGCGCCTTGGCGTAGGCGCGCTGACCATCCACTTTGATAGCGGAGAACGCGGGTGGAATCTGCTCAATCTCACCACGAAAATCCTCGAGGATACCTTCAAACTGAGCAGCGGAAATCTCGGGCACGTCCTTTTCACTGAGGATTTCTCCCGTGACATCGAGTGAGTCGGTTGTTCGACCGAAAAGCCCGGTCGCGAGGTAAGTCTTACGGTCGGCGAGTAGCATGCCGGCAACCTTCGTCGCCTCCCCAACACAAATGGGTAGAACGCCCGTTGCCAAGGGATCCAACGTCCCCGTATGCCCTGCCTTCTTCACGTTCAGTATTCGCCGAAGCGCTTTGACCACGCCGAAGGACGTCATGCCTTCGACCTTGTCTACTAGCGCGATCCCATCGACGGACATCTATTCCTCGGTCCCCGACTCATTGAGCAGCGCGGCTACTTGCTTGAAGAGTGCGTCCCGTACATCTTCCACTTTGCCGGGAATTCTACAGCCAGCCGCGTTATAATGCCCCCCGCCGCCGAATTTCACAGCCAGGGCGGATACGTCCACCAATCCGCGAGACCGAAAACTAACCCTCACGGGACCGTTTCCTTTGGGCCGCATCAAAATGGCCACCTCAACGCCCTTTATTCCACGAGCGTAATTGATGAATCCATCGACCATGTAGGGTGTCGCGCCTGTCGTAGCCAGCATCTCGTCGCTAACAGTAAGGGCTGCGGCTCGACCGTCTGCCGAAATGGCCAGCGTGTCCAACGAAAGCGAGAGAAGCCGCAACTGTTCCACCGGCTGCATCTCGTATACGTGGCTCGCTACGCGCCAGGGGTCTATCCCAATTTCCAACATCTCGGCGGAGATTCGCATGGCTTCGGGATTGGTATTCTGATAGCGAAACGAACCGGTGTCGCTGAAGATCGAACAATAGATACCCTCTGCCGTAGCGTGATTTATCTCAACACCGAGGTGCGTGAAGATCCGATACAGCAAGATACCCACCGCAGCGGCCTTTTCATCGTGATAGACAACATCGCCGATATCACCGAGGGTCTTATGATGATCGACCACGAGGATTTTGCCGAGTAGTTCAGAGGGTAGACGACCATCGGGAAAGATACGCTCATCCGAGCAATCGAGGATGACCGTGAGATCAACGCTTTCCGTAGGCCATTGGTCGACGACATCTTCGGCCCCTGGCAAAAACGAGAACCGTCCAGGTACCGAATCAGGATTGTAGGCGATAACGTCTTTCCCCATGGTACGCATGCCATGATACGCGGCGAGGGTACTGCCGATCGCATCGCCATCAGGCCCAGGATGGCTCGTTACCAAGACCCGCTGAGCGCCGCGGATCAACTCCGCTGCCTCGGCAAGGCTAACCTTGTCCATCTTCCTCCCCCCTCTCCACCTCAATCTCGTGCAAGATTCGTTCAATATTTGCTGCTTGAATCGCGGTGGTATCCAGAATGAACCTGAGTTTGGGCGTGCTGCGCATACTGACGCGACGGCCTAGCTCGGAACGTAAAAAGCCGCTCGCACCCTTGAGGGCCTTCATCGCATCCTTGGTTTCCTCATCGCCACCTTTAACCGCAACGAGAACCTTCGCTGTCGCCAAATCAGGAGAAGCACGCACACCCGTCACCGTCATCATTTCTACCTTGGAAATGCGCGGATCGTTGATTGCAGACGGTACAATATCAGCAAGATTCATCTGCAACTGCTTATTGATTCGTGCCATGCGGTCGCCCCTCATCTGATCACACCAGCTCCTCGTTTTCGTTGTAGTGAACGATGTCAACCTCTCGGTTGATCAGTTGCCCCAGATAAAGGTCTTCAATGAATCGCGTGATATTGTCCAACATCGACTGGACATGCGTGCTGTCGTTTCCCGTCACCACCAACCCCACAACTGACTTTTGCCACGCGTCCTGAGCCCCGACTTCAGAGATGCCCGCATTGAATTTTGCACGAACGCGTTCGATGATACGGCGCAAATATTTGCGTTTGGCTTTGAGAGAGCCGCTATCGGGAAAATGAAAGACCAGTCGACAGACGCCTACAACCATCGCAGCGGTATAGAATCCCTAGAGGGTGGGAGCGAGTTCCTCGACTTCATAGCCTTCGATGATATCGCCGACTTTGATGTCATTATGGCCAGCGATCGAGAGACCACATTCGTACCCTTGCGCCACCTCTTTGACATCGTCCTTGAAGCGACGCAGCGAGCCGACCCTGCCCTCATGAATTTTAACGCTATCGCGGACCAACCTGAGCTGGGCCTTTCGAGTGATTTTGCCTTCGAGTACGGCACAACCGGCGATGACACCCTGCTTCGGTATGGTATAGGTCTCGCGAACTTCGACTCGGCCAAGGGGCTTTTCGCGCAACTCTTTGGGCAAGAGACCGCGCATCAGCTCTTTGACATCATCCAACATTTCATAGATGACGTCGTAAATCCGTGCCTCGACGCCTTCGCGTTCAGCCAGTTTGCTGGCCTTGCCAGCAGGACGAACGTTGAACCCAACCAACACAGCTCCCGCAGCTTTGGCCAGATTGATATCTGTTTCGGTGATGCCACCTACGCCAGCACTGATCACGTTGACCGTGACCTTTTCGGTACTGAGCTTGCGCAAGGCGTCACGGACAGCTTCTGCCGATCCTTGAACATCGGCCTTCAGCAGAACTTTCAGTTCCTTGATTTCGCCTGCCCGCAGCTGGCCCAGAATATCTTCCAGCGTGCGGCCCACGCCGGAATTGGCGAGGCCCCGCCGACGCGACTCTTTGGAACGATGCTCAGCCAATGTACGGGCCGCTTTATCATCAACCAGAGAGTTGAAAAGGTCGCCCGCACCTGGCACGCCGCTGAGCCCCAGAATTTCGACCGGCGTACTGGGCCCGGCTTCCTTCATCTGCTTGCCTTGGTCATTGATCAACGCCCGAACCTTGCCGATGAATTCACCGGCAACGAGAGTCTGACCGACACGCAGGGTTCCTTCTTGAACCAGAACAGATGCCATGGGTCCACGGGCACGATCGAGTCGCGCCTCAATGACGGTTCCGCTCGCATGTTTGTCGGGGTTCGCCTTGAGGTCCAGCATTTCGGACTGAAGTACAATGCTCTCCAACAACTCAGGAATACCTTCTTTGGTTTTCGCCGACACATGAACGAAGAGCGTGTCACCACCCCAATCCTCAGGCATTAGATTTCGTTCAGCCAACGCCTTCTTACAATAATCAGGATTCGCGTTGGGCAAATCGATCTTGTTGACAGCGACGATAATTGGCACACCCGCGTCACGCGCATGATCGATGGCTTCTGCGGTTTGCGGCATAACACCGTCGTCAGCCGCGACGACCAACACCACGATATCGGTACATTGTGCACCGCGCGCACGCATGGAAGTAAAGGCTTCGTGGCCTGGCGTGTCGAGGAAGACAACGTCACCCGTGTTCGTCGACACGCGATAGGCGCCAACGTGCTGGGTAATTCCACCGGCCTCACCATCCGCGACATCTGCGGCGGTGGCGCCCCTAATGGCGTCGAGCAGGGAAGTCTTACCATGGTCGACGTGCCCCATTACCGTAACAACAGGGGCGCGACTGAGGAGGTCCTCTTCTTTATCGTCTACCTCTTGAATAACTTGGTCTTCACGGAAGGCGACGTTTTCTACTTCGTAGCCAAATTCAGCCGCCAGCAAGGAGGCTGTATCAGCATCGATACTTTGGGTAATGGTGATCGACGTGAGTCCCATTCCCCAGAGTTTCTTCAGCACGTCGGTAGATTTGGCGCCCATTTGACGACCCAGTTCACCAACGGCGATGGCATCTTCTAATCGAATTACCCGCTTGTGCTCGGCGGGCATCGTTATCTCTGTCTTGCGTCCCGAGCGTGAGGTTGGGACGCGTTTACGTCTACTACGTCGTTGGTTCGGAGCGGCTCTCGCGAAACGCCCCGCCGCCTGACGGGCTTCCGTACGCAGACCTTGACGTCGCGCGTCCAGATCCGTGATCACGACACGTGGCCGAGACGCCGGGCCGGCCATCATGCGGGCGACTTCAGCAGCGGAGAGTGCTTGCGGCGGACCAGCCGGACCGGGTGCTCCCGGACGACCGCCGGATGTACGCGCTGACGTTTGACCGCTAGCTACCCTAGCCTGCCGCGCCGCACGTGCCCGAGCAAATTTACCACCAGGCTCGAAACCAGGTGCGTATCGAATCGTCGGCTTGTCTTCACCGTCTTCACCGTCTGCGCCTTCTGCGCCGGCATCCGCCACCGGTGCTTCGGCCACAACCGGGGCAACCGGCTCGGGCTCAACGACTTCAATCGGCGGAGCGGCAACAACTTCCTCTACCACTTCGGGAACAACGACCTCTTCCACGACGGGTGGAGGTGGCGCTGCTACAACTTCAGCGGGAGGAGGTGTTTCCTCGACCACAGGCTCGACGACAACCGGTTCAGCGGCTTCGACAACCACTTCCGGCGCTTCGACGACGACCGGAGTCGGCTCCTCGATCACAACGCTTTCGCTGGCAACCACTTCGGGTACAACCGGCTCGACCACTTCCTCGTAGACGACTTCCTCGACTGGTGCCGGGGGAGCCTCCACGGGTGGAGGTGGTGGTGGCGGTGGCGGTGGTGGCGGCGATGCGACAACCGGCTGAGCTGCGGAGGCTTTCGCACCCTTCGACCGCCGCCTTATGACGGTTGCCGAGAGGCGTTTGACCTGCTGATTTTCAGTGCGCTCTTTCTCGACCGACCGCCTTACACGCTGAACATCGTCTGAAGTGATGAAGCTCATATGATTCTTCACTTCGATGCCCAAACCACGTACGCGATCGACCAATTCCCGATTCTGTAAACCGAGTTCTTTGGCGACACTATACAAACGAACTTTTTGACTTGCTGCCTCGACCATGACGCTTTGCCTACCCTGCATCATCTAGACTGTCCTTTTGAGTGAGGTAACGGTGCTTGTCTCCAAAGAGTTATTCACCGTTAACATTCCCCGCTCTCGACAATTCCATTTAATTCCGTGGAATTCACCACGACTCGACGACGCATCGAACGCTGAAACCGATTCTGCGATAGTGCCGACTGCAGACATACATCCGCCATACAGAGATACGCCCCACGACCGGGACTGCGCTGAAGATCGTCGAATCGCAGGACTCCCCGCGAATCTACGACAAACCGCCTCAGTTCCTTTTTTGCTCGTGTTTCGTAACATCCGACACATCGCCTCATTGGGCCGGCCACTAGGCCAACCCAGTTTCCTCTCTATCTGAACCCTCTTCTACGACCGCCTCAGTACTTCCTTCTGCGACCGCCTCAGTACTTCCTTCCACAACCGCCTCGGCGCCAGCGTCATCGCTGCCCCCGGGGCCCCAACCCTCACTCAACTCAATTTCATCTTCCACCGTCGGCGGCTCGGACTCACGGTCCAAATCTCCGAGGTAGACGCGAACTGCCCAATGAATATAGCGAGCTCGCCCGACAGTAATTCCTGCGTTGCCGGCCAGCCGCTCCATGTCGTGCTCTTTGCAGAGGTTTTCGACAGTTGGATAGTTGAGTTGGATGCGCGCGGCCATCGCCTCGTCGATGCCTTCAACAGAGAGCATACGCTCTTCGCTACTTTTCTCGGCTTCGGCGGCAATTCGATCCGCTTCATCAGCTTCCCGCTGCGTTTCGCCATCCATGGCCAACACAGCGGCAGCGACGATTTCCTTCGCTTTTTCCAGGCCGCCTAGACCGGGAATAGCGACCAATTCTTCCGGCGCCGTCGCATGAACCTCAATGGCACTACGCCAACCCAGCTTGAACATTGTATCTGCCAAGTCGACGGATACTCCTTCGATGCGGGCCAATTGACGTTTTGCCTTTTCTTCCAATTCGCGAACCTTCGATTCGCTATGGATATCGATACGCCACCCCGTCAGCTGTGAAGCCAACCGCACATTCTGTCCCTTCTTGCCGATGGCAAGAGAGAGTTTGTCGTCGGGGACGATCAATTCCATGGTGTGGTTTTCGGCATCTAACAAGACGCGAGAAACTTCCGCTGGTGCGATTGCGTTACATACAAATCGCGCGGGGTCTTCGTCGTAGGGGACGATATCGATTTTTTCGCCGCGCAATTCTTGGACAACTGCCTGTACCCGTGAGCCTTTCATACCCACGCAAGCGCCGACTGGATCCACGTCGGAGTCCCTCGAAGAAACCGCGATCTTCGCCCGAGCACCCGGCTCTCTGGCGCAGGATTCGATGCGTACGATGCCTTCGTAGATTTCCGGTACTTCGTTTTCAAAGAGTTTGATCAGCAGGCCCCGATGGGTTCGCGACAGAATAATCTGCTGTCCCCGAGCTGCACGATCGATATCAACGACAAACGAGACCACGCGGTCGCCAGGGCGATAGGATTCGCGCGAGACCTGCTCACGAACTGGCAGTATCGCCTCGGTTCGGCCCAGATCGACAATGATATTGCCGCGTTCAAATCGACGAACGATACCATTGATCAGTTCGCCTTTTCGGTCCTTGTACTCGTTGAAGATATTCTCGCGTTCGGCTTCACGCACACGCTGGATGATGACCTGCTTGGCGGTCTGAGCGGCGATTCTACCGAACCCCCTGCCCTTGGTGGACAAGCCGAGCATGTTTCCATATTGCTCGGTTTGATCCGCGGCACGTTGTGCGTCTTCCGGTCGATAGAAGACCTGAAAGAGAAGTTCGTCGCCCAATTCCGCTTCGAGACCAACCGCGTTCGCTTCCACGAGAGAGATTTCTCTCCCACGTGTGTCGACGGTATCAACCACGTTTACGATTTGAAAAAGATCGACGCATCCACTCTCGTCGTTGTATTCGGACTCCAATTCGTAGTCCACGCCGAAAGACTTTTTGGCGGCGGTAAGGATGGCTTGTTTGAGCGTTTCGACCAAAACGTCGCGCTCAATGCCTTTATCCTTGCCCACCTGCTCGATGACCATGTTCAGGTTCGGTTGCTGCATAACGTACCTACCTAAAGCTCCACTTCCAGTCTTGCTTTTCTGATCCCATCAATATTTAGGGGGCAGAGCAGCTCACCATCTCTAACATTAACCGTGTCTCCCACGAGGGAAACCAACTCACCGCAAAACCGCTTTCGACCATCTATTGCATCACGCATGGAAATGCTAACTTGATGCCCTATGAATCGTACGAAATCGCGTCTTTTCTTCAGCCTTCGTTTCAATCCCGGCGATGAAAGTTCTAGCCGGTAGGCTCCCTCAATGGGGTCCTCCACATCTAGGACCGTTCCCAGATGGCGGCTAGCCGCGGCACAGTCATCGTGCGTGATCCGCGGTTGCTCCGTACCCGCCTCAGCCTCCGGATAGTCGATGAATACCCGTAGGTTCCACCCCTGTCCGTCGCGCATATATTCCAGATCGACGAGCTCGTAGCCGATTGCCTCTAGGGCGCGCTCACAAATCTGGTCTAGGCGAACTTGATCTATCATTTCCTACCGCATTGCGGGTACAAACATAAAAAGAGCGGGCTACCGCTGGGGGCCCGCTCGCTTACTACCCACCAACTTGTCACGTCGCGCAGGCGCACCTCCATGGCGGGAGGTGCTAGCGCCACCAACAACTGCTGGGGGGACACCTAGCACATTGATTCTCCCAATGCAACAGCTTACGACCTGGGTCCACAGTCGTGCAAACGCCCTTTCCCCCTTTGATCCCGCAGGCTACGGTGTGTTGGGCAGGTGCCCCTTGGCCACGGCGGCCGGTTATGCGAAAAATAGTCCGATACACTTAGGAGGCCCCGATGGCCAATTCGATCCCGGCGGCGGTGGTGCAGCTATGCTCCCGGCAGAATGTAGCGGAAAACGTAAAAAAAACAGTCAGCTTTAGTGAAAGGGCAGCAGCGGCCGGGGCGAAGGTCATCGTGCTACCCGAGAACTTCCCGTACATCGGAAGCCTGAGCCAGAAGGTCAAACAGGCGGAAACCCTGGGCCGTGGGCCCGTCCAGAACGAGATGGTCGCGCTAGCGCAGCGACTACGCGCATACGTCATACTGGGGGGGATCCCCATCCGGAGCGAGGATCCAGGACGCTGCTTCAATACATGTATCGTCCTCAATCCGGATGGTGAAATAGCCGGAAGCTATCGGAAGATTCACCTTTTCGATATCGCCATACCCGATGGCCCGAACTTCACGGAATCCGAGTTCATTTCACCCGGCGAAGAAACCGCAATTTGCGAAATAGACGGTCGGCCCTGGGGCCTTACGATCTGCTACGACCTACGATTTCCCGAAATGTATCGGCATTTGGTGGCGAATGGCGTCCAAGCCTGCTGCGTGCCCGCCGCGTTCACCCTGCAAACCGGCAAGGACCACTGGCTTGCCTTGCTGCGCGCGCGCGCCATAGAAAACCAGTTCTACGTGCTCGCTGCAGGCCAATGGGGCGCGCACACGCAGACACGCACGAGCTTTGGCAATAGTTGTATCATTGATCCCTGGGGAACAGTCGTCGCCAAAGCTAAGGAAGGCGAAGGGTTTGCCCTGGCAGATATCGATTTTGACTACCTCTCTCAGGTCCGGCAGATGCTCCCAGCGCTAAAACACCGTCGTCTTTAGTCGGACCTGAGAGGACCGCGCTACCCCCCCCGCAATCGACGCCGCAGTTGGGCGAGACGGGCTCTTCGAATATTCTCCTTCAATTCCTCATCAGCAATACCGGCGACTTCGCTTTCAACTTCATCGAGATAGGCCTGCGGCAACTCCACTTCAGCTCGTTCGATGGCGGTGACCTTTCTTCGTTCCTCAGTTGTTCGATCCACCGGCCCCACTGAAAAACGAATGGCTTTGACCCTCGCCCCATCCATCGTTTCGTTGATTCGCTTGACCAAATCGACGCGAAGAAATGTAAGCTCGTTTTGCCAAGCGCTGCTCGCGACGTTGACCGTTAGCAGACCATCTCTGAGCCTCTTGGGCCACGTTCGTACGCCGAGTCGATCACCGACGAGTTCCACCCATTCATTTCGCAACCGGTGTAGATCGAGGTCTGTATCGATTTTACGGCGCTGTAGCCATTTGGAGAGCAATTCCCCAACACTTGTTACATGACCTTTTCGACGAAACTTTGCCACGTTATTGCCTAAACCGATGGACCAGAGAGGTGGTCTGCCCCTTACGAATACGTACACGCCGGCTGAGGGATTTCATACCATCGCTCGACAGCGTGACCCGATATTCTCCCTCATAAAGTGAAAGGGGTTTCATCGGCGTAGTCCCACGACGCATACCAGCTACACTCACATGCGCCCAGGGGCGCGCTTTGACAGATAGCCTTCCACGCCCCAGAACGATCTTCAACACCTCCGTTTTTCCCGCCTCAATTTGCACTCTTCGCGCCAGATGAATGCCCTCTTCCCGATTGGTGAGCCGTACCGTATAGCGCCCCGGACGTAGCGACACTTTTCTCTTAATCGACCGTCCCCCGATGACCGCAACCATCGGCGGCGACGTCGTGACCCGCAAATAGCCCCGTTCCCGCGCTCGAACACGCTTGCTATCTACCGCCGCGTCTCGTGGCGTATTTCGTATCGCCGACACCGAATCGGCACCCGCGATATCGGGCACGGCCAAGTCAGACACAGAGGGAACGGGACGTGAGTCGGCATTCTCTAGCCCCTTCGTCGCTCTCAATTCCGCGGTAACCGAAGCATCTCGAATGCTAATGGCATCACGCACAGTGCCATCCGGCAGCGAAGCCTGGCTGTTATCGCCCGAAAGCCCAACGATCAAAGTGACAAGCCCCGCACAGGCGACCGCTATCAGTCCCAGAAGAACCGGTGTTCGGGAAACGAGAGCTGAAAACCAGCTGGGGCGTTCCTTGATAGCCAAGGTGCTTTCGTCGAGATTTTCCTCCGGGTCTGATTCAACCTCCGGTTCTGATGAAGGCGAAACACTGGGAAACGGCCGGGTGGCACGGGGATCCGTGGGGTCGTCATACGTGAGCCCTGGCAAATCGACCGAATGCTCCGTCGTAACGTCCAAGTAATCCGCTTCCGTCCCCTCGGGGACTTCCTGGGTCTCAACGGTCGCCTCAGAGTTCTTGTGGATCAACAGATCCGACGTACGCAGCGGAAGAGCGCCCTCAGGTCGCGTAGACCAGTGTTCTCCCGTTTCGGCCAAGTCGGCTGAGTCTCCCGATTCCAGCAGGTCCGGCAAATCCGCTCGCCCGTCTTCCTTGATCAACGACCGCATCATCCCGGACGCGCCGGAATTCGGTGTCACCGTCGGAAGATTTGAGAGCCCCACATCCGTCGTTTCATGTGGGGTGAAAAGTTCGCGTGACTCCGCGATTTCCCGCGCGAAGAGTCCTTGGAGCATGGCACTCAATGCCGAAGCATCGGCTTGCAGCCCCTGTTGAATACTGAAGTTCAACAGGTCAGACCGAAATTCGCCGACGTTCTGATAGCGCTGCTTTTTCCGTTTCGCAGTCGCCTTATTGAATATGCGCTCAAGTTCCTTGGGGTAACCCGTACACGATTGTCCTGGATGCCGAGTCTGGGCGTTGGCTGCGGCGTAAAGAACTTCAGCGTCCATCTCACCCGGTATTGCGCGCTTTCCCGTTGTTGCCTCAAAGAGAAGCAAACCCAGCGAGTAGATATCCGAACGACGGTCGACCGACTGCCCCCTCGCCTGCTCAGGGGAAAGGTAGGCAAATTTGCCCTTCAATACGCCAACGGCCGTCTGCTTTCCCTGCGCGACCTTTGCAATACCAAAGTCGGTCAATTTAACCGACCCGGTATATCCAAGGAGTACATTCGGCGGACTAACGTCACGATGCACCAAATTTAGTGCTGCGCCTTCGGCATTGTGCACCTCGTGCGCGCATGCCAGTGCTTCACAAATCTTAAGAATCACTCGCACGGCAAGCCCGAGTTCAAGCGGGCCGCCTATTTTCTCGAGTACATCCTCTAGGTTCTTGCCCGCGACATATTCCATGGCGAGGAAATACGTACCGTCGACCTGCCCCAATTCGTAAATCTGCACGACATTTGCGTGGTTGATCAGCGCGGCGACGCGCCCCTCATTGAGGAACATTTCGACGAAGTTTTCGTCGTGCGCAAGAGAAGGACGAATTCTTTTGACAACGAGCTGTTTGCTGAAGCCCGCGATGCCGGGGCGTTCGGCCAAAAAGAGCTCCCCCATACCGCCAACGGCGATCCGGCGGAGCAATTTGTATCGGCCGAAAAACTCCAAGAAACGCTCCCTTTCGCGGACCCTTGAGTCCCGCTCCTATCGCGGAGCGATTGATATCTAGGGCGCTTCTTTCAGCCGTATGTTGGAGTACGTCTGGGCAAACGGAACCTTTAGACCTTCTGCGATATGTGGAGT
>Ga0257122_1001761_pt1 | contig 14502 bp, 10 predicted proteins | sample SI106_120metaG_FD_190146 | JGI IMG/M metagenome (GOLD analysis project Ga0257122, IMG submission 190146) | Marine microbial communities from Saanich Inlet, British Columbia, Canada - SI106_120 | ecosystem: Environmental > Aquatic > Marine > Inlet | place: Canada: British Columbia | collected... | reverse complement strand
CACCATGATGGTTTTCCTGACCCGTACCGGATCACGTCAAACACTGGTACCGATCATCGCCGTCGATGAGATCGAGATGAGTCTGACGATGCTCGGGGTGATGCTGTTCGTGATGACCACCCTCAACTTCTTCGTCGTCTTCCCGGCGGGTTGGCTGTCTGACAGATTTGGGAGAAAGCCTGTGATGATTCCGAGCATCTTTCTCGCCGGGATTGGCCTGTTTCTGTTCACGATCGCCAATAACGTGGAGATGATGTTCGTCGCCGCCATCATCATGGGAATTGGCACCGGCGTCGCTGGTCCATCACCTGCGGCGTATATCGCAGACCTCGCCCCGCCGGGACATACCTCCCTCGCGATGGGCCTCTACCGGACCTTCGGAGACCTCGGCTTCATCATCGGCCCGATAGCCCTGGGCTTTGTTGCCGAGACCTCAGGCATGACCGCTGCCCTCAACATCAACGTCGTATTACTGGTCGGCACAGGAATCCTCCTGGCCTTCGTCGCAAAGGAGACAGCGGGTAGAAGAGGCAGACGCAAGGAACCCGCAAAAACGTCGTAGGGTCGGATAAAGATCCGCTCTCGCGGTTCCAAACACGAGAACCAGCGCGCAACACTTGCCCCAACGCCCTGACCCTCGTGATACGATTTCCTGACGCAGTGCGCCGACCCACGTCGAGCGCCGCTTGTGGGGCTGTAGCTCACTCGGGAGAGCGCTTCAATGGCATTGAAGAGGTAGCGGGTTCGAATCCCGCCAGCTCCACCAATATTTCTTCTCGCACCCCGTTCGTGACCAGACATTTCACCGTCCTGAGTTTGACGCGCCTATCGGATCTCACAATCGGACCAGAGGATGCTTTCCATGAAATTTGGCCAATTTGAGGTTTTTCGGTGGCACCAGGACGTTACCGATTCCGACAGCATCAACCGGGTCATGGAGAAGATTGAGCTCGGTGACGAAATCGGGCTGGACGAGATCTGGATCGCTGAGCACCACTTCTCTCGTCATGGACTGATCTCCGGCATCTTCTCCCTGCTCGGCAACGTCGCAGCGCGCACCAAACACGCTCGCATCGGCACAGCGGTCGTCGTCCTACCCTTCCACCACCCGATCCAGGTGGCTGAAGAAGCCGCGACCATCGACATCCTTTCCGGCGGACGACTCTCCCTCGGCGTGGGCGCGGGCTATCAGAGGCAAGAGTTTGAGGGACTTGGCGTCGACATCGAAGAAGGCCGACAGCGGTTTCGGGAGTACGTCGAGGTCATCCAGAAGGCGTGGGAGCCGGAGCCACTGACCTACAAGGGCGACTTCATAGACGTCCGGGAGGTCAACGTGATCCCCAAGCCGCTACAGAAGGGCGGCATCCCTATACAGGTGGCGGTCACGACCAGCCCTGAGAGCATAGATTTCGCCGCTTCCACAGGACTGCAGATCATGGTCGGTGGACCGACCGCCGTGATGGGACAGGTCCCCGAGATAATCGAACACTGGCACGAGCGGATGGAGCATTACGGCCACCCGCACCAGGACATCGATCTCGCCGTTGGGATGAGCGTGTACGTTGCGCCGACGATGGAGGAAGCGGAGTCAGACCTGGCCGGGCTGGAGGACGTGATTAACGAGGAGTTCAGGCGGCTCGGCAATCCCAAAGACTCGTCAGGCCGAGTCCCGGAAAGCTACAGGCACTGGGCCAACCGGGAGCAGGAACGTGCCGGTCTGGCGAAGGGCGCTCAGGAAGTGGGAATCATGCCGCTAATCGGCACCCCTGAAGTCTTGATCGAGCGGATCGAAGCGCTTCAATCGCTGGGCATCAACTCCATCCGTGGGACATTTGGAGCGGCCGGGCTTGACCAGGGCAAGACGCTCAACAGCATGCGAATGTTCGCAGATGAGGTGATGCCACACTTCGCGTAATTGGCCCTCCTGGTGTGCCGCGGCTAGATCGAAAAGGGTGACGCAACGCTCCGTCGCTCCGGGGCATAAGATGTGCGACACGAAGAAGCCCTGACGCCTCAGACTGCGTCGCCCAACGGGACCAGAGGACACCCATCATGAAATTCGGCCAGTTCGAGCTTATCCGGTGGCACCAGGACGTAACCCCTGAAGACAGCATCAGGCGTTCCATGGAGAAGGTCGAACTCGGCGACGAGATGGGGATGGACGAGATCTGGCTCGCCGAGCACCACTTCTCACGCCACGGACTCGTCTCCGGCATCTTCTCCATGCTTGGGAACGTCGCCGCACGCACAAAGAACGCCCGCATCGGCACCGCCATCGTCGTACTGCCCTTCCGCAACCCAATCCAGATTGCCGAGGAAGCGGCGACCGTGGACGTCCTCTCGGGCGGACGACTCACCCTTGGGGTCGGCGCCGGGTACCAGCGCATGGAGTTTGAGGCGTACGGACTGGATATCGGAGAGGCCCGGGCCAAGTTCCGTGAGTACCTGTCCGTCATCAAGCAGGCCTGGAAGCCGGAGCCGCTGACCTTCAAGGGTGACTTCATCGATGTGACCGACGTAAATGTGCTGCCAAAGCCGCATCAAGAGGGCGGAATCCCGATCCACATCGCCGTTAGCACCAGCCCCGAGAGCGTCGATTTCGCAGCCAGTCAGAATATGCCGATCATCGTCGGCGGCCCGACGGCCGCCATTGGACAGGTGCCTGACGTGGTTCGTCTATGGCACGACCGGATGGAGCACTACGGCAATCCCCACGAGCACATCGACCTGGCGGTCGCAGTGAACGTCTACGTCGCCCCCACGATGGAGCAGGCGGAGTCGGATATCGCAGGGCTAGAGGATGTGATCGAACAGGATTTCGCCCGGGTCGGTAACCCGAGGACCGCCGACGGGAAGACGCCCGACGATTACAAGCACTGGGAGCACCGGGACCGGGACCGAGGCATCGCGGGACAGAGCGCACGAGATGCGGGAATCCTGCCGCTGGTGGGTACGCCAGAAGTCGTGATCGAGCGAATCGAGCACTGGCAGTCCCTCGGAATCAACTCAATCCGTTGCGCCTTCGGCGTAGCGGGTCTTGATCAGGGCAAGATGCTGGACGGCATGCGCATGTTCAGCGAAGAGGTGATGCCGCACTTTGCGGAAAAGGGCGTTGTGGCTGAGTAATTTTTTTCGGGAGAGCGTTTCATTGGCATGAAAGTGGCAGTAAGGTTGAATCGTGCCAATCCCATTGGATTTTACGACTGTAACCGACGAAATTAATCAGCAGAAGTGTTCCGACTCCGGAGGGTTCGCGTCACTTGGGGTGGCGGGTAATGCCACCTGATATTCAGATACTGGGGATCGAGTTGATCAGTTCCCACAGAGCTTTTGCCTTGAGGGCGAGGTCGGCGGTTGGCGATCCGTGGTTTTTGAAAAAACCATAAGTCGCATCGAATGCCCCGCGGACCGCTTGTCCTTCTTCTCGAGCGCTGCTGGCCATCAGGGGCAAGGCCACTTGGTTGGGGGCGTCGTCGCAAAGAAGGTGCCTAAGAGCGTTGAGTTTCGGTAAGGCTTCCCGTTCGAAGAATCCTATAACTTCCTCTGGAAGTTCAAGATCAGTCAGTCGCTTGATCCCGTCCTCTAGATCGTCAATCAACTCGTTGGCTTGTGCTTCTTCTGCGTCGGTCGCCAAAAGTCGAAGCCGGACGTTGACATTCGCCTCTGGACCGTTCCCCACTTCCGTATCCCTACCTCGTGGATCCCGAATCTCTTCCGGACCGAATCCAAGTGCATCATCGATAGCTTGTTGTTGTGAGACCGTAATCTCTTCTTGTCTGATCCTTTCTTCAGCTTCCGCGATCTCACTGGTCGTCGGTACAGCCTCTACAAAAGCTCTGTTGGAGGAATTGGAAAAGAAGTAATGGACACGCTTCCAGAGATTTTCGACGGTCACCGTTCCCGTACTCTGGGCGGCTGCTGCCTCCAACAAATCCCATGACGGCTTGTCTAGATCGGTTGGACCCGCTTCAAGAAGTGCTTGGAGACTTTCTGTGCTCCCCGTAATCTCTAATTGCCTCGCAACGTAATCGGTACGCGAGAGTGCATGAACGAGATGATTCAAAGTGAGCAGTTCAGCTCCCTCAGATCTTCGTTTCAAAGTAGCGGCCCGTAATACGGCTTCAGCCGTCCCGTTGAACTCGGCGTCGATGCCCGCGATGTTCATTCGTTCAAGAACCTCCTCCCTCAAATTAACCTGAATACTCATACGGTGCGCCGACATAACTTTGGTTAAGAACGTTCAAATGTCTGAATCACACGCGTTTACATGCCCAACAAGTGATGCATCGTGGTGACTCGATGAGAGGATTTTTTCTGAACTCGATCAAACCTGCAGATTCATATTTCGTATCGAACACACCGTACACCAAAGTTTATGGTCTCTCCTACCTGACTCCCACCCCACTACACTGTCCCCGGCGTACTCGCGTGGTGCACAACCCACGCACCGCAAGCGTCAACGTCTAGAGTCGATCTTGGACGAGGGGGTTCATTTGATGGACTATTCAGGACTGTTCTCTTCAAATATGCCGTTGCCGGTCGAGATGCCGGTTGGGCTTCAAGCTGACACGAAGTATGTCTTTTCGGTCACCTACGCTGATAAAGGGGTCTTCCCAACAGAAGGCCTGATCGAGTCACTCAGCAAGGTGATCCGGAATGAGGGCACGACCCTCTCCCAGTACCCGCCGCCGCAGGGCCACCTCGGCATGCGGGAGTTGATCGCCGGAACCCTCGCCACCCAGCGCGGCGCACCCACCAACCCCGAATCCATCTTCCTGAGTAGCGGTGCGGGCGGTGCGATCGGCGCAATTCTCGATGTGTTTATCGACCCCGGCGACGTTGTATTCCTCGAGGAGTTTAGCTACCTCGGCACCCTAAAAATGCTACTGGAGCGCGGCGCTGACGTGCGCCACGTCCCTACAGATGAGAACGGCATGGACACCGACGCGCTTGACCGGATGATCGGCGAAGCCATCGCAGAGGGCGCAAAGCCCAAGATGATCTACACGATCTCGGTCTACCAGAACCCCATGGGCGTGACCCTGAGCTACGACAGACGCCGCCACATGGTCGAAATCGCCCAGAAGCACGGCGTCCCGATCTTCGAAAACGAGTCGTACGCAGATTTTCGCATCGATGGCGATCCCCTCCCACCGGCGATGCTAGGCATGGATGACACCGACAGCGTCATGTACGTCTCCGCCTACACCAAGCTGATGGGCTGTGGCCTGAGACTTGGCTACGGCGTCGTCCCTGATCCCGTCAAAGAGTCGCTCCAGAAGATTCGATTCGGCGGTGCACCAAGCCACCTGGCGGCGATGGGCGTGTACCAGTACCTCACCGACAACCGTGAGGAGTACATCACCGACGTGGCGTCATCGCTCCGGGACAGTCGGGACGCCATGCTGGGCGCTCTGGATCGGCACTTCCCGTCAAATACGTCGTGGAGTAAGCCGGACGGCGGCATGATGCTGTGGGTCGAGTTGCCAGAGGGCGCCGACACGTTGGCGGCGCTACCGGCAGCGGTGGAGGCGGATGTGAAGTACAACCCGGGCCCGGTATTCCGAGCTGAACGGGATTGTGCCAATTTCCTGCGGCTTACGTACAGCCACAATTCGCCGGAAGAGATTGGCGAGGGTATAGAGATCCTGGCTGATGTGTTCAAGCGTGAGGGGTTGTTCGGGTAGGCGTTCTTGCTGGACGGGCTCGACTACGTCGACCGCCCCCTCACCCCTGGCCCTCTCCCGCGTAGGGGAGAGAGGGTGCGTTGCTGCTCAACTCACCCTTCGAGAGCCTCAGGGTGGGTATTTGTGGAGTTCGTGTGGGCGCGAATGACTATCCGCCCGAGGGTCGATGGTGATCGGCCCTCCAGACGTTTGTGTGCGAAACCCCACGTTCTACGCGAGCCCCAGGCTGTACACAAGAACTACCCCTAAGCCTCCGCAATAGCGTCCACCACGGCCCGCACCACGTCTGAAGTGCTGTGAGATCCGCCTACATCCGCCGTCTTGATGCCCTTCTCCGAGATCGTGATCGCTACAGCGTCCTTGATGAGCTGTGCGGCTCGTAAGCAGCCCGGGGTGTCATGCTTCGCTCCCAGCCAGTCCAGCATCATCGCTGCCGACAAAATGCAGGCCACCGGGTTCGCTTTGCCGGTGCCCATGATGTCGGGCGCTGTGCCGTGTGCAGGTTGGAACACCGCGTTGTTGTCGCCGATATCGGCCGAGGGCGCGAAGCCCATACCACCAACGAGACCGGCCGCCAGATCAGACAGGATGTCGCCGAACATGTTCTCGGTGACAAGCACATCGAACTCCCACGGCCGACGCACCATGTCCAGCGCCGTGGCATCCACGTACAAGTGGTCCGACCCGATATCCGGGTAGTTGGCCGCACGTTCGTCGAATATCTCGCGGAAGAAAGCGAAAGACGTAAACACGTTCGCCTTGTCCACCAGCGTCACGTGGCCGGGGTGACCCTGCGCCTTGCGCTGGCGTGCAAGTTCGAAGGAGAAGTCAAACAAACGTTCCGAGGTGTCCCGCGTAATCACAAGAGTGTCTCGCGCCTCGCGGTCGTCCACCACAACGCCCTTGCCACGCGACGCAAACAAACCCTCGGTGCTCTCCCGGATCAGCACGAAATTGATATCGCCTCCCCGTGGATCCACAAGTGCGCTCGGCCCGTTTGCGAATGTCATGGAGGGCCGTACGCCTGCGTACAGGTTGAAGTGGAATCTGAGGTCGAGCTGCGGAGCGATCTCCGTGCCGTCCGGGTACCTCACGGAGGGCAGCCCCATCGCTCCGAGCAGGATTGCGTCGGACTCCTCGGCCGCTTTCAGGGTGTCCTCGGGTAGGGCAACACCGTTTGTGACGTATTCGCCCGCGCCCGCCGGTAGCGACTCCAGGTTCAGCCGGTACCCACCGGCCTTTTCCTGAGCGGCGTTCAACACCTCTAATGCGGCGTCGATAACTTCGATGCCGATTCCGTCTCCGGGCAGCACCGCAATGCGGAACGAGGTGTGCTGGGTCAACGAGGTCTCCTTACCTTGTGGCCGTGTATCGCTAGGGGAAACGATATCAAAACCCCGTGTCCTCTCCTATGCGGGGAACAGGATCGGGGAGCAACATTAGTCGTACCGGGAACTCGATTACGCCATCGACGCCGGAGACTCCGCAATGATCAACCGGTCCATATTTCTGCTACTGGCCCTCGCCAGTGCTTCGTTCATCGTCGCCTGTTCAAACGGAGATGGCAGATCGTCGGAGCCTACCGCCGAGACGGATCCCGGAGGTAATTCGGCCGCGAGCGTGACCCCCGCTTCGCAAGTCACACCCGAAGCTACGACCGCGCCACGGCCGGAGTTCGACGGCTACTCGCTGAGCCTTTCTGAAGGCGATTTCTGGGAGTACCGATGGAGCTACGTGGACGGCGCATGCGTCCAGTTCCGGTGCAGTTCTGACAAAGACGACGGTGTCTTCCAGGTGACGCTCGGCTCGGAACGCAAGATTCAAGGCGTGTCGTTGTATGAGCTGAACGTTTCGGGCAAATCGGCGGTGAGCGTCGAGGGCGAAAATCGCGAGTTCGCGCCGCGCTGGGACTACCTCGGCACTGATGAGGACCGGCTAGTCGTGTCCAACGGGTCTTCATTGACGACGCTGTTCGATGCGGGGACCGGCAAATGGGCCGGGAGCGGCTATTTCACGACGCGGATGAAAAGTGGTGAGCTTGTGACCGCTCAGTCCGGCAGTATGTCTTCCGGATTCGAGATCGCCGATTGGCCCGGCGTGAATTCCGGTCCCTGGCAGTTCGTCGGAAGGGCGGACAGCCAGAGCGAGTGCGAAGTGATACTGGGCCTGCGTGTCTGCCCGAACGAGGACACGTTCTCGTTTACAGAGAACGAGTACTACCGGCCCGGTATCGGGCCGGTGGCCTACCGGTTCCAGAACACGGTGACCTTTGATGGGTTGGCGGACACCTTCTCGACTACCGAGTGGGTGGCACTCACGGCATCGTCGTTGCGTGGCGACACACCGGCCCCAACGGCAACCCCGCCTCCCACAGCCGTACCAGCCCCCGAACTGCCGGACGTCAGCGGTCTGCTTCCACTGTTCGGCCCGGTCGACGGCAATCTGCGATTGGATCCTAGATCCGGCCAGATACCGGACTTCTCGTCCGGCCTGAGCCTGGACAGAGCCATAGTGACGGTCGAATTCACCAACCCGGACATATCTGGCGGCCGCTGGAGTCACGGGATTACGTTCCGGCAGTCGGGTGAAGAGACATTCCACGCCGTCCATTTCAACGGCACCGGCGACTGGGGCCACTTTGTGCGAACCGGAACGCTTGGTTCGGAAATCGATTTGAACAGTGGTTCCGTCCTCAACAACCGAAATGTCGGCGCGTCCAACGTCATGATGCTCGTTTTCGACGGTTCGGAAGGCCAGCTATTCCTGAACGATGAGTTCGTTGCAGAACTGGACCTGACGGCTAGCGGTGCGATGAGTCCCGGAGATATCCGTGTGATGTCCGGACTACTGGGCTCCGACTTTCTCGACGGCAGCCTGAATCCTTACGTGGGTTTTGCCATCTACCCGCTTCCGTAGGTGCGAGTAACTTCCGCTAGGGGGCGCTGGTGTCCGGCTTACCGGCCTTCTCGGTCCTTCAACTCCGGCCATACGCTTCGCATTTGCCAGCAGTCCAGCGATTTCAGCGTCGCACCGTTGCCTCTGGCGAAGACCGAAACACCGGTGCTGTCGGACCGCTCTGGATAGGAGCGCAGCGTCAAGCACTGGATGTCGTTTGCGAACACTTCGACGATGCTCCGGTCTATAAAGATGCGGAGACGTAGCAACTCGCCGTCCGGGATGTCCAGGGGGCCGGTTTCCGGCGGTCGCCCCTGTACGTCTGCGCCGGTGGACGACTGGCTTCCGTCGATTTGTAGCATCGGCGTGCCCCAGCGTGCGCTCCCACGGTGGAAAAAGGAGATACGGGTCAGTTCGCTGGCGTCAGGAGAACGCAGGACGTTAAGGCCCACTTCGCGCGCTTCACCCGGATCGATCACCGCTTCGATCTCGATGGCCTGACCGGAGATACCGTCCAGGACAACATCGCCGTTCGCCGGGATGGCGGTCTCGCCCACGCTCCGGTGGTCGAAACGCAGCGACTCCAGTTCCGGAACCGGCGCTATTCGCAACGAGTTATCGTCCGCCAACGAGAGGACTCGGGGAAGGGTCATTACGTTGTCCCAACCCCTGGTCTCTCGTGACTCCTTCACGTTGAAGATGGAAAGGTAGCGACCTGCGTCGTCGATAGTTGCCGACGGCGCGTGCAGACTGCCGAGGGAGAGCGGACCGTAGTTCATTCGACCGTGGTAGTCGGGCGTGAACTTGTGCGTGTTCGTGTCGTAATCGCCGACAAAGTACTGTCCGCCGCGCTTGTGGCTGAAGAACAGCAACATGTGCTTTCCGTTGCCGATCGGCCAGAAGTTGGGAACGGCGTAATCCTCGCCCGGCTCCGTCCGGTAGTCGCTCTCCAGTAGTGGTCCGAGGTAGTCCCAGCTCTCCAGGTCTGTGGAACGGAACAGGTGGTCGACCCCTTTGCAATCGACGCTCCGCTCGCCATCCCGGAACACTCCAGACAGCGCGTAGTACCCGTCGTCTTCCTTCCAGATGCAGGGGTCGAACACCCGGTACGGCATGCCGTCGTCGTCCACGTCCACCATCGGGATGACCGGATTGGACGGGTGCTTCTCCCAGTTGAGGAGCAGGGGATCGGACGCGGTGGCGATGGCATTACCCGCGCCGGTGCCATGGTAGGTGGCGATCACGCGGTCGTCTTCCACCAATGTCTGGCCACTAAAACAGTCGTTCTCCTGGTCCGGGTACAACGCGAGCGGGAGATCACGCCAGTGGACAAGGTCTTCGCTCACCGAGTGACCCCAGTGGACGTTGTCGATGCCGTCCGGTCTGAACTGGTAGAAGAGGTGATACTTGCCACCCCACTGGCAAAGGCCGTTGGGGTCGTTCATGTAGTTCTCGGGCGGCGAGAAGTGATACAGCGGTCGAGCAGGATCAGCTGCGAGTCGGGTGCGAGACGCCGTGTACTTGAGGACCGTAGCGTCCTGTGCAAGTGCGTTCCATTGGGCGTCTAGGTCGTTCGGATGGGTGGTCATGTGAGCCTTTAGTGATGTGGCGTGAGAGCCTGCCTACTTCGACGAACTCAGCATGGGTTTCGAGATCTTCGAGGGTCGTCAAAGCAAGTGTGGATGCAAAAATAAATGTGTGTGCGAAATATAACTTCTCCCTCACCGCAGCCTCCTCCCGCTCGGAGAGGGGGTGCACGGCAGCACTCTCACCCCGTCATTCCCACGCAGGTGGGAATCCAGCGAACGCTGCTTCGCCTCCGCAAAAGTAAGGCACAACAACCGTGTCTGGATTCCCGATTTCTCGGGAATGACGCGGGGATAGCGTCCCCTGCGAAGTACCCACCCTGAGGCTCTCGAAGGGCGGGCAGTCTCACAACCAGGCCCGTTAAGCCGGCCGCCTCAACACCAGGAACTTCCGGCGGAGGCTCAGGATCTGCTCGTCACGCTGATTGTGGGCGAGCGTCTCGGCATAAACGACTCCGCGATCCGGTTTTGATCGGGACGGCGTGATAGACAAGATCTCTGACGACGCGTAAATCGTGTCGCCAATATGCACCGGGCCGTCATGCTTAACGGTCTCGTACTCAAGGTTGGCGATCGCCTTTCCGGACAGTGCCCGGACGGTCATGCCGACAACGATGGAGAACACAAGCGTCCCATTCACGAGAATCTTCCCGTGCTGTCCCGCCCGATTCCACTCCTCGTCGATGTGGAGTGGGTGGTGGTTCATCACGAGGAGGCTGTGCACGTGATTGTCCGCCTCGGTGATGGTCTTGCCCGGCCAGTGTTTCCAGGTGTCGCCAACCGAAAACTCTTCCAGATAGCTACCGAAGGTGTCTCGTTCATCGTATGCGGTCACACGTTGTTCCTTGATTGTCTCGTCCGGCTTCAACAGCGCTAGGAGGTGAGGGAGCGGGCTAGCGGGCGTCGTGCATTGTCTGGTTTTTGTGCTGGATGCGGGCGGGCAGACTGTAGATGTCGATGAAGCCCGTCGCCGCCAGGTGATCGAATTCATCGTCCGTTGAATAAGTCGCCAGTCCGAAGTCGTACAGCGAGTATTCGGATCTGCGGCCCGTCACGACCACCGCACCTTTGTACAAACGCACCCGGACATCGCCGGTCACGTAGCGCATCGTGCTCTCGATCATGGCGTCAAGGTCTTCTCGGTAGCCCGTGAACCATCGACCGTCGTAAACAAGGTCGGCGTACTGTTGGCCGACGTAAGACCGCATCCGCTGCTGGTCACGTGCAAGACAGGCCGTTTCAAGGGCACGCAGCGCATCGTTCAGCACAACAGCCGCAGGCGTCTCGTACACCTCACGTGATTTGATGCCGACGAGCCGATTCTCAAGATGATCGATTCGGCCAACGCCGTGTTCACCGGCTATGTCATTGAGCTGTTCAATTAGCGCGACCCCGCCCAGCTTCTTACCATCCAGCGAAACCGGGACGCCCCGCTCAAACGAGATCTCGACCTCGACCGCTTCATCGGGAGTGTCGGTCGCAGGTTTTGTCCACGAATAGGCGTCTTCCGGTGGAGCGAACCACGTGTCCTCTAGATCCTCGCCCTCTATCGCCTGTCCCCACAGGTTCCGGTCGATCGAATACACACGCTGATCGTCTCCGACCTCCCGTACGTCAAGACCGGCCTTTGCCGCGTAAAGTTTTTCCTCGTCACGGGACATGCCCCACTCGCGAGCGGGGGCGATGATCCGGAGAGGATCGCCATGTGCGGCTAGCGTCTTGATCCCGGCGTCAAACCTAACCTGGTCGTTGCCCTTGCCGGTGCAGCCGTGTGCGACCGCAGTCGCCCCGACCTGCCGTGCGGCCTCGACCAGTTTCTTTGCCATGAGCGGGCGTCCCAGCGCGGTCGAAAGTGCGTACACGTCTTCGTACATCGCACCGGCCTTGAGGCCGTTCCAGATGTAGCCCTCAACGAATTCGTCCCGAACGTCCCAGATCAGGGATTCGGTTACGCCCGCCTGTTTGGCTCGATCTCGCACGCCATCAAGCTCGGGCCCTGCGCCGAGGTCTACGGTGAGCGTGACGACGTCCATGTCGTACTGCTCCTGTATCCATACAGCGCTGATCGTGGAGTCCATGCCGCCGGAGTAGGCGAGCACACATTTTTCTCTTGCCATGTATTCGACCTTGGGATGTTGTTTTGGGCTGACGGGGTGGTGAACTTAGCGGAGCGTTCTGAACGGTTGGTGTTTTTGCGTGGTCGCTAGCGAATCTTCTCCCTCACCCCAACCCTCTCCCGCTGGGAGAGGGGGCAAGACAAAAAGTGCATCCGAAGAACACAAATCCGGCCCGGCTGGTCGGTGCCGGGCCGGTAAACATTAAGTTTAGTTGTGAGTTCGTTCGGAAGCTATGTTGTTGAGGTGAAAACCGGATACGCACCGTACTTCGAGAGCCTCAGCATGGTGCGTATCCTCCGATAGCCTCCAGAAACGACTAGACCCCAAACACCTTTGCCAGTGCGACGTCCAGGATTGCGACCGCTTTGTCAATCTCTTCCTCGCTGGTGTTGAGCGGCGGCATGAAGCGGATCATGTTCGGGCGAACAGCGTTCAGCAGCAGTCCGTTGGCGACCGTCTCCGTGATCACCGCACCGGACTTGTCCTCGGTCATCTGGATGGCCAGCAGCATTCCCATGCCACGAACCTCCGTGATGAAGTCGTACTTCTCCATGAGTCCGGTGAGCTGGCCCTTCAGGTATGCGCCGGTTTCGGCACCCTTCTCGGACCAGTTCTCGTCGACAACGACCTTCGCTCCGGCCCAGCCGGCGGCAGTTGTAAGTGCGTTGCCGCCAAAGGTAGAACCGTGGTCGCCAGGCTCAAGCACCGAATACTCCTGTTTGCAGAGGAACGCGCCCAGAGGTGCACCGGCTCCGAGGCCCTTTGCCATGCTGATGGCGTCTGGCTCGAACCCAAACTGCTCGTACCCGAACAGCGTGCCGAGTCGGCCCATGCCGGTCTGGACTTCGTCCGCTATCAGAAGGAGATCATTCTGGTCACACCACTCGCGGACCTGCTTGAAGTAGTCGGGTGAAGGCACGTTAACGCCGCCCTCGCCCTGAACCGGCTCGAGCATCACGGCGCAGGTGTTGTCGTTGGTCGCCGCTTTGATCGCATCGATGTCGTCGTAATCGACGTTTACATAGCCGGGGGCGAGTGGCTTCCAGTTCTCCTGGTACGCCGCCTGGCCGGTTGCGGCCATCATGCCCATCGTGCGGCCGTGGAAGGAGTTGTTGGCCGTGATGATCTCGTACGCGCCGTTCTTCTTGACCTTGCCGTACTTGCGAGCCAGCTTGGTGACCCCCTCGTTGGCCTCGGCTCCGGAGTTGCAGAAGAAGACCCGGTCCATGACCGAGTTGTCGATCAGGATCTGGGCCAGCTTGAGCTGCGGGATCGTGTAGAACAGGTTCGACATCTGGAGGATCTTGCCGGCCTGTTCCACGATCGCCGCGGTGACGGCAGGGTGGGAGTGGCCTACGTTCAGGACTGCCCACCCTGCGGTGAAGTCCAGGTATGCCTTGCCCTCGGTGTCGTACACGTAGGTTCCTTCAGCGTGGTCCAGGACCATCGGCATCCGGTTGACCACCTGCATGTAATAGTCGGCTTCTATTTGCTTCCACTGTTCGCCTGTCGTCATATCTGATTCTCCTTCTGGTTGGGTGCGCCCTCTGACGTATTGGAGGGCGGGTGTGGGGCAGGTAGTCGGTTGTAGTTGCCGACGGCGGCGCCCCTACGGTGTTTTGCTCGTTATCTGTGGCTCCGAGGGATCATCGTTCTGTTGGATCAGCCCTCCGGAGCCTTCGGTCGGATCTGTTGTCTTCCCGCGTCGGGGAGGTGCGCAAATATACACCCCGGTACGTTGCACGCGGCCATCATGTGATCCTTGTACCTATGTCGTTACCGGCAACGCACTCAAGCAGCGCACCCGCCACCCGGCCGTCGATGATGTATCCGGATTTCACGGTCTCTACGGCAAATGCACACGCCTCTATTTTCGGGATCATGCCGCCGTTGGCGATGCCGCTGTCGATCAAGTCCTTGGCCTGCCTGCGAGTCATTCGAGGTATGAGACGTCTCGTGGCATCGAGAACGCCGGTCACGTCTGTCTGAAACACGAGAATCGCCGCTCCCAATGCTGACGCTACATGCCCCGCCGAAGTATCGGCATTGATGTTGAGGATGCGGTCCGAGCCGTCGGGTTGTTGCGGTGCGACGTTCAGGGCCGCTGGTGCGATAACCGGGATTGCGCCGGTTTCCAACACAGCGCTTATGGCGGTGGCGTCCGTCTCGATGATCTTGCCGACCATACCCAGCTCCGGGTCCAGTACCTCGGCCTTC
>Ga0257122_1001753_pt1 | contig 14553 bp, 13 predicted proteins | sample SI106_120metaG_FD_190146 | JGI IMG/M metagenome (GOLD analysis project Ga0257122, IMG submission 190146) | Marine microbial communities from Saanich Inlet, British Columbia, Canada - SI106_120 | ecosystem: Environmental > Aquatic > Marine > Inlet | place: Canada: British Columbia | collected... | reverse complement strand
TTATCTAAACAGCCCAATACCCAATTAGCGAAGGATGCAATGGATAATGCTATTGATCGATACAATCCAAACACTGATAATTTGATGTTCCATTCAGATCAAGGGACGCAATACTCATCTAAGGCTTATATTGATTATTGCAGCACAAATGGTATCACTCAAAGTATGAGCAGAAAGGGTAATTGCTGGGATAACGCAGTAATGGAGCGCTTCTTTAGAAGCCTTAAGGCTGAGAGATTAAATCACCAAAGTTTTGCAAATCATTTTGAGGTAGTGCAAAATGTAGAGAGTTATATTTACTTTTATAACTACAAAAGGATTCATTCAGCGATTGGTTATATAACACCCGCTCAAAAGATGGCTGAATTGGAAAAAGTGGCTTGAAATGTGTCCAAGATTAACGGACCACTACAGTTTAACGGACCACTACAGGCTTTAAAAAGAAAGGTGCCTTAGGTAAAAGTGTCTTTCAATTAGAGTTCTTTCCTATTGCATAACATAGGTAATAATAATAATAGAAAATATGGAATTAAAAATTGGTCATATAAAAATAGGCACTGGTTGTAAGCCATTCATTATTGCTGAAATGTCAGGCAATCATAATCAATCATTAGATACAGCGTTAAGTATTGTAGAAGCTGCAGCTAAATCTGGTGCACACGCCCTAAAATTACAAACTTATACTGCCGACACAATAACACTCAATGTTAATAATAAGGAATTTCTTATTAGCGACGAGAATGTTTTATGGAAAGGTAAGAGTTTATATGAACTTTATGAAGAGGCACATACTCCGTGGGACTGGCACCAGCCAATTATGCAACGAGCAAAAGAGCTTGGAATGGTTTGTTTTAGCTCTCCATTTGATGAGTCATCTGTTGATTTTTTGGAAGACTTGAATGTTCCAGCATATAAGATTGCCTCATTCGAAAATAATCATATACCATTGATTAAGAAGGTTGCATCAACTGGTAAACCAGTAATTATATCAACTGGTATGGCTACTGTTGCCGATATAGATGAAGCAGTCACTGCCGCATATGAAGGTGGTTGTAAAGATTTAATTTTGTTAAAATGCACTAGTGCTTATCCAGCCTCACCATATGATAGTAATGTACTAACCATTCCACATATGAGAGAGCTTTTTAATTGTGAAGTTGGGTTGTCAGATCACACAATGGGAATCGGAACTTCAATTGCAGCAGTAGCTTGTGGGGCATCAGTCATTGAAAAACATTTTACTTTGGATAGATCTGATGGCGGTGTAGATAGTGATTTTTCACTAGAGCCTAATGAGATGAAATCATTAGTTATAGAAACTGAAAGAGCCTACCAGTCACTTGGTAATGTTGTTTATGGCGGCACAAAAAATGAAGAAAAATCTAAAATATTTAGACGTTCATTATATGTTGCTGAAAATATGAAAGCTGGAGATATTTTTACAAAGAGAAATTTAAAAATTGTTAGGCCGGGCATGGGTTTATCACCTAAGCATTATGATAAATGCATTGGACGTAAGGTAAAGGAAGACTTAAAGAAAGGGACAGCAGTTAAATGGAATTTATTTTACTAATACGTTTATATCTTAATGAGTGAGTTAAGGGATATTTTAAGTAGTTTTCAAAAGGTTGATTTATCAATTGTTGATAAATCACCTATTAGTAGACTGCATAATATAGAAAAAAAACTTAACACAGATGTGAAGATATATATAAAGCGTGATGATATGCTTAGACCATATTTTGGCAATAAATTAAGGTATATAGAATATATTTTTGGACACTATAAACAAAGTGGTTGCGATTGTATTGTTCATGCTGGTGGCGCGTCATCAAATTATATGGGTCAATTGGCCATGGCAGGCGCTATTAAAAATATACCCATGCACATTGTTTTAAATGAAAATCCTGACATACTCCAAGGAAATACCTTAATTGAAAAGTTATTTGGAGCTAACATGTATTTTTTAAAAAGCACAAGAAATACAAATAGTAAAATAAAGGAAACAGTAAAAAATAAAATAATTAATAAGGGAGGTAAACCATATGTAATTGATTATCCATATGGAAATTTTTTAGCATATATGGGTTATATGGAAGCATTTGATGAAATTATAGATCAAAGGAATAATGGTTGTATTAAAGATATAGACCATATCTATTTGTGCTCTGGACACCATTCCTATATGGGGTTGAAGTTTGGAGAATATTTATTAAATGAAAAAATTAATATTGTTGCAATTAAGGCAGGATACTGGAAAAACTTTGAAAATTTTAAAAGTCAAAAAGATTTTATTAATAAAAAAATAAAGGAATTTAGTAAGTTCTTAGATGTCAAATTTGAAATTGATAATATCAACCTCTTGGAAGACTTTGTTGGCGATGACTATGGTCTGGCTAGTGAGGATTCATTAAAGGCATTACATCTATTGGCTAAATATGAAGGTATAATTTTGGATCCAATTTATTCAGCTAAGGCTTTTGCAGGTTTAGTAAAACACATTGAAACAGGCGAGATTGCTAACAAAGAAAGTGTCTTGTTTATACATACAGGCGGTACATTTAATGTGTTTAATTATAATGTTGAAATATCAAATTATAAAATTAAAAATTGAATAGGAAAATAATGAAAAATAATGCCCAAATTTGGGAGGAAAGATACAATAAAAGAGATGTGGTAAACAGGTATCCACATGAAGATGTTATTGGTTTTATGTTGAGGAACTATAAAGCAGATAAAGACAAGGTAAAGGTTTTAGATTTAGGGTGTGGAACAGGAAATAATCTTGTTTTTCTAGCAAAGGAGGGATACGATTACTACGGCATAGACTATAGTCATTCTGCAATACAAATTGTTTCCGAGACATTTGACTATTTTTCTTTGAAGTTAAAAAAAAATAGATTGTACAATTCTAGCTTCAAAGAGCTACCATTTCAAGATGATTTTTTTGATGTGGTAATTGATAGACAAAGTGTTGGTCAAAATAATTACAATGATATACAAATTATTATTAATGAGACTAATAGAGTTTTAAAGAATAATGGTAAATATTTTGGAGTAAATTTTTCTGATAGGAGCTCTGAGATGGTTTATGGCAATAGAATAGGGGTAAACCAGTATAATAATTTTAAGAAAGGAAGATTTAAAGGTATAGGTGAACGACATTTTTTTAATTATGATGAAATTCTTACTTTATTTAGCCGGTTTAAAATATTGGATATAACAACTCGAACTGAGAATTTTTTTTATAATCGTGAACTAGGTGCAGAAGAGATTGTAGTAGTTGCTCAAAAAGATCGTTAGTTAAAGACCTAAGAGCAAATGTGTGTTTTTGAATGTTTCGCTAGTTTTATTAAGACTCTAATTATTATATAGGTATAGGTATTTGCGCATTTTAATAGACATAGGTAGTACAGTCATTAAAGGTATTTCTGTCCACCTAGATGGAAATATTGAAAGTATGTTTCATCATTATGATGATCGCCCTATCAGAACGCAAGTTGTCGAGATTATTAATGCTCTTAATAATAAAGAAGAAGATAGTCATGTATCTATATGTTCTTCATTAAATGGAGGTCTTAGTGTAGGGCTATTGTGCCTTAGTAGTGGGGTTAGTGGTAGTGTGGCTCAACATTTTCTTGAGTCTGTAGGCTCGAATATACGTTATATAGTTGAATGGCGAGATAGTAAATGTGTTGATATGAAAAAGATAGTCGATTTCACGATAGTTGTTGGTGGGATTGATTCACTTCCAGTTGGACACTCTAAGCATGCTCTAGAAAAAGTATTACTTAATAATTTCCCTCATGAAAGGCTTATTTTCTCAGGACATCATCTGCTTGCAAATGATTTTTTATTACGTTACCCACATGCTGAGCATGTTACTAATTTTCTTAACAAGGGTATTCGACCATGCAATAACAAGTTGTTTGAGTTTGTACGCGACAGTTATTTAGATGATATTGTTAGCAAGAAGGATATTAAAAATTTAAAAGACTTATCAAAAGTTAAGATTGAACCTACTCCATTAGTTGTCTCACGTGCTTTTAAGCGGATTCAGGAAAAACTGTTGTCACCAATGATAATATTTGATGTGGGTGGTGCGACGACAGATCTACACTTTTCAAGTGAGTTGTTGAATGAGGATAAATTATCACTAAATTTGTCATCTTACCCTTCTATTGCTCGTCACGTGTTTACTTCCTACGGTGTTTCAGAATCAAAAAAATCTACAATTAGTAGGCTTATCGACGATAATAATTGTATAAAGTTATTAGTAGAGCTTTATGGTGAAGAGTATAGGCAAGTATATATGCAATTATTAGATGGTAACGTTTCAGAAAAATTAATATTTTCAGCATGCATATTTCTTGCTCTACGTGATATAGTTATGAGGGATAATCAGATACCTGCACTTCAGTTGGGTCGTATAACTACTATAGGGTTAACTGGAGGCGCTGCAAAATGTATAAATGAGAATGAAATTAGGGCAGCATTTATTGCCGCGATTGGATTTACTATGAGTTCAAAAATAGTTATTGATTACGAGTATCGTTGGTGGGGCATGGGTTTAGTAAGTGATAACTTGTTATTAAATGCATAGGAAAATATGAAATGTCAAATAACAATATTGATAAAATAATACAGATTATCATTTCTTTTTTTATGGAGCGTGATAAAAAAATTCCATCAAATGACTATGATTTGTTTAATGGCGAGCTGATTGACTCTATGGATCTTATAGAGTTAATCATATTATTAGAGAAAAGCTTAAACATAAAAATAGATCAAAAATATATGACAGCTGATAATTTTAGAAGTGTAGATCAAATAGTTAAAACGGTTATCAAGCAATAGTACTTGTTTAAGTATGAAAGAAAAAGTAGAGACCGTAACTATTGAATGGAATGGTGGAAATTTGGCTTGTCGATGGCGCCCAGGTAAAGAGAATCCGATAATATTTCTTCATGGGATTTGTGGTAGTTCAGCACATTTTAATACTGCATTTATAGACCCATCTTTGTGTAATCATTCTTTGTTAGCAATTGATTTACCTGGATATGGCAATAGTTCGCCTATATCATCATGGAATTTGGACTTAGTAGGGGAAGCGATTAAGACAGCAATGGAGCATTTTCTAGATCATAAACCGTGGGCTGTAGCCCATTCTATTTCATCGTCAGTAGTCATAAGATTGATAAAATATTTGTCAGGTATAATTTTATTAGAAGGCAATATGATTCCACAACATCTGGATTTTTCAGACAAAGTTCTAAAAAGTAAACGACATGAATACACTAAAGAATATGAGCGAATTCAACGTGCTTCTTCAATGGTTCTAAAATATCAAACATATATTAAGGATAATATTTTGCTTGATTATTATTCTACTACATATGCTTTATGTAGTGCAGACACTGTTTGGGATACGGCAAATAATTGTAGTAACGATATTAAAGATCTTGAAGTTATAAAAAGACTGAGCAAGTTGGACTTTCCAGTGTATTGTTTGTATGGAGCAGAAAGTAATTATAAAAAAAGTATTAGTGATGTAAAAAAAGTATTTCCTGATATGCAATTACATACTATAACAAATAGTAGGCATTTTCCAATGATTGACAATCCAGAGGAAACATGGCGTATTGTTGTGAATATATTAAGAAAAATAGAAAAATAGATGATAAGTTCACCATTAAATGATTTGTGTCAACGAGCTAATACTGATACGGATAAAATCATGTTGGTTGATGGTATGCAGCGTATAACTTATCATGATGCTTATCACCATGTCCTTGCAATTGGATCTTTTATTCGTTCTATAGGTGTCAATAAGGGAGATAGAGTTGGCGTTCTCATGGGAAAGAGTTATCTACAAGTATTATCTCAGATGGGCATTATGGCTGCTGAGGCGGTAATGGTACCTATATCAGATCTTCTCAAGGCTGATCAGGTGCAATATATATTAGAAGACTGCGATATAAGAATGATGATTGTAGACGAGAACAAGATGAATAGCTTAGGGTCGTATGCCTCAAAAATAAAGATACTAAAGACAGAAGTAAATGATAGTGATCTAGATTTGAGACAAGTGCTTGACATGGGGCTGATTGAGAAAAAACCTAACGTAATAGGTCAAGATAATGCTGCCATAATATATACATCTGGATCTACTGGAATGCCAAAGGGGATTGTTCTTTCTCATAGAAATCTTTGGGATGGAGCACGCATTGTTAGTGATTACCTTGGTTTGCAATCTAATGACAGATTAGCACAAGTATTGTCTTTAAACTTTGATTATGGATTAAATCAAGTTTTTTCCACTATTCATGTTGGTGCACAAATTCACCTTACTACCTTTCATTTCCCCAAAGACTTGTTTATATTTATAGAGACGCATAAAATTACCACAATGGCTTTGATGCCAGTATTTCTTAATCGTCTATTTGACGAGCACTTTTTTGAAGTATCTTTTGTTAGTAGTATATCAACTTTGCGTAGAATCACGACTAGTGGTGGGCGTATTTCAAAAGAAATTGTACGTACTATAGGAGAATTATTCCCAAAAACAGACTTGTATCTCATGTATGGACTGACTGAGGCATTTCGCTCTACTTATCTTCCGCCAAATGTTGCTCAGAAAAAATTTAACTCTATTGGTATGTCTATCCCAGATGTTCAAATTATGGTATTGGATAAAGACGGGAAAGAATGCGATGATGGGGTGCAAGGTGAACTGGTGCATAGAGGCGGCGTAATTTCAAAGGGCTATTGGAATTCATTAGAGAAGACGAAAGGTCGTTTTAAATCTTGGGTTGATGCTTCAGGAAATGTAGAAACAGTTGTTTATTCAGGTGATATCGTACATCGTGATGCTGATGGATATCTATATTTCATTGGTCGATATGACAACATGATTAAAACCTCTGGTCATAGAGTGAGTCCTGAAGAAATTGAGCGAGCAGTTGAATCATTGAAAGTTATAGAGCATGCGATTGTTTTTGGTCATGAACATCGATTGCTTGGCGAAGAAATAATTTTGGTGTGTATTAATAAAAAAGATTGTAAGTTATTAAGTAGTATAGAGGTTAAACAGTTTCTTCAAAAAAAGTTAGCTTCATATATGATTCCACATCATATTTTATTTCACAATGCCTTTGAAGTTACGGCAGGAAATCAAGGTAAGGTTGATCGTACAGCTATAAAGGAGTTAGCATTAATGGAGTTATTTCCAGTTTGAAATATACGAGTCAGAGCGAATTAAAAACTTTATTAGAAGATTTAGAGGTGGTCGCTGGAGATAAGGTATTTATACATGCCTTTATACCATCGTTAGGGATTGTTAAAGGAGGATTGACTAGTATATGTGAGGTTATCTGTGATCATATAGGAAAAAATGGTACACTTATTGTCCCTTCATTTACTGCATCTTATAGGCGTTCAGAGGTTTACGATGTAGAAAAAAGTAAAAGTTTTAATGGTTCGTTCTCTGAGTATGTGCGCAACCTACCTGCAGCAGTTCGTAGCCTAGATCCATTGTTTTCTATGGCGGCAATTGGGAAAGATGCTGAAGAGCTAATGTTTAGAACTGGGAATGCATGTTTTGGACATGATTCCATCTATGAAAAACTTTTTTATAATAACATTAAATTTATAGGCTTTGGTATTGAATGGAATCAAGGGTATTCATTTTTTATGCATTTAGAACGTCTAGCTAATATTCATCACCGTAAAGATAAAACATATCTCGGACATACACGCTTATTAAATGGTGTGTTGATAAGTGATAAGGCTGTACATTTCTCACGTCGTGAAGATATGCAATGGAAGCTAAAACGAGATACTCTGTGCACACAGTTGTTATCTAATGGATACATAAATGAGGTGGTGTTTGGTGGGCACCCGCACCGTCTATTTGAATCTTCAGTCATTGAAGAAGAAGTGCTTGGCCATTTAAGAGATGATCCATGGTGCATGACTGACAGAGCATCTGTATGAATAAAAAACCTATTATTGTTTTAGGTGTTGTTGGTAATGACATACATGTAGTCGCTAATCGATTATTAGAGATTAGCCTTAAGTCGTCTAATATAAATGTTATTAATCTAAGTACTAATAATATGCCTGTAGATTTTGCTGATACCGCACTTGAATGTTCAGCAGACGCCGTTCTCATTGGTTCACTTAATGGCGAGGCTCTACACTGGTGTAGAGATCTTAGAATTCTATTTGAAGAACGTGGAATTGGAGATATTTTGATTTATTTGGGTGGAAATTTAGTGACTGGGAATATGCCTTTAAGTAAAATTGAGGAACAGTTTCTCGGAACTGGAATTAATCGAATTTATCATGGTAGGGCAGAAATTGATGTCATAATAAAAAATTTGAAAAAAGATATTGTATATGGGCACACCTTCTATTAAAAATAGATTATCTGATAAAGATTTACTGCGTAAGCAGCTCTTATCCACAGCTACAGTAGATCTATTTACTGTTGATACAGCAAAAGAGTATATTTCTACATTAGGTGATAAAAGTATTGCATCTTTGGTTCTTAGTAAACGAAAAAAATCCCCACTTATCCAGCCGAGAGGCGGTTTTTCTAGGTTTAAAGACCAGCGTTTTTTAACTCAGGAATTAGTAAAAGCAGGGACTGACTTTATTCCTCTTACTATTGATAGTCATACTCGTCATAATGACTATATAAGTGCAGGCACACTACTTGAGCGTAGTGAGTTAGAAGATAAAAACTTATTAAATGGATATCCTTTAGTAAATCATGGTTACAAGGTTAGTAGACAGTTATTTTCAGATGTAAAAAAACCAATTTCTCTTAGACATGGTACTCCAGATGCTCGTCTTTTAGTGGAAGTAGCGCTTGCTAGTGGTATTACAGAAATTGAAGGTGGAGCATTATCGTACTCTATGCCATATTCTAGGACTTATCCAATAATTCGCTCATTGTTACACTGGCAATATGTTGACAGGGTGTGCGCTTTGTCTTCCACTAATGAAAGGCCCATACATCGTGAATCTTTTGGGGTTCTTACAGCTACTTTAGTCCCTCCTGTAATGGTTGCAGTTGTTAGTTTGTGCGAGTTATTATTAGCTGCCGAACAAGGGGTAACTTCATTCTCTGTAAGTTTTTCCCAAACAGGATCGATAATGCAAGATAGGCTATTAGCACAGGTTTTACGAAAAACATCTGAATATTATTTAAAACAATTTGGTTTTGAAAATGTTTCTGTGTATTTGGTTTATCACCAATGGATGGGATCATTTCCTTATAATTATGATATGGCAAATTCTCTAATATCCACTTCAGCCCAAATTGGTGCAATGATAGGCGCGGATAAAATTATTACTAAAACAAAAGAAGAGGCTAGAGGAATTCCTAGTGTGCAAGATAATGTTGATGCAGTGCGTTTGGTTCGTTATGTTTTAGAGCGAAGTGAATTTGATACTGAATGTTTAAAAGTTGATTTAGAAAATAGTAATTTGTATAGACAAGTTTCTTCGGTTATGGATGCCATTTTTAAACTACCTACACAAGAGTTTTGGAGTTCTGTAAGTCTTGCGGTTACGAAGGGATATATAGACATTCCTTTTGCACCACATGAATGTAATAAGAATCAATTGATCACTCGAAGAGGAAAAGGAAATGGTATCTATATTCTTGAACCAGGCCAAGTACCTATTTCAGCAGATATTCTTATTGAGGATAGTAGAGCAATTTCAGATAATGACAAGCTTAAGTCAAAAGACTCGATGTTTAATATTATGATGCGTGACATTAATTTTATGACTGAACAATGAATTTTAAAATTTTTGAAAAAAATATAGGTTCAAAGATGATTCAATGGATGCAAGATCTATGGAGTTATCCTCGTTCACTGACAGGACATGGAACAAGAGCTACACTAGAATATTTAAAAAATATTAATCCAGATCTAACTATTCATTCATTTAAATCTGGTACAAAGGTATTTGATTGGATTATTCCAGATGAGTGGAATATTTATGACGCGTATATTGAGCATGAAACAGGAAAAAAATTTGCACAGTTATCAGACAACAATCTTCATGTCTTGGGATATTCGGATCCTTATAATGCACACCTTACTCTTGATGAATTGTTGCCGCATATTTTTACCCAACCTGATCAGCCAAATTTCATCCCCTATGTAACATCATACTATAGTAACAATTGGGGTTTTTGTATGTCACATAATGACAAGGAAGTGTTACCTGATGGAGATTATCATGTAGTGATAGATGCCACAAAAGGTCTTGGTCAGTTAGAGCTTGCTGATTTAATTATTAAAGGAGATAGTAGTGAGGAAATTTTCTTCTCAACATATGTTTGTCATCCGTCTATGGCGAATAATGAATTATCAGGCCCAGTCATCGCTACTGCCTTAATACAATATATAAAATTAAAGTATAAAAATCCTAAATACACTTATCGATTTGTATTTGTTCCTGAGACAATAGGTTCAATTGCATATTTAAGTCAAAATATTGAAAATCTACAAGATAAAGTTGTTTGTGGCTTTAATCTTTCTTGTGTTGGCGATAATCGCGCATATAGCCATATAGAGTCTCGCAAGGGCAATACTCTTGCTGATAATGCGTTGCAAGCAGCATTAATTGGCCTTAATAATATAGTAAAATATTCTTTTCTCGAAAGAGGTTCTGATGAGAGGCAATATTGCGCCCCTGGCGTCGATTTACCGGTTTGTGGATTTTGCAGGACTAAGTATGGAGAGTATTCTGAATACCATACAGATGCGGATAATTTTGATGTTGTTACAGAAGATGGTCTAAATGGCGCACTTAATGTAATGAAGTCTATTGTTGATGCTTTTGAGGTAGCTTTATTTCCAAAAATAAATGTTAAATGTGAACCTCAATTGAGTAAATATGGATTGCGCCCTGATATTAGTCAAAAAACAAATATAGATGATATTAGGACTCGTTCTGACTTCATTGCATATGCTGACGGAGAGAACAGTGTCTTTGATATATCTAATAAAATTAAAAAAAATTTAAAGTTAGTTGTTGCAGAGGCGAAAGAACTAGAAGAACATGGTTTACTTGATAATATCAATGTAGTTTTATGAAGGCTTTACTATCTAAGTTGATTAATTTTTTAATACTTAAAGAACAATACATGTTGCTAATATTGTTCATTTTAGTGCATATCAAAGAAAAGAACAATGGTAGAGAAAAGCGTTTTTTTTCTAGTCCGTTAAATAAAATAACAATTTTAGCATTAGACTCTAATCGATACAGGGGCGATCTAGATATATTATCGTCTCATGCAGGTATAAGAGTTCTTACTCTGAGTCAGAGGCCTTTGGGATGGTTGATCAAGCCATTCTATAATGAGTTAAATATTTTAAGATATGTCAATGCAGAAAGAAATAGTGATGACGCCAATAGTCACAAAAAAGCATATAATTTTATGCGTGAATTTTTACGTAGATTTTATAAGCATGTTTCAGTTGATTGTGTGACAACAGTTAATTATAGATATTTGGAGGATTTTAATTGGACTAAGGCATCTGATAGGTTAGGGGTGCCATTTATAATGCTGTATAGGGAGTGCCTGCTTGCTTCGGACATAATGTATGATAAGACTCTCTATAGGACAAAACAATATTTTGGAAAGTTTTTAGGCTCTTATATAATTGTACATAACGATATTTGCAAACAGATGCTTGTTGATAGTGGATACGTCTCTTACAAAAAAATAAGTACAATTGGGGCACTGAGAATGGATATTTTTTTAAAATTAATCAGAGATAACAAAAATAAGGAGCGACGCACAAGCAAAAAAACATTTATATTTTTCTATTTCTCTCATGATAATCCTCTGTTTGGTAGAGAAAAGAAAAGCTTAGTTGATAAATCTGAATATCGTACAAAAATTTGGAATAATAGAGATAAATTTTTTATAGATTTGCACAATGCAATAATTGAACTTGCTGTAGAACACCCAGAAATTAATTTTATAATTAAGCCAAAAAAAGAAATGATCGAGAATAAATCATGGAATTTTTATGAAAATATTGTCAAAGGCTCTAGAGCTAATATTAAAAATATTTCTAATTATAAAGTTGATTGTAATTTAAATATTAGCAAAAACTTAGTTGATTCGAGTTCTGTTTGTGCTTTTCAGTCGTCAGTTATGGTAGAGGCTGCGATTGCTAATAAAAGAGTTATTGTTCCAATGTTTTATGATTTTTCTAGTACACCATATTTTAACGATTTTTTTTGGAAAGACGACCTTGATTTGTTTGATGTTGCTACTAGTAAAAGTGAATTTAAAAGATTATTTAGAGATGTTCTTAACAATCCTGTCGTTTCAGAGAATATCCAACGTGAAAGAGTAATTCTTTTTGATAAATGGTTTAATAGTACCCGTGGTGATTCATTGGATAAATACTACAATAAAATCAAAAGTATTGTGCAGTAGTTTGGTGATTTTCTATAGTGATTGAATCTAGAATAAAACTACAAGAATCTCGATGTATTCTTTGCCTTGATTAATATGAAAATTTTATGAAATATATAAGTAATAAGTTTAATAAAATTAAGATTTTATAATTAAATGATTGCCTGGAAAAAAAGATTAAATCAATACGGAATATCTAATTGGGTGATTGTTTTACTTGTTGGTGTTTCTATGGTTTCAATAACAGCTGAAATATTTAGTATAGGAATGTTTTTACCATTATTTGAGATAATAAATCAGCATGGTTCAGAGGCTTTGGAAAATTCAGATTCTGAAATAGTAAAATACATACGTCATATTGTAATATATCTCGGTTTAGATTTTACTATCGAGACAATATTGATTTTATCTTTTATACTGTTCTTATTTAGTAAGACTTTATTGTATATAACTACATATATACAACTGCATTATCGTAGTTTAATTCTTAAGAATATGAAGGATAGATTACTTAATAGCTATTTGCAGGCTACAGCATCATACTATGATACTGTTGGAATTGGTGATTTTACTAATAGTTCGTCTATTGAGCTTTCAGCAGCTGTAAGTGGCACAATGTTGCCGATTAAGTTTATTATTACAATTATGTCAGGCACAGGTTCTATTATTCTTTTATTGGCTATCTCTCCAAAATTAACTTTAATATCTATCTGTGTTGTTGGAATTGGTATTCTATTGCCGTTAAGATGGGTTAAAGCGACAACCCATGCGGGTAAAAAAAATAGTCGTTATAGCTCTGATATCACTTCTTTTTTGCTTAACCGTCTTCAGTCGCCCAGACTGGTAAGACTATCAAATACTTCAGACTCAGAAGAGAGGAGTTATTCTTTTTTGACAGAAAAACAACGTAAGTTGACTGTTGCAATACAGCTTCTTAAAGCCAGAATTGCTCTTGTCTTAGAGCCGATGGTAATCGGCATTAGTTTAATAATGTTCTATGTTGCGTTAGTAGTTTTAGAAATGTCAGTTAGTGCAATACTGTTATACATGCTTGTCATGGTTAGAATTGTGCCAGTAGTGACAAATATAATGACACAAAAGCAAAGTCTTAATAGGGCAGTTGGACCTATACAGGCGATTGAGAGGTTATTAGATAATATAGATACAAGCGTTAAGGATCGAAAAAAAGACATTTATGCAAAGGATACGATAAATAAAATTAATACAATAGAAACATTAAGATTAGAAAATATTGATTTTTCTTATGATGGATGTACAAATCTTATTTTATCTAATATTGAGCATGTGTTTAATAAGTCAACATTGACTGCAATTGTAGGACCTTCTGGTGGTGGAAAAACTACTTTTGTAGATATTATTTCAGGATATAGGAAGCAAACATCTGGCTCTATATTTGTTAATGATATTAATGCAGATAAATATAATTATGAGTCACTTATGAACCTTGTTTCATATATTCCACAAGACCCACAAATATTTGATGGAACGACAGTATATGAACATATTTCTTACGGTATGCAAAATGCAACTATGAATAAGGTGATTAACGCATCAAAACTTTCAGATGCGTATAATTTTATAAAAGATTTACCACAAGGGTTTAATACAGTTTTACTAGGTGGATCCTCAAGTTTGTCAGGTGGTCAGAAGCAAAGACTTGACTTGTCTAGAGCCTTGTTAAGAGACGCGCCAGTACTTATTATGGATGAGCCAACAGGAAATCTTGATATTCTTTCTGAAAAAAAATTAATGTTGAGTATAAATAAGATTAGAGAGGAGACCGGTAAAATTATTATTATAATTGCACATCGTATATATACAATTATAGATGCAGAGAATATTATTGTTCTTGAGGGTGGGAGAATAAGTGGTACTGGAACTCATTCGGAATTACTTTTGAGTAATTCATGGTATAAGAGTGCCATGTCAGAATTATAATTATTTTAAAATTTATGGGTCTAGATAACTTTAGAGGCATAATATCATGATAATATGCCTCTATGACAGTAAAAAACAAGTATGTAAAACATGCCCATATTTCTGAGGCTAAATTTAGACAAATAATTTTGTTGTTT
>Ga0257122_1001752_pt1 | contig 14563 bp, 10 predicted proteins | sample SI106_120metaG_FD_190146 | JGI IMG/M metagenome (GOLD analysis project Ga0257122, IMG submission 190146) | Marine microbial communities from Saanich Inlet, British Columbia, Canada - SI106_120 | ecosystem: Environmental > Aquatic > Marine > Inlet | place: Canada: British Columbia | collected... | reverse complement strand
TGCGTCGGACTACGCCGAATGGCCAAAGGGATGGCAGTGGCAAGATGTTTCGCCATCCTTCGAGGCTTTGGAACGCAAGCTTCGCGTGCGAAGAAGAGAGCCTACCCGTTTTACCGAGGCCTGCATTCGGGCCAGCGAGGAAACCGGATTTCGCCGCAAGGAAGATCTAAACGACGGTGATTTGCACGGGGTGTTGGGTTACGAATGGATGAACTATGAAGGCGACCATCGGCGTAGTTCCTACGTGGCTTTTCTCGCCGACGGCGAATTACCCAATCTAACGGTCAAAACCCAAGCACGTGCGCATCGACTTCGTTTCGACGACAACCGGCACGTGGTGGGCGTCGAATATGGTCGCAAAGGCGCGCGGAATTTCGCAGCGTCGAAGCAGATTGTCGTTTGTGCCGGAGCCCTGGAAACGCCTCGATTGCTAATGCTCTCGGGAGTTGGCCCGGCGGACCAACTGCGCAACCACGGTATTTCACCTGTATTTGAAAATCCAGGCGTCGGCTCAAATTTCCACGATCATCCCAATATCACCCTTTTCTTCGCGGGGCGGGAAACGGTAGATAGCAATTACCCCCAGCTCTACGGTTTTCATCGGGCAAACTATGAAACCGATTTCAACTTTCAACAGCCGGATACCTGCTACGTTTTCTATCCCGCACGAAGCTCTCTCATTCAAGCGGCGCAACGCCTCGTACCGGGAATGGTTCTGCCTCCCGCTCTATACGACCTACCGCTCTGCAAAGGAGGGGTTCGTGCGGCTATCGGCCTGGCCGGCAAACAGGCTTGGGTTCAGCGGTTGATCGAAAAAATCTACGGCATCGTCGTTATCCTTGGCAAACCGAAGAGCCGAGGTGTCATTCGATTGCGGTCTGCCAACCCAGAAGATGCGACCCATATCGACCCGAGATATTTCGACGACCCGGCCGATATGCAAACAATGTTGGAAGGCGTTCGGCGTGCTTTGAGAATCAGCCAGGCCAATGCCTTGAAAGAGTGGGGGAGCCGTCGATTGGCACCCGCTCCTTGGCGGAATTCGAAAGAAGCCTTGGAAAACTGGATTCGCCAGAACGCGATGACGACCTATCATTTCGCGGGCACATGTCGCATGGGAGACGATGCGAGTTCGGTAGTCGATTCACGTTTGCGTCTACGCGGCGTTCAAGGTGTACGCATCGCCGACGCTTCAGTGATTCCCCATACACCGGTTTCAGCTCTTAACGCACCTAGTATGCTCGTTGGTCTTCGGGCGGCGCAGTTCATTGAGGAGGAAAAGAAGGATGGATGCAAATATGCAGCAGCATAAGGTAGAGGGCTACGTAGCGCCTGAGAGTACGCTTTCGCAAGATGCGCCCAAATTGTCCGGTGGCCTGCCGCTCATTGGGCATACGGTAGAATTTGCCCGCGATGCAATTGGCTTACTCTTTCGCGCACGTCGCGAATGTGGGGATGTGGCAGAGTTTCAGGTCGCCCACAAAAAAATGATCCTTCTAACGGGGCCTGAGGCCAATGAGGCCTTCTTTCGTGCGCCGGACTCTCAGTTGAGCCCCGCCGCCGCCTATAAAATGATGGTTCCGATCTTCGGCAAAGACGTCGCCTATGACGCCCCTCCCGCTCGTATGGCCGAGCAACTGGGTTTGCTCATGCCGGCCCTTCGCGACAAACGTATGCGAGGTTACTCCGCTGTTATCGCGGAGGAGGTACGTCGGAGCATTTCAACGTGGGGAGATAGTGGGGAACTCGATCTCGTTGAATACTGCAAGGTCCTGACGAATTTTACGTCGAGTGGCTGCTTGTTGGGTCCCGAATTCCGCAACGAGATGACCGAGGAATTCGCTTCGGTCTATCATGACCTTGAGCGAGGCATTACCCCCGCATCCTATATCAGTCCTCATCTTCCCCTGCCTTCCTTTCGCAAGCGAGACAAGGCCCGAGCACGTTTGGTCGAGATGATCGGGGAGATCATCGCGAATCGGAAACGTGAAGGCAAAGTCGGAACGGAGTTGCTGCAGACTCTTATAGACGCGCGCTACAAAGACGGTTCAAAACCCAGCGACCATGAAATAACGGGCATCTTGCTCGCGGTCATTTTCGGTGGTCATCATACTAGTTCGGTAACCACCGCTTGGACACTGCTCGAACTCTTGCGGCATCCAAACTATATGAAACGTGTACGTGACCAGCTGAGTGACGTCTATGCCGGCTGTGGTCGCGACGAAGTATCGTTCCAATCCCTGCGGGAAATTCCGCTGGTTGAAAATGCGGTCAAGGAAGCCTTGCGCCTTCATCCGCCTCTTTTCATCCTTTTGCGCGGCGTGATGGAGGATTTCTATCATGGGGGATATCGTATGCCGAAGGGAACCTTCGTCGCTGTGTCGCCCCACATCACGCATCGAATTCCGTCGGTCTTTCCCTGTCCGGATGCGTTCGATCCCGATCGATTTGGGCCCGGGCGTGAAGAAGATAAACAGCCCTTCGCCTATATCTCCTTTGGTGGTGGCCGTCATCGGTGCATGGGAATGGCGTTTGCTCTGCTACAGATCAAAACGATCTTTTCAATTCTCTTGCGAAACTACGAATTTGAGTGGCAGGGCGATCCCATCGCCGCCGATTTCCAAGGTCTCGTCGTCGGCCCCAAGCAGCCGTGTCGAGTTCGCTACAAGAAAATCAAATAGAAGACGTTGATGAGCAAAGAGCAAGCTATTCGCGGGAAACTGCGATTCCTTTCCTCCAATCCGGGAAAGCGTGCAGTCGAGCGGTTCTGGCTGCTCTACACGCCGGTGTGGGGAACCATTTGCGGAATTATCATGGTGGGGGGCTTCGCCAATCACTGGACAGATCTACCCCTCATGATTCTGGGCGTAGGTTTGGCGGCCGGTGCTCTCATTCCGCCGTTGGTCTTTCGGCCAGCGGAAGAGAGAGGCAAACCCTTTTGGCAGCTGACGGCATTCAAATATGGTTTCACTGTCTTCGGTTTCGCTTTTGGACTCAACTATACCCAGACGCCGTTTTTCTGGGATGTCCTCCATATGCACTACGGGTTCGGTGCGGAAATAACCATTCGCAATAACCCCGTCTTTCTCTACTTTCTTAGTATTCCCTATTTTGCCACCTATGCCGTGCTCTGCACCGGGACCTACCGGTTCGTCAAGCAGGGGCTGGCGGGGCGTCCCCGCATGATCCAATGGGGGGCCGTTGCCATAGCGCCGTTCTTTGTGGCCGGCATGGAAACCCTGATGAACGCGAATCCATGGACCACGAGCCTGTTTTGTTATGATGACATGGTCTTGATGTCTTGGTTCGGTACGTTCGCCTACGGTACAGCTTTTTGTCTGGCGCTTCCCGTGTGGATAACCATCGACGAGAAGCCGCAGGTAAATACCAAGCTCTTCAGCATCGTGATCTGGGTTTTGGCGGCCCTCTACGCCGACCTCATACTGCTGGACCTATATCGATATCATATTGCACCCCACGTAACGACCGTGGTTGAAAATGCCAATGGCCTGCGTGATTTTGCCACGAGCTGCCTACAGGCCATTCCTTAAAGGAAGAAGATGATGAAGATCGTTGTCGATAGAGATTTATGCCAAGGGCATGCGGCCTGCATGGGCGACGCGCCCGAGGTATTTGATGTGGATGATGACGGCATGATGACCGTGTTGCAGGATACGCCACCCGACAGCCTGCGCAAGGAAGTCGAACTTGCGGTCAAATACTGCCCAACGGGCGCGCTCAGCATTCAAGAAGAAAAGGCCTAGGTACACATGTCAATTGACGCTTTGGTTCTGCCAGTAACGGCAGAAACGCTTCTTACCGCCGCCCAGATGGTGCTCGGCTACATCGGCTTGCTCTTTGTGGGCGCACTGCTTCTCCCCGGAGTAGATCGCCTAGGCTATGCGCTGCCCAGCGGCGACCGAAAGCCCTACAAGCTTACGGGAATGACCCTCTTCTTCTATACGCATATCGTCGTAGGCATCGGCACCGTCGCATTTGGCCTTTCCCTGTCACCGATGATTACGCATTTTTGGTCTCTGCTGATCGTGACGAATATTGTCGCCTTTTCGTGGAGCTTTGCTCTCTATATTTGGGGGAAGCGGGAAGGGGCAGAAAGCCTCAGCCATGGGGAAGGCCTACCGCTGCCGGTTTGGCTGAAAGATATTTGGTTCGGCAATGAACTCAATCCGACTTGGCTCGGTGTCGACATCAAGATGTTCATGTATCAGCCATCGCTGATCGGCGTTGGGCTTTTCGTCGCAGCATTCGCCTACCTCCAGTTCGAGCAATTGGGAACGCTTACACCGCAGATGATTTGTTTCGTCGCGTTTTGGTGGATCTATCTTTGGACACACTACGTGAAAGAGGAATTCATGCTCTCCACGTGGGACGTCATCAGCGAAAACTTCGGTTTCATGCTTGTTTGGGGAGACCTAGTCTACGTTCCTTTCTTTTATTGCCTTCCGGGGTGGTGGATCGTTGGCCAGGCCGAGCCGATGACAACCCCGCAATGGGTGGGGCTTGTGGCCTTCTTTTCCTTGAGCCTCGCTATCTTTCGCCAAGCGAATTGGCAGAAGGAACGCTACAAGCAGAACAAAGAGGTGCGTATCTGGGGGGGCAAAGCGCAAACGGTGGGTGGTCGACTTTTGGTTTCGGGATGGTGGGGAATCGGGCGGAAAATCAACTATACCGGTGAAATCGGCGTCTATTCGGCATTCGCGCTCTGTGCCGGCTTTGCCCATTGGGCGCCATATATTCTACCCGTATCGCTGATTATTCTGCTGACTCAGCGCGCAGCCCGCGACGATAAGAAATGCCGTGCGAAATACGGCGACGTTTGGGTGGAATACTGCCAGCGGGTTCGATTTCGTATCTTTCCCTTCTTCTACTAAGGTACAGAGAATGCACGCGCTGCTTCTCCTGGTTTCGTGCTACTCGCCTTTTTTGGGACAGGGATATTTGCCCGAGGGACGCGCGATCTGCGGTTCTCCGTCTCGCCAAACGACAGGGACGGTATCCCATACTTCGTTTACGAGATCACAATAGCGCTTGTTCAGAGAGCTGAGGTCCCAGCTTAGATGGGTTCCCAACACACTTGCAGCGAGTATTCTGTTTTCATGTAGCTCTAGATGCGTAACCGGGCCATGCAGTTTGCCACGGTTTAGCAGCGCACCGCTCGATAGCGACCATAACGCTACGCTTCCATCCGCATAGCCTGCGGCCAACGTGCCGGAAGGTGCGAAGAGTAGGCTGACGACCGGGCTAGATGGAACGTTCTCCATGGGGTCCTTGCTCAGCTTCCCTGTCGACAAGTTAAGGAGCTCCACGTTCCCTTCGCGGTAGCCCAGTGCGAGACGATCGCCATCGACGGCTAGGGCACCCAAGCCGATATCGCTATTGAAACGTCGGAGTAGGTCGCCCGCTGGGGAGTAGACCTCAACTTTTTCGTCGGTAGCGACGATGATGTATTTGCTGTTTAGGGTGATGGCCGTGGCTGCGCTGGCGCGAATCGCTTTCTCCGTACCTTGACGCCGAAGCAAACCAACGCGGCCCGTCTTATCCAACCAGAGGCAAGCTGATTCTCCGGCTTTGAGAGAAATAATGTCGGCGATTTGTCGTCGTGCGGCCGGGGTCGGGTCTTTCGCGGTCCGCACTTCAAGATAGCCGTCGGTGGTCAACATGCAGAGCAAGCCGCCCTTGGGCGATTGAAGCGCAAAGCGTGCCTTTTCTTCTATCGCCCGCCGCCAGTTTGCATGGGACGGTGTAGCGTGCCCCTCATTCTGCGGGGTGAGCGACACCCAGCCCTGATGGGTATAGAGTTGGGCCGACGTATGAAGAAGGGCGGGTGCGCGCCAGTATGGGCGGGCATTGTTCACCCGCCAAAGGCGTACGGTGCCGTCGTCGCCGGCTGTTACGGCGAGTTCACCGGTGCCACCAAAACGAACGCGATTAACCTCTCCTCTATGCCCGTAGAAGGTCCTTTCGACGTTTCCCTGGGTGGTGATCAGTTGCCAGTTTCCGTCGGCCGTCGGAATGGCGACCTTCTTCTGATTCGGGTGCAACGCGAGTTCGCTGATGCGTGAAGAATGCTCAAATAGCGTTTTGTGATGACCCGTTTTCAGATCCCACAAACGAACGCTTTTATCCCAGGAGCTGGTAAAGAGCCTGAGGCCGTCTTTCGAAAAACTAAGTCCCCATACGCGGTCCTTGTGCCCAGTGAGTGGGGGAAGCGACTGCCCATCCTTCACTCGCCACCGGCGAATGGGGCCTTTCACGCCACCGGCGAAAAGTGTCTTGCCGTCTGGAGCGAAGCGGACACTTAGAAAGCGGTCGCCATCGGACGAGAACCGTCTCGTTTCTGCACCGCTGCTTCTATTCCACAGGCGAATGGTACCGTCCCAGCTTGCCGATGCTATTTGCTTGCCGTCTGGACTCAGATCGACGCTATTCGCGCCGCGTTCATGTCCGTATAGGATACGTTCTGTTCGTCCGGTGGCAACATTCCAAATCCTCAACTCGCTGTCGTAACTTGCGGAGATGAGATGGCGACCGTCTGCGGTGAAGCGAAGGTCCTCGATATAGTCGTGATGCCCCCTCAGTACCCGAACCTCTTCTCCTGTAGCCACGCGCCAGATGCGAATGGTCTTGTCTGCACCACATGAAGCGACCAGCTTACGGTCGGGAGACAGACTCGCCGCCCAAACGCTTCCGCTATGGCCTACGGACTGTGCTTGGCGCTCGTTTCGCTGCAAGGTCCAGCTTCGGACACTGCCATCGTAGCTTGCAGAGAGTATTCGTTTTCCGCCGTCGATGAAGCGAAGGCCGTATACACGACCACTGTGGCCTTGCAAGCGATAGAGGCGCTTACCGGTGCCTACATCCCAGACTCTGATTTCGTTGTCTCCAGCGCCCGTGGCGACAGAGCGGCTATCCGGACTGAAACGTACCGATTCGAGAGCCGACGCATGGGCTCGGATGACCGTTGGCGCTGAATCTGTCTGCAGCGGCCAAAGGCGCAGGGTCTTATCCGCGCCGGCGGAGCCAAGCCATTTTCCGTCAGGGCTAAAATCTAAATGCCACACTCCGCCCTTGTGGCCGCGAAGAATGCGTACGGTTTTTCCAGTTGAGGAATTCCAAAGACGCAGCGTGCCGTCGGCGCTCGCTGAAGCGAGAAGAGAACCGTCGGGGCTAACGGCCAAGCGCCAAATCTCGCCTTCGTGCCCTTTGAGCCTGTTCAGCGTCTTTCCCGTTTTTGCATCCCAAAGCCAAATCGTCTTATCCACAGAGGCTGCTGCAATCCACTTTCCCTTAGGGTCAAATTTGAGTCCCCAAACGGAACCGCCTTTGGTCTTTAGGATATGGATGGTTCTTCCTGTTTTCGTCTCCCAAATTCGTACGCGTCCTTCCGAACCGGCCGATGCAAGCTCTTTGCCGTCGGGCGAAAAATCGACGCTAAATACCCGACCGGTGTGCCCACGTAGTACGCGCTGGATCTTTCCACTCACGAGGTCGAGAAGATAGACGGACGCATTGGCCGCGGCCACAGCAACGAGCGGGGGCGCGTGTTTGGGCGAAACTACGATGTCAAAAGCGAATGCTCCGAGTTCTCGTCGCCAATTTTGCGGGTGACGGCGTAATTTGTGCCAGAGCATGCGTGCACCCACCGAATCTCGGGTTTCGATCGCTGCCCGAAATTTAGCGCGGGCTTCTAGCAAGTCTTCACTCGCCAGCGCGCGTTTTGCACCTTCTAGTTGAGCTGCAGCTCGCTGAAGTTCAGCCTCCTGTTGCTGCTGGGTCACCTGTCTGTTTTGCAGCGCGAGGGCCGTGGCTACTGCGGCCAGTGTGACAACGATAAGGGAGGTCGCAATGGTTTTTCTACGGCTGTGGCGTAGAGCGAGGTGGTTACCCGCCTTGAGGAATTCTTCCACTGCGGTGGGCACGCGCGCTTTCGAACGGGCCGCGGCTCGGCCGGCGTCCGCGAGAGCGTCTCCGCTCCACAATTCGTCGCTGTGACGGCCGCGCTTTTGCCATACCTCCGCTGCTTGCCCGATCTCTTGTAGGAATTGAAGGTCCTCGCGGCTATCATCCAGCCAGCGGGCGAGCCTCTTCCAGTTATTGATCAATGATTCGTGTGCCAGTTCCGCAACGGCATCGTTATCAGCGTCGGATCTGCTGACGGAGATGAGTCGAGCGTTGACGAGGCGCTTCAAGACACGCTCGGATTGTTCTGGGAGTCCCTCTAGCAACCGCGTTCTTGAGAGAATTTGCCGGGTGCCTTGTGGGGTGACAAGCCGAAGCAATATTTCGCGAGCGACATCGACCTCCTGCATATTGAGGTCTTTGAGGATGCCGTCGGCATGATAGGCGAGGGCGCCGGCGACGCCTCCCATCTCTTCGTACGACGAGCGGCGCAGGAGTTTTCGTTCTTCGTCTCGCCTAAGCCACAGCGAATGGGAAGCGAATTGTAGCAGGGCGAGGCTTGCACTTTCATTCTTCACAGAGTCGACCATTTCCTCAATGAGGGATGGATCGTCAAAATCGTAGCCCACGGCCTCAACGGGCTTTCTAATGATATCCAATAGCCCCTCTCTGTCGGGGCTTTGCATCATGGTGACGTGGCTTAGGGCCTGCCGCACTCTTGGCGTTGTGACTAGGGGAGCGAGGAAATCGTCGCGTACGGTTAGAATCACGCGAACAGGATCCTGAAAATCCTGAGCTACATTGCACAGTGCTTCCATAAACGCTGTTCGCACAGCCGGGTTTGGCACCAACGTGGCGAGTTCTTCGAGTTGGTCAACGTAGATGACAAAGCGACAGCGGTATTCATCCGCTAGATGCTGCATTCGCAGATAGAGACTGGTGGCCGAACCGGTAAACGTGTCTGCCAAATCATCGATGACACCGGGGAGTTCGGTGGCGGTGCTTGGAACTTCGTCCCGGAGTTCAGTGGTGAGTCGCTGCAACCGCGAAGCCAACGCGTGAAAGGGCTTTTCACCGGGTCTGAAATCGATGATATGCCATTTGCCCTGTTCGCGGAGCCGGGGAATGATGCCTGCGCGTACAAAGGAGCTCTTACCTGCGCCCGAAGGACCGATAATCGGTAGAATCGGCTCTTCGCGCATGCGCTCAAGGAAAGCTGTAATTTCGTCTTCACGACCGTAAAAAAAACGGGCGTAGCGTTCGGGGTAGGCGCGCAGTCCGCGAAATGGCTCGGCATGAAACTCCGCGCCCCGGCGACGGCGCGCGAGGGCACTACGTAAGGCCTCTACCAACACCTTCAACTCAGTGCGTCGTGCGGATTTCTTTTCCAGACAACCGCCGATGATTGGCGCGAGGTCGGTGGCGAGAGTTGGGTTGATCGGAACGTTGCTTTCGTCTGTTACTCGTTTGAGGAGCGGGATCATACCTTGCTCAAAATAGGGCCGGTGGCCGGCCAGCATTTCGTGAAGCATGATGCCTACGGCCCAAATATCGGTTGCGGGGCTCGGCATGCGGCCTGTCCATTGTTCCGGCGACATATAGCTCGGCGTGCCTTGAATGCCCTTGCCGGCGGCCGTTAGCGCGTCCGACGCGCTCGACATAACGCCAGGTACAATGGAATAACCCGGCTCGATCGGAATCGTCTCGTTGTTGGCCACGGTTGAAATAACTTTGGCCAAACCGAAATCCACCACGCGGACCCGCCCATCGCTGGGGATCAGAACATTACTCGATTTGAGGTCTCGGTGAAGAATGCCAGCCTTATGCGTTTCCTGTAGGGCCTCGCAGATCGCGAGCGTGATGCGCAACGCTTCTACTTCGCTGATGGTCTCTCTGGCCAAGCGCTCTCGGAGGTTTTGCCCCGTGAGGTATTCGAGGGCCATATAGGGAATGTCGTTGATCAGGCCGGCGGCGTAGATTGTGACGATATGGGGATGACTAAATCGAGCCAAGGCGCGCGCTTCGAGCAGAAACCGGTCTCGGACTTTTTGGGAGGTCACCAAGCGCGGGTGGATGATCTTCAGTGCGACCTTGCGCGCGAGTTGCATGTCGCGGGCCAAATATACCTCGCCCATGCCGCCTCGGGCCAAGAATCGCGAAATGCGAAACTGATCCACCATTGTACCAGCTTCGAAACTGGGGAGGTCCTTCGCCGGAGATTGTACGGGGGCCGACGGGAAATGCGGAATCGTCTCGTCATTCTCGGCACTGTGTTCGGCACTGCTTCCGGCCCTTGTTGTCGAGTCGGCGGCTTCGAATAATGCGGGCAGGAGGTGAGGGCAGACTTCGCAGGTATCCATATGGCATTCGACGACATCGGCCGCGTCGGGGGCGAGCTTTCCCGAAGCGTAGGCGACCAGTGTGTTTTCGTCGGGACATTGCATCTACGGTAATTCTAAGCGGGACCGGACAATAAGATAAGTGGTTTTGCCCTTCTTTCGCGCTTCCCCGCCGTTTTTAGGCCGTTTGAGGCGGATATTTCTCGAGGAACGAACGAAACCATACTTCCTGGCGTTTGGTTTCCGGGACGGTGAACCCCCGAGCTTCAGAGATCAATGCAAAACACTGCTCTATGGGTATACCGGCCGTCGCCAAGGTTAACGCCGCGACCAACGAAGAACGGCCGATACCTGCGAAGCAATGAATGACGACTGACGCTCCGGAGTTCACGGAGCCTGCGAGTTGCATCACTAGATTCTTGGCGGGACCCATCATTTCAGGAACGCCGTGGTCCGTTATGGGAAGGTGATGAAAATCGATGGAATGTCTGCGGCAAAGTTCGTTTTCGGATTCCAGTTGGAGACGACCTACTTCGGAAAATGCGAGCATCGAGGCCAGAACATTGACCCCTTCGTTCGCGAACTCGGCGATTTCGCCCGGAAGGTCATCGCCGCCAGCGGGGGCACCGGAAGTACCCACGCGCCCTTTGAGTTCCGTTTCTACCCAGTAGATCATTTCGACATTGTACGGGATCGAAGGGCGGGGTGAGAAATTCTCAGCGCTTTCCACTGGCTTCGAAGGGGCGTTGGGGTCGTTTCGGTCACCTGTTGTCTAAATGCGGGAAATATGTGAAATGTTCGCTCTGAGTATGAGGCCCGCTATGACCGTAGAGATGAAAAAGAAAACGATTTACAACACCCTTGCAATTCTGGCGCCGGCGATTTTTCTGGCCTGTGCCGATTCGCAGCAACAATTCACCGATGCCGCTGTCAGCCCCAACGATGACGCCGCCGTCATGGCCGGGGATGCAAACGACCAGGGGCCGTTGGTGGATATGGCTTCCCCTACGGATGCGGGGATCGACGCGGCACCTTGCAAACTGATCAATCCGTATTCGACCAAGAATGAAATCTGCAATACGTGCGCTGAAGAGAAATGCTGCGTGGAGATCAATGAATGTCTAACGGCACCGCAATGCGATGACCTCTACGTGAATTGCATCTTGGCCTGCGCCCTCCTACCCGACAACTCCGATGCAGGCGTTCCAGAATGCGTTGCACAATGCGGCACCGACTACCCCGACGGCAAGGCCGGCTACCTCAAGGCCATAGGCTGCGCAGACACAAAATGCGCCGCGGTATGTGACTGATTAGCAAGAGCAAGGGCTACCTCAAGGCCATAGGCTGCGCAGACACAAAATGCGCCGCGGTATGTGACTGATTAGCAAGAGGGGGACGGTCCTACCTTTTTACCTTTTTCCGGATACCAGAATTGGGCTTGCGGTGATCGTCGGAGTCGCGGTATGTGGAGAGGAGAAGGAAGGACCGCACTTGGACAACAAAACGCACAATCAATTCAACGAGATTCTGGACCGTATCATAGACGTCACAAGTGAGCTGGAAGACATCGGTCGGGAACCGCTATGCGACGCCACAAGGACCGCCGCCTGCCGAGAGGCCGTCCAACGGCTCGTTGCGGATTACCGCGGGATTCTCGCCCAGGTACCGGCCGACGAACAAAAAGGGGTAGAGCAGCGCGTCGGCCGGAGGGTCATCGGACTTCGCCGCAAGGCTGACGAAACGTTGCCCGCCGGCCCAACCCGCGGCAACAGAGTCCCGGTGGCCCAAGACACTCAGTGGGGGCCCTCCGGCATCAGCTCCGTGGCTTCGGAATCCACGCCGAACCAAGCTTCACCCCCGCAACCGCGCCCAAAGCCGCGCCCCAAAGGTCCGGCGGCGGGCCGCGAAATTGAAAGCTGGTGCGGCCCCTGCAAGGCCTCGCAGACACACACCATCATTGCAATGGTGGGTGACAAGCCGAAGCAGGTGTTGTGCGAGTCATGCGGTGCGCGCCACGGCTACCGGAAGCCTCCGGTTGAAAAGCGTGCGGTCCCGTTGACCAAGAGAAGGGACAGGGCACAGGAGCGTAAGAACGCCGAGAAGGAGCGCATCGAGGCGGAACTGGCCGTTCTGCACAAGGAGCTCGACGAAGCCACTGAGGTGTCTCCGTTCGAAAAGCGACGGCGCTACCGCGTGGGGCAAATCATCGATCATCCCGAGCACGGTCGGGGCAAGGTCGAGTACTCCACGCGCGGCAGCGTGCTGGTACGCTTCCGTGACAGACGCAGGCCCATCGATACCGACTGATTCGTGCATCGAGGTTTGTCCTCCTCGTTCTTGCTGGCTCGGATCCGCCTCTAGACACGTTGACCCGCCGCATCTTATTCGCATACCGCCAAGCGGCAAATGGGCTTTACCCCAACCAGCAGTTCTCCCCACCAGACTGCGCTCAGCGGGCGATTCTTAAGTTCCTGTAACCGCAGAGGAACCCAATGACGAAGCCGTGCGGTTGGCAACTTACTTGCATGTAAGTTGGTGCAATGAAGAAGAAGATAGTGGATTTGGCGATTGGGCAAATGAAGGCAGGTGGATACGAAAACCTCAGCTTTGCCCAAATTGCCAGCGAGCTTTCCACCAATCGTGCGAACGTTCATCACCATTATCCGCCAGATGCGCGGAGCCAAAAAGTGAACACAGCTCACGGTCAGCATTGCGAATGGTGTCATAGTTGACAAGTTGACACTTTCCGATATTCGGACAAACGCCTCGAGTTCTTCGATCAACATCCTTCGCCTGATAACCCGCGGCAGGGCAAAGGTGCCACGCTCCTCTCACACCGGCCGAAGACTATCGTGGTGCCGCCCGCAACGTCTTGCCAAGCTGCCGACGCGTTTTCATCGCGGTCGACACGAAAGAACTCTACTCAAATAATCGAGCGAGGTGGCCAACGCGAGAACGGTCTTCGTGGTTGTTGGCCGATTGCTGAATGTGCCGAGTATCGCCTCGGGGACGTACCTAGCGCTGGGCGAAAGCAATGCGATCCAATATGCCAGGCGGGCGCCGACGGCGGAGCGGGTCGTTGCTAAACTGAACGCTAGCGGCGTCCGAAATCCGGAAAGTGTCAACTTGTCAACTATGACACCATTGCTTTGCACCATTGCTTTGTCTGCTTTCCAGGACATCGCATGAAGCGCAATGGGAAATAGGAGGCAGGGGTGTCGCATCGCGGAATATTGCCTCGGCAAATATGGGACGATTACCGCGGACGTATGGGGTACAATCATCCGGAAGGCCTGAGTAAGAGACCACGATGTCTGTAGATGATCAGCTCGCGTTGGCTTGGCGCGATGAACGTGCTCCGAGCCCTGACGCCATCACGTTCAATGATGGACGCATGACGCTCGTCAACGTACGTCACTTCACACAGGGCGACTCAGTCCGGATTCAGGCAAAGCCCATCGCAGACACGACGCTGCGGTCATTTCTCAGCTACAACCCCGACAGCTGGGTGCACCTGGATCCCATCTATAGACAGAAGACTCCATCGGGTCTCGTCGTCGTGGGCGGTGGCAGCATGGGAGCTGACGGATTTGTGGCCCACCTGAGTGAGGTCGGCGATCTACGATGGCTGGCTTTCTTCTCCTCGTCCGAGGCGTTCTGCCACGCTCATGGGTCGAAGGATGGCATCCATGCCCGCACCGTCTCGAATCAGAACTGGCTGTTCCCGGCAGGCGCCCCGGAGCGTATTCAGGTCAGCGCCGTTCCCTGATAGAGGTTTTGGGTCATTGGCGAGGCTCGGCGAGAGCCCCTTTTGCGGCGGTTTAAAGCGCAATTGATCTTGCGGAAGGATTACTTCTTGATACCGCGCCCCCTTTCCCTACGTACAGCAATTGGGTTGTCGGAAGCTGGAGAGGCGAGGGGGCTACAACGCGGCGAGAATTAGGGGCGTTTTCCTTTACACTACCATCTTCTTGCTAACCGGATCACAATGGGGGGCATGAAGAAGACCATCGCTTCGATCGCTGAAAAATATGGTCATCAATCCCATCGACTGATCGACATCTTCTGGGATATTCAAGATCGGTTTGACCACGTTCCCCCCCAAACGATAGGTATCATCGCCACCGAGCTCGGGATCACGGATGCCGAAGTCGAAGACACGCTAACCTTCTACCACTTTCTTCATGAAAAGCCTGCCGGCAAGATAAAGATCTATATCGATACGTCGGCGGTGTCACAAATCGCCGGAGCCGCAGCTGTTCAAGCAGCATTCGAGGAGGCGCTTGATTGCCGGTTGGGGGAAA
>Ga0257122_1001745_pt1 | contig 14587 bp, 16 predicted proteins | sample SI106_120metaG_FD_190146 | JGI IMG/M metagenome (GOLD analysis project Ga0257122, IMG submission 190146) | Marine microbial communities from Saanich Inlet, British Columbia, Canada - SI106_120 | ecosystem: Environmental > Aquatic > Marine > Inlet | place: Canada: British Columbia | collected... | reverse complement strand
GTTAGGTCTCGCATGCCGTCCCATTCGGGCCAGATCGTGCCGTTCAGTTCGCCGTAGGGCCCAACGACGATGAAGCCAGCTTCAAGCAATTGGGCCTCGGCGGTGGTGTTGGAAAATTCGGTCCCTTTGCCGCCCGTACCGTGAAAGTAGAACATCAAGGGGCGCGGGCCGCTGAACGTGGCGGCATTGGGTAGCTTCAAATAAAAACGCCTGTCTTGTCCGTCCACGACGAAACCCTTGTTCACACCTTCCATAGGTGCTGTTGTCTTGTACGCGGTGGGACATGCTGTTTGAGGATCGCGTACCAAGGGTTCGGGAAGGGTTGAGACGGTGTCGCTCTCGAGCAGAGTATCTGTGGCGACAGTGTCCGTGGCGACAGTGTCGGCGTCGGCTTGCGGTGCTGTCGTCTGGTCCATTGCGGTCCCGGCATCATGGGAAAATGCAGTGTCACCGCATGAAACCCATCCGCTCGAAGAGAGGATCAAAATCAGGGAAAGCGCTTCGCGAACGAATCTGGTTTGGTTCATAGGCTGGATCGCAGCTTAGTTGGTCTCCGTTGTCAATTGGTGATCATCATGCGGATGGCTGAGCGGCGAAAGATTCGTCGCCACTTCGAGTTCCTTGAATTGCTTTGCCTTTTTTTGTTTCGTGCGAGTTTGTCGCACAGTTGCTATGATGTTGCTGTAATTACAGGCAAACAAGATCGTTTGGCGGGAAGAGTTTCTTTGGATTCAGGCAATACGAGGAAGGCAAAAAACGAGGAGTTGATTTCCTCGTTGGCAGGAGATTCCAGCTTCGCTCCGGTTCTCCGAGCCTACCGCGTACGCCTCAACACGCGAATCACGGAGCTTCGCCGTGCCGTCCAAGCGGCATCGGTAGATGAATTGCGTTTTCAGGTACACCAGATCAAAGGGTCTGCGGGGAGTTTCGGTTTTGCGCCGATAACTCAGGCCGCGAGGCGTTGCGAAGGACTGCTCCAGAATGACGTTTCGATCGACGACGCGCAGGAAGCGCTGACCGACCTTCTTCGACTGATGGAGGCGGCTTCCCTGGCGGAAGGCGGTACAGTGTAATGATTCAAGGTGAGAATCAAAGTCAACCCGAGCGGACCAAGGGCGGCATTCTCGTCATCGATGATGATGTCAGCGTCCACGACCTGGCCAAGCATTACTTGGCGGGTCTCGAATACGAGATATCTTGCGTAGAAAACCCGCGGGTTGGGCTGGATCTGGCGGCGTCGGATCGGCCGGACCTAATCCTACTCGACTTGAATATGCCTGAAATTCATGGATTCGAAGTTTGTCGGCGACTGATGGACAATCCGCAAACGCGCGACAGCGCCGTTGTCTTTCTGACGTCGCAAGACGACCCCAGGGCGATCAGCAAGGGGTTGGAACTGGGCGCGGCCGATTACCTTACGAAGCCTTTTCATGCCATAGAACTCAAGGCCAGGGTTCGCGCGGTGCTTCGAACCAAGCGATTGATGGATCTCTTGCGGGATGAAACGCTCGTCGATGCGCTGACCGGTCTTCACAACCGTCGGTGCTTTGATGAATCTCTGGGCGCGGCATTGGCGGTGCAAGAACGGACGGGCGTACCTTTTTCTCTGTTGTTTCTAGATCTTGATAGGTTCAAACAGATCAATGACACGCATGGTCATGGCATTGGAGATGATGTACTTCGATCTGTGGGAGCTATGATGCGCTGCACGGTTCGTCCATACGATGTCGCCTGTCGCTTCGGTGGAGATGAATTCGCGGTTATCGCCAACAACACTGATGCAGAAGGCGCGAAACTCCTTGGCCAAAGGCTGCTTAACGAAATCTCCGGGATCAGAGTTCAAGCAGATGAAGCTTTCGTCGAAATACAAAGCAGTATCGGAATTGCCTGCAGCGAAGATATTGAACCCGTGCCCAACGCGGACCAGCTTGGCACTATGGCAGACCGTGCGCTTTATCGCTCCAAACGGGATGGTCGGGGACGAATTAGTGCATTCGATCCGTCGCTTGACGGCGTGACCTCTTAGCCAACCCGGCTACGTCTTTTTGCCTACATCGGCAGCGTGTCGCTACGTATAGCCATACGAACGTCCACCAACCCACACTTAACCCCCCAGAAGAAAAGGAAGCGTTAGCTGGCCCAAGCATTGCAGCCGGCACCCTGCAACTGGCCCCATGCGCCAGGCCACGATGTGTTGGTCTTGAACCGGAGGAAACCATCCATGCAGAAGCTCGCGCGCCACGTTCCAACTCGCTTTCTTTTTCCCCTTGTCGCCGTTATGTTCGCACTCCAAGCCGGATGCGGTGATGGCAATGCCATTGGCCAAGACCCGACCGTTAGCGCGGATTCGGGTGTTGGCGACAACGATGGCTCAATGCGCCCTGAGGACGCGGAGGCCTCTCAACCTGCCGATGCGGGGGTCGTTGCAAGCGACGGCGTCGACGTTCCCGACAGCGCGAAATGTGGACCGGGAATCTATCCGTGTGGCCCGTACGGTACAAAGAAGGGGGATGTCGTCGATACCCTCACGCTCGAAGGCTTTGCTGATAAAGACTATCTCTGCAAGGGCAACAAGGATTTGCAGCAAGACTTAGCCGTGAGTCGTTCCTTCTCGTTCAAGGACTTCCATCAGGGAACGGTAAAATGCCGCCAGCTCCTGTGGCTTATCTTTTCCGCTGGCTGGTGCGGCCCCTGTATCGACGAGGCGGCCGAATTGCAGAAAGAACTAAAAGAAGGCTCGTTCGATGATCGCGTGTTGATCGTCACCATCGTACTCGACGATGTGCAAGGCAACCCGGCAACATTGGACTTCGCCAAGGAGTGGGCCAAGAACGACAAATTCTCGTTGGATGTACCCGTGCTCGCCGATTCCAAATGGCAGCTCAATCCGTTCTTCGGCCCTGATTCGGGGCTCCCATACAATCTGCTCATCGACCTCAGTACGATGAAGATCCTCGAGATCATCGATGGCTACGAACCGGGCTTCGCAAGCATCAAGCAGTTCTTTTCGGCGAATTTGAAATAGGGGAGGTGCCGTTAGCGGCCCTCCAGACCGTGCGACTGCCGCGGATGGAGATGATACGTCTCGCCGGAAGGCGAGGATCTGGCTGGCTGAGTGACCACCTTGGGCCCCATCTTTGGTTGAAAATACACGTGTTTTTCATCATGAACAGGGGTATGGCCTTTGCAACAAATGGCCGTGATGCGCCGTGGATCCCTATTCATCGCTCTGACTCTGGCCATTTCGTTGGCCCATGCCCCGCCTTTACAGGCCGGCCCGAGCTTCGTTCGCCGCGTCTCTTCCTGGGTGGCCCCGGCGCGGGCTCGGTCGCAGCTGGTAAAGGCGTGTGGAGATGTCCATCGCCAGCTCTACGCCAAACGTGTGCCGACCCCGTTGGGGGTGAGCGAGAACCTCACGAACACGGTCGCCAAATCCAAACATTATGGAGATAGTTGGACCTGCAATGCGTCCAGCACACTACTCGTTTCAGCCCTCAAAAAGGCGGGCTATGTGGTTGAACAGCACAGCTCAGGCAATAAGACGTTCAAGTGGGGATCACTGGGCATGGTCGACTACCACTACTATGCGGTCGACAACGTGAAGAGGCCTCGCGTGCTCTTCGATCCAGTCGCGTTCCCCAACTTCCGCGCGGCGGCACAACCCTCCGGACAAATGCGTCAATGGCTTGCCGAAGCAGCCCAAGCCCGCGGCCGCCCCGAGCTTGGCGCCAAGCTGGCCGACAGAATCTGGAAGGGCAAGGACGGCGAGCTTTTCGTTGTCCAAGGTAAGACCGAAATAGCCATTTACCAATCGGCTCTTGAAAAAGCCGCCAACCTTTTCAAGTCGCGACGTACCCCTACAATCTCGCAACCCGCGAACTAAGCCTATCGCTAGCGGAGCTTGGTGTCATCGAGCCCGATGGTGGTTCGGTATCCTTGGCAAGTTGTATCGTCTGGAACAAGGACTTCGTCCTGCCAGCTTCGACCATCCGCGTGGTCTATGCGAATGAGGTAAAGCCCCGTCTCGGGGCCGCCCGTACAACCACCTTCAAAGTCATTGCAATTGTAGCCAGTCGTACAGCCTTCATACGTGGTCCCGTGACGGGAGTAGCTGACGGTATATTGCGAGAGTTCCGTGATGGTCTGTCCCTGACTATCCTTTAGTTTGATGACCAATCCCTCACAGGGGGAACACCCGACGGTCACGATGATGAGGTGCGTGAGCCCGGCCGCTACGGCAATAAGGCAGATAGCGAGTCTGAGTTTCTTGGAATGCATGACAGAGACAACCTCCTGTGGGTTTGGTTAGTGTATGCGGTGGAGGGGGGGAGGACAAATAGGGCATTCGCTGGTCTTGGGCGGCTTTCCAATGGTCCTAATGGTGGCGGTCGTTACGAGACAAGAGGCGCGCTTTAGAACGGACGAGATTGCACTTCTGGTGCCTCGCGCGGTCCGGCACTCGGCTGCTTCGCCCTGTCGTTGTTTTGCTGCAGCTGGCTTCTCCATGGGCAAAAACGGGAAAAGCAATTAGTGGGCCTGACCTTGTGGCTCCGTATCCAACGATTAGATGCCGCGCGGGTCATGACGATTCTGGGAGGGGAAAAACAAATCAAAAAGATGCAGAAACCGCTTGACGGATTTCGGCTGTTTGTATTGGCGCGTTGGCCAGTCGTAAGGTTTCACCCTGTCAGCGCGTTCTATTTGCATCGTCCCGTACGTTTTCATTTCTCGACGAGAAAATCTAATTAGGAAGGCGCGCGATTCATGACGGCGATTGAAATGGGGGAGTCGAAACTCGATTATCTAGGGTCTTCGACCCGATGTCGCCGTCCAATCTACTCCTGGGCCGTAGTCAACGGGTTACAGCCGAAAGGCGCCCGGTGGCGGAGGACCAGGAGCAGAAACGATGCTTCGTCAAACGTTTAGGCGTCAATGGTTTTTACGTCGGACGTTGTGACGTTTCTACGTCGGACGTTGTGACGTTGAGACGTTGTGACGTTGTGACGTGGGACGCTCCGATGTCTGGACAAGCAGAGACCGGCAGGAAGAATCGCACCTAGAATTCAAAAGATGTGATCTATCATGAGCCGCGCGGACTGTAATTGCTGGTTACTGGCCAGCAATGTTCGGTCCATCAATTGCTTTTCCCGCTATAGCCTATACAGGAGTGTTGTTCAGCGTAGCTACCACGCACCGCGAATCCCACGCTTACGAAAAAGAGTGCGCGTCTCGACAATGGCCGTTGCCAACGAGCGACTACCCCCCAATAGGTGCCTACACCCACGACCGCCTCTCTCGTGATTACATCTACTTGGGGCGCGATGGAATTGGCGCGCCGCTTGCTCATTAACCAGGCAGGCGAATGGTTGCGCCTGAAGGAGGAAGAAATGCGTTTGGTCTGGAGATTTGCCATTGTCGCCTGCGTGAGCCTGTTTTCACTGAACCAATCGGCTGCCGAAAGCCACCTTGAACGCAGGAATCATGATAATTGGTTGAAGGTCGCTGCATCGGGTGGTGAGGTGAAGGATGTGTTGGGCATGCATGCGCACCGTCTCCTAACCAAGGCTTATCCGACTCTGAGTACGAGCGTGACTTTCAACCGAGGCGACGAATCGGCGAGAAATACGGTTACCGTCGGGGACGAATCTCCGAATCGGCTACGAAAGATCTTCACGGCAAATCCCAAAACGTTTGCCAGGCCCCCGGGGCAGCGTGATCGTGTGAAGCGTACTCACTATTTTTTGGGAGACGAAAATGGGCGGTTATTCGTTGGATCATCGTATCCAGAAAGCGGCAATTGGGGCGGTGTACGCCAAATGCGTTCCGTGGGTTCATTCCTGGCCGGGAATCTCGACAGTGCCAGGATTAGCTGGCTATCCAACCTTCTGCATGCGTCCACCCAAAACGACCCCGAACTTCGGAAGTCAGAAGACTATCGTGCGATTCGACGGTCGTTAGACCGATATCGCCGGGAATATCGCAGGGCCAAGCGTTCCTCGAAGAGAGTGCAGAGGGCGCGCGTACGTAGAAAATAGTCCCCAAAATGGTTGGGGTGGGTACCGCGGTTATCTCCGAGCAATAAGGTCCAGAAGCGTCTTTTCGCGACTCTTGCGCCGGGCTTTGCGGCGGCACTTTCCACTTCGCTTGCATCTTGCACGACGTCTTTTACGCGCATCCCGCTTGGCCCGTGCTCTTCGGCGTTTTGAACTTTCTCGTTTGAGAGTGGGAAAGAGCACGCCCATGGGGTTGGAGACCGCCAGGCCTGCAACGACAAGACCCTTCTTGAGTAATGCGTCTCGCTCCGCTTGGCTGACAAAGATAATCGCTTCGGCTTCGAGTCGAAACTCGGTTGTTTGATGAAGCCCGATGATGGGCCAATAGGCGCGAAACTTCTCGATGCGTTTGGTTGGGCGCAAGATAGCGTCGGCACCCAAAGCTTGCGCTTTCTTCCGCAGAGAGTGGAGCATCGACGAATAGCCTTTGACGGAGCCAAAGCGGGTCTCGCTCATGGCCGACACGGTTCCGGCTACGATGTAGGGGCGTTGGGGGGCCTTCTTGATGACGCTTACCTTGTTCGTACCCGTGCGGCGTTCGGCTAGGGCATCTTTCAAACGAGTTGTATGAACCCGGTGAGACTGACTAAAGGTTGTCTTGATGTTACTCGCGCACCCTACGAACTGAGCACCCGCCAAAGCGATGCTGGTTGCGATAATGAATTGGCCGATTCGAGTTGCGTTTGTTTTTTGCGTCATCCCTGTCCCCCGTGTTTCCTATACAAAGCAGGGAACGTGCCAGCCTCTGGTTGGAGGTCGTCATAGGTGCAGAGGGCTGATCTGCAACGCCTTTTTGCGCAGTATGTGTGATCCGAACGCCTGTTTGCGTATGTCAGTGACAGTTCCTTGCAGAATTGCCCCGGCTTCGTTGCGCGTATATGCAAGGCCTTGCTGGACTATCCGCCCGCTTTTGGGCGGGGCGTTCGAACCCGTTTCTCCGCCTCCTTCGAGTCCCCAAGTTCCGAAATCGAAAAGGTCCGCGAAACTACACGATATCTGTCTGACCGATGATGATGCCGGAGCGATGGCGCACATCCGCCTACCTTGGGACGCCGACAGTGGCACGCCAACTGCATTGCTAGTCACCATCGTCCGATAACGAAGGAGAAATACGATGCGCTTTCAACGAAGCTTCGCTTTTGGTTTTCTATTTGTCGCCCTGCTTTTCACCGAAGGATGTTCGGTTAGCATCAAAGGTCTTCGCACAGACCCGGCCTTCACTTATGCAGCATTGCATGAGGGGAGGATGGCGGTTGGTGGCGTGATTTCATCCAGCGGCAAAGTATCTCGGCGTGACCAGACGCGATATGAACGTATCGTCGCCAGGGAAATGGCTGAAAAACGCCCCGGGCTAAAAGTGAGCGGTAGCGCAGATCTCAGGCGCCGGCTTGGCAAGGCTAAATACACCAAGCTCCTCGCTGAATATGAAGAGCTCGGAGGTTTGAGTCATAAACACATCGGAGTTCTGTCGAAGAAGATTAAACGCACCGACTACCTTGTCTTTGCAGTGATCGAAGGCGACCGCACTGAGTATGACCGTTCCGAAACGTCATCGAGTTATGAACATGGCGTGTACACACCTGGTGGCGTTACGACGACGGCGACGCGAACGGTCGAAGTCGAGATCAGGGTCTATGACCTTGCCCTTCAACGCAACGTTTGGATTGGAACCATCAAGAAGCGAACGACGAATAGCCGTAGGTTCATCCGTGAAAATTCTCTCGTTGCTCTCGCGAAGGCCGTCACCAACAATCGGGCGAAGACCTACTCTTTCCCGAAGGCGCCATCTTTGGCAAAAGCTTTAGCTGGCGTGTTCAGCGCATTCGCCGACCATATGCCTAAACACCCTAGGGCCTAAGCACCGCCCCGTTAGAGAACGGGAACGAAACTCGTGATGGAATGGGTGGCATTGGACATCATTCGTAGACCGCCGTCTTTGCGGCGCAGCAGCGCAACATCACCGTGGATCTCATTCAATACATTCCCATCGACGTCCAGGAGTTTCAGGTCCTGGGCCTCCGACCAGCCAGTCTTCTCATCCAAGATTGCATACTGTAGTTTGTCTTTGAGATAGGTGAAGACAATAGCCAGTCGGCCGTCAGTTAATCGAATGAGCGCTGGGTCGTGGCCATTGTTGAATAGACTGGATTCAACGACGGACCATTGTAAGCCATCAGCTGATTTCGCTTCCATGATATCGCTGGGATTCGTATCACCTGCGAGGTTTCCCGAAAACACCATACCCCAGCTTCCGTCATCATGCTGCCAAGCACGACCGTGGCCGGCAAAACTCAGATTCACAGATTCATCGTTGGTCGTGGGCGTATCGATATCCAAACGAATGCCATCCTCGATATCAAAATTCAAACCATCTTCACTCGTTGCACTGACCACGCGCAGCGGCGCATCGATGCCGCTGCTGGCTTGCATGTACATTCGCCAGCGACCGTCGGAAAGGCGCACGAGCCAAGGGTGCCCGTAGTCGAAACCCAATTCGCCCTCTACGCGTTTGCTCGTAATTCGCAGTCCGCTATCTTCTGTCCAACTCTGGCCGTCTTCACTGGAAGCACTGCCAACCCCCTGGCCGGTGGTGGTGTAGTACATGCGGTAGCGCCCATCATCCATGAGCTGTACGTCGGGGGCGAGGATCGCATTCGGTACGCCAGGCACATTCGCCGCATGCTCCAATTGCCAGGTAACGGGAAAGGCCTCTTCGTTCGTAGATGGTAGTGCGTCGCTCGCTCCTCCATCGGAGTTCCCGCCCAAGGATGGATCCGGCGCAGACGAACAGGCCGTGACCATTGCCAGGACCATACAAAGGATAAGGCTGTTGCGTGCGGTGAATTGACCGGCTCTCATGGCGTACCTCCGTTTCTTTGGAGCCGTAAATAGCAAGTAGCAAGCCAGCTGGAGGCGGCTAGAAAGGGCCCGTAATCATTCACTGCGGACAATCGGCCGCGTCAACGCCAGATGTATGACGATGTGCCCCATTGTGGGGAATTCCATGAATCGTGGGGACTTGGCGGCGAGTGGATTGGGATTGCGCTGTGGTTGCATTTGTAACCGGCGGTTGCTCAATAATGCGCGGCTACCTAAACCGGAGGTATCGTCTACGCTTTTCAGGCCCGGCGCGGTGACGTACGATCACCACGTCCACAGAATCTTGTTGTCAGTCGCTGCATGCCTTCGCGTTTCCGAGGGCCGGTCATACAAAAGGGGATATCCACGTGAAGAAGAAACATGAAGAGAACAAACGGAAATTCTCGCGCCAATTCGGCCGCTCCAACAGTGCCATTCTGCTCGCGGCAACTATTGCAGCCGCTTGCGGTCCGCGGGTATCGCAGAACGAGCAAGCCGTCATGAAGGGAACTTCGGCCACGATTGAAAATTGGCCCGGCGTGGTGGGGCTAATTGGCCTGCATCCCGAAACCAAGGAAGAAGCTGCCTTTTGCAGTGGGAGTCTCATCGCCCCCAAGATCGTGCTCACCGCCGGACATTGCCTGAAGACGGCTTCGGTGCCTGACTCTGTCGATCCGGTGAAGATTCGCTTCAACACCAGCAATCTAGGCAGCGGCGGAGACGATGTTACGGTAGATAAGACCGTGGTCGTGTCAGATGATTTCGACTTAGGTCTGGTATTCCTTACAAAGGATGCGCCGGTTTCTCCTATCCCCCTCGCACGAAGCTGTGGCGCTGCGACCGAAGGTGGTAAAGTGACGCTTACGGCGTACGGTACGACCAGTGAGTCCGATATGGGCACCCTCAATACCGTCGAACTTACGGTGGCCAAATTGGCATGTACGGAATTTGAACTGGGTTGTGCGTCCTTCGGAGCTAGCGGGTCGTATCTCGTATCCACGCCAGGAGGCATGTGTGGTGGCGATTCAGGCGGGCCGCTCTTCGTCGTCAACCAATATGGGAAATTCGTAGCCGGTGTCGTATCCGGCCCCGTGCAAACCGAAACAAGCGACGAATGCATTGATTGGCAGCAAGCGCTCTATCCTCGGCCCGATACGGTGGTCGCTTGGATCGAAGAGCAAATCGGGGAGAAGTTGATGGAACCCACGTGTACCGCCGGTACGGGCGGCACCGGTGGTACGAGTGGTACTGGCGGCACGGGCGGTACGGCTGGCAGTGGCGCGGTTCCAATTGATGACGGCGGATGCGCTACGATCGCCGGTCAAGGTTCCTTGGCGAGCTTGCTATTGGCGTTGGGGTTGGTGGGCATAGTGTTCCGTCGCCGGCGTCGATCATAGGTCGAACTGTGAGTTGAACAACGAAGACAACGGCAGTGCTCAGTCCTCAAACTGTAAGGCATCCAAGATAGTGTCTTCGGCCATTTCCGCATTCTCCTTCGGCACCAAGACTTCAACGGGGACATAAGGCGCAAAAAAGTAAAACAAGCTGCGAAAGCCTAGACCACGAAGGTGAAACGGGATGCCCTTGTCTTCGAGCGCTTGCCGAACGGGGGAGACGGCGTAGAGGCGGTGCAGTTCCCAAACTTTGACCAACGAAGGGTGGCGTTTCCAGGCGCGGCTTTCCTCCCGAAGATCCACGACCACGAAAGCTAGAATGACGACCTCGATCAGGTTGAGCCCCAGACCTGAGATTGGAATGAAATACTGGATCGTGGTTACACCGGCGAGGAATGCGATGGATATTCCAGCTTTCTTCAGCAATATGCTCTGGATGTCAGGGGGGGCGCCTGGGGGCGCCAGCGAGGAACTCTCGGGTGATAGCGACGAAAGAAAACTGGCGACCAGATTCGGCCGGTAGAATAGGAACGAAAGCGCGATTCCAAAAAGCGCGACGAAAGTCAATTCGGTTGTCATCAGAAGGTAGCCCGATTCCGGTAGCCATTCCGCCAATACGTCCAAAAGATGCGGTCCACCGGGGATTGCGCGCACCAAGCCATCCAGAGGTCCCAAGGATTTTGGAAAGAGGAGAAACGCCGCAGCCCACTTTAGGGGTATCACCCCGCACGTAGGAAGCACCACGAGGGAATCATGATTGTTGACAGGTGAGGCATTCGGAGAACGCCCGCGCTTTGCCAGGAGTGATGCGATGCACGCAGTTCCGGCTAGGGCAGCGACCCAGCTGACCGACTCGGCATTCGACAGCGTTCCGATCCTCATTTGGGTGTAAAAACGGAATAGGGTATCGGCAAGTTTTCCCGCCATGCCTGCTGCGATGAGCACGCTAAAGCCGTTGCCGATGCCGTAGCGTGAAATCAGAAGGCACAGTCCCGAAAGAAGGAATACGCCGGCGGTGAGGGTTGTGATAGCGACGATTCGAAAGGACCACCCGGGGTCGGGAACTATCGGAGGCGCGTTGTGAAAGACAAAAGACGATTCTAAGTGCACAGAAATGAAGAAGGCTTGGAGCGCTGCGAAGGCGAGTCCAAGTATGAGGCTAGCAAATACGAGATTCTTTCGGGGGAAATGACCATTGATCCGCATGGGGCGGAATTTCGGTATCAGCAAAGCTACACATTCAACGAATACAAATGCGGAAAGGAGCGGCTGTATTCCCAGGTCAACGATGCTCAGAATGGTCGCTACGTTGAACAAACCGGGGATGGAGGCGGAGGATTGAACGAGCGATTAAAGGAAACCTCTGTCCACGCCCGGGATTCCGATCGTCATCAAGAATAGCGGAACGATACTCAAGCCGATGGTCGTCGCCCATTTGAAGCCGACTGGCCCTCTGTTGGTTTCCTCCGCCGTGGCAGATGCGGGGGCGGCCTCAGCAAGCACCAAGACGGTGCCGCAATCAGCGCAGCTTTCTACTTGCTCGCCATATTCGGCGGGTTTCCCTGTCCTTTTGAAATGGCGGCATTCGCTATTGCAGCAGATTTTCATTGGCTTCCTCGCGATTAGTCCCCACCGCTGAGAATACCATGCGGACGATGCAGAACGTAGAATGCGTAGCCGTAGTAGTCGGAGTAGGCCGACAGCAAGTCCATTTCTAGCTCCGTCATCTCAGCCACCGCTTTCGCATCGGCCGCATGCTCGTGCGTTTCAAGAAAAACAGGTAGGCGCTCGCGGAGGGGCTGATAGTAGTCCGTCTGCCAGGCGTCAACCGGCAAGTGGAAGTGGCCCACGGGAGTCCAGCCCAGATCCTGAGCGCTGGCAAGGTTGTCGTCCACCGCGCGCATGGCGGGGTAATTTCCCGCCCAAAAGGACTTTAGCCGATCAGGGGGATCCGGTTTGAACCAGGATGCCTCAGAAACCACCAGATATCCGCCTGGCCTGACCAAGGGCCGCCATCTGCGCAGCCCCTCATCAAACCCCATACTGTATATAGCTCCCTCGCTCCATATCAGATCAAAGCTGCTATCGGCAAAAGGCAGAGTGTTCATATCGGCCGGCAGGAGCTGCACGCGCGACGTCAGACCACGCTTGTTGAGGTTGGCCGCGAATTTTTCGAGAAAGACGGGAAATAGGTCCGTGGCAACGAGGCTGCCGTGGGTATGGTCGGCAAGGACAAGCGTCTGTGCACCCGCCCCACAGCCCACATCCAGCACATCGGGCGCGGAGGGCAGGTCCTCGCACATGGCCAGGGCCCTGAGCGTTGATGCGGTATTGCCGGGCCCTAACCGATCAAGTCCCTCGTGCAGACTCACCAGTAGTTCAATCAAACGTTCTTCGTTCATATCGCATTGCCCTCGCGGCGAATGCTAGCGGAACTCTACCCTCGGGGACACCGCCGTTTCCGCGCCGAAACCCCAATTGGCGCCGTATTGGGCTGATCCGAAACCGGTCGCTGTAATTCCAAAGCCTTATGGCGCACCTACATTGCCCCACGTGTGGCACCCAACTTGCAATCTCACGTCCCATACGCTCAGGAGGAAATTGTGAAGAACGTCAAGGCTAAGCTGTGTGCGCTGTGCATCGTAACTGCAATGGGTTGTGCTGCTGATTCGGGAAATGCTCCGTATGACCCGCTGGGAAATACCGACCAAGGCCCCGCACCCGTTGGTGCCGATGGCGGCGTTACCCCCGATTCGTCGAAGCCAGCGTCGGGAGCCGGTCTAGACTTTGTTGCCGACCCGGGGCTTCGCATGGACAACGCTTCCAATGCGCATATTACGTACGACGCTGCCAGCGGGAAGTACTACCTCTTTTATAAAGTGCATGGGGAACATCAAAATATGGTGGCCGATTCCGTCGATGGACTTGAGTTTTCTGAACCACGAATGGCCACACCCCAGGACGAGGCTCTACATCCTGCGATTAAGAAGATGCCGCAAAATGACGCGCAAGGAAATGCGATCTATCGCAAATTCCTTTTCGATATGGAATCTGAAGTCTTCAGGAGCAAGAGCTCAAGCGACAAAATGAACTTCACAGATGATGATGGGGTCCGTTACGACCTTCACTCTTCCGACAACGGTAAGATCGGCTACCACGATTTCTTCATCAATAGTTCGGGACATATCATGCTGGCCTATCTTGGCGATGCGGGCGGTACGAATAACAATCTGCGCCTGGCCCGATCAACCGATAATGGTTGGACGTTCTCTTGGGTCAAAGGCAACCTGGTAGGTGACGACAATATCGGTTGTCCCGGGGGGATCCAGTGGGATCCCAAGACCGTTGAACTCAGCGACGGACGCATTCGTATGTTCACCATGAATCAACACTGCGAGCCGCCCATCCCAGGAAAGCGGGCTACCGGAACGGTCTATAGTTTCATTAGCGACGATGGCGGGGAAAACTTTTCCGCGGAAGGTCAGCGTTTCATTCACAGCGACGTTACGGAATTTGAGGTCTACTCGTTGAACGATCCGTCAGTAATCCGCCTGCCCGACGGCCGGTACCGCATGTACGTCACCGCCATGATCTACGACACCGAGACCCAAACCCCTCGCCAAGCGATTATCAGCGCTACCGCAGAGTAGCCAACTGCAGGCATATTCACACCGATCTGCCCAACCCCCTCGGCTCTTCCTCGAGTAGTTCTACCGGGGTTCTCGAATATCATCCTCCGTTCCGTCCCTTCCATCCCGCCCAACGGAATGCAACACGGGCTTGCCATTTTCGCATTCAAAAACGATTTCGCGATCCCAGCCGTCGTTCGGGGCTTTGGTGATGATTTCCTTTGTCCTTAGCTCTCCCAATGACTGTGGGCAAGCCGAGCCATGATTCAGGGCGTATATTCCCAATGCTCCGCGTATGTGTTCAATTCGCTGGCGAGTGACCTTCTCTTGAGAGTCTCCAAACGCCTTCATCGCATAGATGCCGACGCCGCCCACCAACAATCCGATGATGGCCAAGACGACCATTATCTCTATCAGTGTCATTCCTAATTCGCCGATCGTAATCCTTCCGTTCTGCATACCTGCCCTCCGCATTGTGAGTAAGGCCATAGAGCAACTCGCGTGCCACAAGCTTGCGACAGACGAACTCAACGATTTCAAGAAGAGCGGGTTGGAGCTGCGTCACAATGACAGTCTCGATCAGAATCGTCCGCAATTATGACAAACGTATCGACCCAGGGGCGGGCGTTGGCGCATCACGAACGACGAAGCC
>Ga0257122_1001742_pt1 | contig 14606 bp, 11 predicted proteins | sample SI106_120metaG_FD_190146 | JGI IMG/M metagenome (GOLD analysis project Ga0257122, IMG submission 190146) | Marine microbial communities from Saanich Inlet, British Columbia, Canada - SI106_120 | ecosystem: Environmental > Aquatic > Marine > Inlet | place: Canada: British Columbia | collected... | reverse complement strand
GGATTAGCTGAATACTTCTGTTGTTGACCCGGAACAGACATTTGCGGAGGGTTGGCACGCCGAATTTCCTGATTTTTTTACAGAGTTCGGTTTCGGACATATTCCCCTCTTATTTTATGCTTGATTTTACCTCAACTGGTGATCAGGCCGCCATCCACATTGTAGCTTTGGCCGGTAATATTGCGGGCACCGGGCGACGCTAGGAACACAGCCATCGCAGCGATATCCTCGGGCTCATTGATCCGTTTGATGGGCACGTCCTTGGCGAAATCGAGCATGATCTCGGCTTCACTCAGGCCGCGGTCTTTGGCCCGGGTGGCAATGATCTCATCGACAATGGGGGTGCGGGTGATGCCGGGGCAGATGGCATTTACGGTGATGCCATGGTGGCCCAATTGCTGCGCCGCGGTTTTGGTCATGCTGATCACTGCGCCTTTGCTGGCGGCATAGGCGGCATTGGATGTGGCGATAAAGCCACGACCGGCGATTGAGCCCATGTTGATAATCCGCCCGCCCGGAAGACCGCCATCCGCCTGGGCAATCATCTGCCGGGCCGCGGCCTGGAGGCAGAAAAACACCCCCTTGGAATTGACCCGATGGATCCAGTCCCAGTCGTTTTCACTAAGGTCCATGATATCGGCGGCCCGGGTCACCCCGGCATTATTGACTATAACGTCAAGCTTGCCGAATTTTTCCACCACTGAGGCAACCATCAGATTGATTTCGCCGACATCACCGACATCGGCCTGCAGGGCCAGGCCCGACACACCCAGTTGTTCGACACTCTTCGTCACTGCCTCAGCCGCGTCCAGATTTATGTCGGCGGAAGCCACATCCAGGCCCGCTGCCGCCAAGGCCAACGCGATGGCGCGGCCAATTCCGCTGCCAGCACCGGTGATCAGCGCTGTTTGTCTCTTTGAACTCATGAGAATGCCTTTTTGGTTGGATTTAAACCCTCTTGGATAAGGTGTAACAACCCTAGAGCGCCGCATTATCAATTGCGAGTTACAAAGTCGTAAACGAGGCCATTACCTGTCTGCTCTCTGACACCGCCACCGCTATTGACGAGTTCAGGCTAGCCTGGAAATACCTTTTACCTCGTCTATGCTTACAGGCCCATCAAGACCGCTTTTGGCTAACAACGCCCGTTCCTGGCACCGCCACTTTACTTCCGCTATCGCTCTCAAAGCTGACCTTTTATGCTGAATGTCCGTTATGCGAGGTGAAGCAGTCATGGTGCAACATTGGTCAAAAGGTCGGTAGTTGACCCACAGCGGGCCTTTCGGTGATTCGGAAACCGTCGGATGCTTACCCTAGCTCAGAGCATGTTGATATAGGCTTTAACCTCTTCAAACATCGGCACCAGCGTTGGGACAACACTTTTTATCGTGTCCCAATCGTCTCCATTACCCGCATCCTCCAGAGCTTGGCAAGCGTCCGCTATTTGGTTCGCGCCGACCGCACGCCAGAGATAGTGTATTTCACCATTGATCCGAACGAAAACTCATCCAGATGCCATCTCCATTGTGGTGAACCTTGCTGCGACGCTGACCGCGTCTTCCTTATTTCCGCTGCAAACAGCGGTCCGAACTGGTTCCACCAAGCGCGCACGGTCTCATAGCAAATATCGATACTGCGCTCATGGAGCAGATCCTCGACCTGCCGCAATGACAATGGATAACGGACGTACATCATCACCACCAAACGAATAACCTCGGGCGAAGTTTTGAAATAACGGAATGGGTTTTTTATCCGAAGACGCTATGAGGCATGCCGACAACGTTCAACCGTTTTCCTCTGACACTGCCACTGGAGGGGATGAAATGGACGCCAAGGCATTTGCAGAATCAGTACTGGGCGTGCTTAGCCATCTTGAAGTAAATGACGGAGTGTGAAGCGTCGAGAAACCTGCCCGTGAGGTAGACCGCTACGTAGGCGAGGGAGACAATCAACAGGAAAAACCTGTGAGCATTTGGCTAAACCTTTTCCCGAAACCTTTGCCTTGAGAAGATTGTTCTACTTTACCTCCCGCCACGAGACGACTAACGTCATTGTCAGGCAAAACTGACGTTCCGCTGAGCCATCACATGAAATAAGGAGAGCCTCGAATGAAGGGCAAAATCGCATTTGAAGAGCACATCGCCATTGCGGAAACCTTGGACAGTACCAAGGCTTTTGCAGGGGATTCTGGAAAGTTTGAGGAATTCAAGCGCCAGATCATGGATGTTGGCAGTGAACGTCTGGAGCATATGGACAAAACGGGCATCGAATATGCCATCCAGTCTCTGAACGCGCCGGGCATTCAGGCGATCCTGGATACCAGTGAGGCGATTGAAACGGCAAAAAAAGGCAATGAAAAACTGGCAGATGCGGCAGCCCGACATCCTGACAGGTTTGGTGCTTTCGCAGCGTTACCTATGCAGGACCCGGATGCAGCAGCAGCCGAACTGACTCGTTGTGTAAAGGAACTGGGCTTCAAAGGTGCCATGGTCAACGGATTCACGCAAAAGGGTGTGCCCGACTCAGCTATCTATTATGATCTTCCCGAATATCGTGATTTCTGGGCCACAGTTTCCGAACTGGATGTGCCATTTTACTTGCACCCGCGCATGCAAATTCCCAGCCGCGCCCAGAATTATGACGGTCACCCTTGGTTGATGAGTGCGCCTTGGGGCTTTGCCGTTGAAACGGCCACGCATTCGTTGCGGCTATGTGGCTCCGGCCTGTTTGATGATTTTCCCAATTTACGGATTGTCATCGGGCATCTAGGTGAATTCATTCCCCATGCCTTATGGCGCATTGATGCCCGGATGCGGTTTTCCCGTCGGGACTATCGTGGCAAGCGACCGCTGGGGGAATATTTTCAGGAACATTTCTACATCACCACAAGCGGGTTTTTCCACGACCCGGCCTTTCGCAACACGTTAGACGTGATGGGCAAGGACCGCATGTTCTTTTCAGCTGACTACCCTTTCGAGAATATGGAAGATGCTGCGGATTGGTATGACGGGACGGAAATTGTGTCGGGTCAGGACCAGATCAATATCGGTCGCAACAATGCGATCAAACTGTTTGACCTGGATCTCAAACCAGGTTGAGAGAAGAGTCCTGTCAGGTATATCGGGAGCAAGAATTGAACAAACGCAAAGTCCCCTCAGTTGAGGTCTTTGAGTCCTGTGCTGAAGTCAGTGCCCTGATTCCGGAAGTCTTGGGTAATGCCATCAATGGCCTGAACGAACCTGACTGGCGAGCGCCTTCACCGATCATGTGGCATGAGCCCGACAAAATCGCCCATGGCGCCTTGCAGACCTGGTTCCGGAGCAAGGGCAATGCAGCGGGTGCAAGCGAACAGCGTCAGAAAAACCTCGACTTCATAGCCAGGCCCCTGGCGGAGATTGCACCCGCAAAATCCGATCACTCCGCCCAGGAATGGACGGGCCTGGTCAAGGCCGCAGCGTCGGATCGGGAGGCGGATCTCGTCGGCATTGCCAAACTTGATCAGCATTGGGTCTTTGATGGTTACAAAGCCCCCTGGGAGTGGATCGTGGTGGTGGCAGTTGCCATGGATTATGGATGCCTGGCGACGGCTCCCAGCGAAAAATCCCAGACCGAGGTCCACAAGCAGTATGGGCGGGCCACAAGGGCCGGGCGCAATCTGGCATCCTGGATGCGGCAGCAGGGATGGGATGCGATTGGGCACGGCGGGCCGCAGGCAGGGCCTGTTCTGGTCATCCCGGCAGCCATCGAAGCTGGCCTGGGGGAACTTGGTAAACATGGTTCCTTAATCAACCGGCAATTTGGCTCCAGTTTCCGGCTGGGTTATGCCATGACTAATATGCCCCTGGTCGCCGATAGCCCTGATGCTCTGAACGTCGATGACTTCTGCAAAAGCTGTCAACTTTGCGACCGGGCCTGTCCGGTTGATGCCATCGCACCGGACAAGCAAATGATCCGGGGCGAGCATAAATGGTATGTCGATTTCGACAAATGCTATTATTACTTTATCGAGAATAACGGCTGCGGAGCCTGCATCGGTCAGTGCCCGTGGAGCCGCGAAGGTGTTGCTCCACGTCTGGCAAAAAAAATGTCCCGCCGCGCGGCCGCAAAAACAGGCTAGCCTTTTAGTTGCTTCAGATCGTAACCGGCAACCTGTTTGTATCTGGACGTAATCGCCACAAGTTCATCCCTTGAGACGACATCTTCAATGTTATCAAATGGCTTGTCACCTGTCCGTTCAAAGACGACCTGCAGAACGGCATCAGGCGGCGTCGAGCGATTGGTCAGCACGACCTTTGAGGTCGCTGGCAGGCGTTCCACTTCGTAGGCCTTCAGCACCTCGCGCGGGTCAGAATCCAGATTCAGGACTTCCGCCAGGTATTTGGCATCCATAATCGCCTGACCGGCACCATTGGATCCTCGTGGATACATTGGATGTGCGGCATCACCCATCAAGGTCACCAGGCCCTCAGTCCAGCGGTCCAGGGGGTCCTGATCGACCATAGGGAATTCAAAAATGCTTTCTGTGCGCCGGATCATGTCCGGAATATCCAGCCAGTTAAAAGCCATATCGTCAAAATGTCCGATAAAGTCCTCCAGCCTGCCAGGTTTGTTCCAGTCACGCTTGTCTTTGTAGTCCGGCGTTTCCAGTTCAGCGACCCAGTTGATCAGCTGGCTGCCCTTGCCATCAACATTGTCGCGAACCGGATAGATTACCATCTTGCCGGTCGACAGCCAGCCGACACGGGTCATGGTGGCACCGGACAGGAACGGTTTGCAGACTACAACACCCCGCCACATGTTGACCCCGGAATAAACCGGGTCTCCTTCCTCCGGATGAAACTGCCGACGAATGGCCGAATGAATGCCTTCTGTAGAAATCACGGCATCGCCAGTCCAGGAGGGCAGTTGCGCGCCGGTCTCCTGATTTTCAAAATGGACCGTCGCGCTATCTTCATCCTGTTCAACGCTCGTACAGCGATGGCCCAAATGAAAATGATCAGCACCCGCACGGGCCAAAAAGGCATCGATCAAAGGTTGTTGAATGTCGGCGCGATGAATCGACAATTGTGGCTGCTCATACCCTGCGGCAAGACCCAGCGGTTCAGAGTAGATGTGCTGGCCAAAGCGATTGTAAAAACTAGCTTCCTTAGTTTCGATGCTCTGGGTCGCCATATCTGGTAGGACACCGATTTCATCGAGAACCTTTGTGCTGTGCGGCAAGAGATTGATCCCGAGGCCAAGCGGCCGTATTTCCCCGGCGGCCTCAAAGACATGAGGTTTGAACCCCTTTTTGTGTAACAAAAGAGCAAGGGTAAATCCGGCAATTCCGCCACCGACGATCAATATTTTCATGGGATGAGTTCTCCTGCGTGATACTCAAATACTATTGGAGAGAGCTGCCTGTCGACGTCTCAAAATGACTTCATAGGCGATCAAGGCAAGGCCCGCCGCGGCACCAATCAGATCTGTAATCCCGGCGCCTGGAAAGGCCTCCGCTGGCATAAGAGCGAGGACGCCCGCTGCCAGAAAGGCAAACCGAAGAGGTACTGGAACAGCCCGCACGAAATATCCGGCAATGGCAATTGAAACCAGCCAGACACCAGCAATGGCTGTAACCACAGCCAGGAAAATCGCACCACTCTCACCAATTAACAACAATGTTGGCGACAGGACAAAAAGAAATGGCACCACGTAGGCCATCCAGCCGAATTGAACGGCGGCCCAACCGGTTTTCATGGGGTCTGTTTCAGCCAATCCGGCGGCCGCAAATGCGGCAATGGCAACAGGTGGCGTGATCATCGACATCATACCGAAATACATGACGTACAAATGAGCAGCAATGGGCTGGATTCCAACCTCAACCAGTGCCGGTGCAACAAGGGTTGCAAGCAAGACATAGACGCCAACGGTCGGCAATCCCATCCCAAGGACAATGCAGACGCCCGCCGCCAGAAACAACAACATGGCCAGACTGCCCTGGCCAATCTGGACAAGGGTAAAGGTCAGGTTGAAACCCAGTCCACTAATGCCAAGAACCCCGATAACAATCCCGGCGGCGACGCAGACCATGACAATGTCCAGTGTCGCCATGCCGGCACCCCGGATGGCATTGAAAATATCCAGGATTTTCAAGCGATGGCCGTCGTAACCAATTGTCGAAGACAGCGCGATAACCACGACCGCTGCCAGCAGCGCTGACATCTGCGGCGTTTGATTGAAATTGAACAGCGCAATGATCAGAACGGCAAAGGGTAGCAAAAAGTACAAGCCCTTGAGGACCTTGCGTTTGGCCGGCATGTCGGCCTTGTTCATGGGCTTTGCATTAAGTTTAGCGGCCTCAAGGTCAGCCTGCACGAACAAGGCAATATAATAAAGCAGCCCTGGAACCAATGCGGCCAAGACAACATCGGCATAAGGTATTTGCAGGAACTCTGCCATCAAAAAGGCTGACGCGCCCATCACCGGGGGCATCAATTGTCCGCCCGTCGAAGCGGCGGCTTCGATCGCGGCGGCGCGGTGAGCCGGATAGCCCGCACGCTTGATCATCGGGATGGTGATGACACCTGTGGCGACGACATTGGCGACGGCACTTCCGGAAATTGAACCAAACAAGGCCGAGCCAGCAACAGCGATCTTTGCTGGACCGCCGCGAAAGCGACCCATAGTCAACATAGCAATGTCCGTAAAGAAATGAGATCCACCGCTTATGTTCAACAACTGCCCAAACAACAAAAAGGCAATCACAATGGTCGAGGCCACAGCAAGCGGTAAGCCAAGGACGCCGTTGACATCAAGCGCCAGGTAAGCTGTCAGCTTTTGCCAGTCTGTGGCCTGTGCGGCCATACGTCCGGGAAAGACATCACCCAACAAGGCGTAGGCAATAAAGACGAGTGCAATAATGGGCAAGGTTTTGCCGGTGGCCCGACGCAGCCCCTCCAGAGAGAGCGTCAGAGTGATAAAACCAAACACAACAACATCAGTCGGGCGCAGCAAAATAAGATCAACAACTTGCTGATATTGCCAGGTCAGATAGCCAACCGAAGAGAAACAGGCAACTGCTGCAAACCAGTCGTACCAAGGCACAGTTTCCCGGGGGGTGCCGCGCTGTGCCGGCAGAGACAGAAAGGCGAGCGGCAAAGCGAGTTGAAGAATCCAGCAGAAAAATTGCGCCGGATAAATATCGAGATCGAGCAGCAACGGCGCGTCGACCGCCCAGGCGATTGACGACAATGTCATCAACGATGCCAACGTCGTGATTGCGATGGGTGCCGGATTCAGGTTCATATCTCGATCGGGGGGTGGCTGCAGCTGCAACCACCCCCTTTGTCCGTTTCAGTTTGGAGTGACGTGATCAGCCTTTAGGTGGCCACATGCCCTGCTCTTTGTAAAACTTGATCGCGCCATCGTGCCATTTGATCGGGCCGAGATCTGTCGCCATCCGTTTTGGGTTAAACAGGTTAAGAACTCCAAACGTCTTGCCCATCATCTTTTTGTTGGCGTGCATGGATTTAACCATTTTGTAGACAGCATCTTCTGACGTGCCTGTGCTGGCAACGATAGCACCGTCATAGGTCATGACACTGATTGGATCCAGTACGCCAATGTTCCGCTTGCTCGGCTTTTCATTCCGCAAGTAGGACGGCGGGAAATGCTTCTTCAGGATTGCCGCATTTGCCGGGGTGTTCGCGATGCCCAGGGCACGGATGCCACCGACCGAAGCATTGGCTTCCCTGACCTTGGCAGCACCAAGAGCAAAGAAGAAGGCATCAGCCTTGCCTGCAATAAATGCGTTTGCGGCAGCAACCACATTGGGAACCCGTACTTTCTTGACATCATCAAGCGTCAATCCAGCCGTTTCCAGTTCAGCAACCAGCATCGGCGGAATGGTTTTTTGACTGGTGAACCCGGTTGTCAGGCGTTTGCCCTTGAGGTCCGCAATTGTTTTGATGTCTGAGTCTGCACGAACGAACCAGGCCACTCGCAATGGATAAAGAATGGACGCTGCCCGCAAATTGTCATGTACACGGCCCTTGAAGTGCCCCGTACCGGTCACCGCCAGGCGAAGTTCCTCAACGTTAGTGATTCCGAAGCCATATTCACCAGCATTGACGGCTGGCAGGTAAATGGTGGCACTTGCAAACGGTTGTACAGTGGCGCTGATGCCTGCCTTTTCACTTGCCATTTTGGCGATGGCAGATCCGGTTGAATGATAGAGCGAACCCGGATTTGATGTGGCAATGCCGATGCTCTGGGCATGTGCTGCGCTCACCGCAAGCAGTGAACCCACGACGAGTGCCGCAGCCTTAAAACCTGAATAAAATTTCATGGTAATCCTCCCTTTAAAATTGTTGACGACCGGTATTCTATCTATCTGTATTCCGGTCGATCTTATTTGACCTTAAAACTATACCTCAAGTGCTGACGACATTCACCAACGCTTGTCTTCCTTCTTCATTGACGATCTTCCAGGCACGCGCCAGCGCGCCGGGCAGATCTTCGGAATTTTCAACCTTTTCACCGTAACCGCCACCGGCCTCTGAAATTTTTTCGTAGGCTGGAGACTGGTCAAATTGGGTCAGCGGCATTGCATTTGCGGCAGTCGCATGGCCGTCCGGATACATGCCCCGTGTCGCGCGTTCAACAGCATTCCATTTGCCGTTGTTGGCGACGATGATCAGGACAGGTGTATCCAGGGTTTGTGCAACCAGATGCGCCGGCGTCGGATTACCGAACATATATGACCCGTCACCGACGACAGCAACAACCGGGCGATCAGGGGCTGCCAGTTTAGCGCCAATGGCCGCACCCAGTCCCCAGCCAAGCCCACCCGCCGGACTGGCTGAGAAAAATGTTTGCGGCCGGGTAAAAGATATGTTGGACGGGTCAAGACCCATTTCGCCGATCACGATGGTGTCGTCGGTCTTGATTTCGTTCAGGCAATGCGCAATCCAGGCGGAACTGTTATCAGCCGTTGGTGGGAGCTTGTTGTTGTCCTTTGTCAGGATCCTGCGGCGTTCCTCAATGGCGGGGCCCATATCATTGGTCAGTGCAGCAAGCACCGGAGACAACGCATCGAGGAACGTCACCGATCCTGTGGCTATCGCCAGATCACAAGGGAAGTCACGCAGCGGATAACTGGCAAACAACGGATCTGCGCCCACATGGACGACCTTGCAATCTTCGGGCGGCATGACGTGATTGGGTATCCATGGCACATCGCATTCCAGAACGATCACGACATCGGCTTCGGCCAACAAGGGGCCGGGCTCAAAGCCTGCATGCATCTGATGATCGGAACGCAGGCATAGATACCGAGGGAAGTGGCTAACAACGGGAATGGCAAAACGCTCGGCAAACGACCCAAGCGCATCCATGGCAGCCGGATCGCGGCCGCTATCAGCTGTGATAATCAAAGGTTTGTTGGCTGCGGCCAGCATTCCGGCGATGGCCTTGACGGCCTCTTCGTCGGGCGCAGCGGGCGTCGGGACCTGATGTCGTTCCGGTCTGGAAATGCCACCCTGCGCCGGCAAGTCTGCGGCAAGAACTTCTCGCGGCAGGGACATATAGACCGGGCCCATGGGCGTGCTTGTGGCCACTGACAAGGCCCGGTCCACAACGCTGCCAACCTGGCCCGGGGTCCGCAGTTCCACATCCCACTTGGTTGCCTCGCGGACCATCGCTCCCTGGTCAAACATCTCCTGAGCCCATTGAATGAAGCGTGTACGTGAACCTGCAGGACCACCATATTCGGTGATCGGGGTTCTTCCAGCCGCCAGTAAAATGGGTATATTGGCGCGTGAGGCATTCAATAATCCGTTAATCGTGTTGGCCGTGCCAACATTAACATGGACCATAACCGCCTGGGGGCGACCAGAGACCATAGTATGGCCGTGGGCCATGGCCATGGCGAGGTTTTCGTGTGGAACAACAACTGCTTGCGGTGCATCGATACCCGCTGTCCGGTAACGCGCCAGGGCCTCGATGATCGGCGGGAAGTCGGTACCCCCATTGGCAAACAGGTAGTCGACCTTCCAGGCCGACAGTGCCGACAGAAATCCCTCAGCGACCGTTTCCGGCTCCTTGTTTTTGCCTGACAAGACAATCCACCCCTGACCTTGTTACTCAGCTGCCCCTTGTTGATCTTGCACAAAGTAACTTCAATAGGCCAGTTCTTTCTATTCAATTTTTCCTGCAGCGATTTCCCACCTCAAGGTTGCGGAAGGACGGGCTCCCATGTAATGCATTGTGGATCGAAACTTGTTCCTGATGACAAAAGGAATCCCTGCTGCGGCCAAAATCTGATGTCAAATCCCGGTAAAACTATCCCCCGGCACTTTGTCGCGGGCACCTTTGTGGCCGTGGCGGGGCTTGGCTATGCTGCCTTTGGCCCGGTGCCTGAGGGTTGGTCCGGCGAAGTGATCGAAGCGGCAGGCCTGACCATTGCCGCCATTGCCATGCTGGCCAGCGGGGTGCTGCCCATCGGGTTGACGGCAATTGCCTATTTTCTGCTTGCCACATTATTCGCCATACAACCTGCAACGGTGATTTTTTCCGGTTTTCAGGCCGGGGCCACCTGGCTTGTATTTGGCGGGCTGGTAATCGGCGTCTCGGTCGGGCACACGGGATTGGGCAAACGTCTGGCCGAAAGCTCCATCAGCCGTATTGGTGGCTCGTATCTAAGTGTTCTGGCGGCCATTGCGACAGCCGCTATTGTTCTGTCCTTTCTGATACCGTCGGCGATGGGGCGTTCCGTACTCATGGTGCCGGTCCTGATTTCCATCGCCGAGCGCATGGGATTTGGCCCGGGCAGTCGTGGCCGCAACGGCATGATTATCGTTGCGGCGCTAGTGTCGTTTTCGGCGGGCGGCACAATTCTATCCGCCCACTTGCCCGGGTTGATCATGGCCGGTGCGGCAGAAACGCTTTACGGCATCCAGGTCACTTACGCCGGATACCTTGCCGCTGCCTTCCCGGTTCTTGGTTTGTTACGTGCTGCCATGATCGTGTTGATCGCCTGGTGGTTGTTCCACGATACGCCCGAGCCGGGCTCAAATACTGCGCCCGATTATGGCCCCTTTAACAAGGGGGAGCGCATGCTGGGATTGATCCTGGTCGGCGCGCTGGCCCTGTGGTTTACAGACTCACTGCATGGTGTCAGCGCAGCGTGGGTTTCGCTGGCTGCCGGGGTCGTGTTGTTGATACCCGGTCTTGGCCTCGTGCCGCCGAACTCCCTGAACGAACGCCTTGACTATGGCTCGTTCTTTTACACTGCAGCGGTTGTCAGTATGGGCGCGGTAATCGCTGGCAGCGGATTGGCGGGAAAGGCGGGTGACGGTCTGGTGCAGATATATCCCATGTGGCTGGAAGCGGACTGGGCGCGCATGTATCTTTTAACGTCGGCCCAGGCTCTGCTTGGACCGTTGGTGACCAATCCGGGTATACCAGCCGTCCTCAGCCCGCTGGCCGGGCAATTGGCGGAAATCACAGGGCTACCCGTCAAGGCAATATTGTTCAGTCAGGTCTTTGCCTTTACCAATGTTATCGTGCCCTACCATGCTGCACCCTATATCGTGGCACTGACTATGGCGGGCGTCTCTCTGGGCGCGGGTGCCCGCATGGCCATTGTCACGACCCTTGCCGCTGTCGTTATTCTTGTTCCCTTGCAGTTACTCTGGTGGCATCTGACTGGATTGTTCTGACATCAGACTGGTGGGCCCGGCCGTTAAAGATTGAATATCCGCATGGCATTGTCACCACGTACCTTGCGTCTCGTTTCAGCTGGCAAGGAATCAACTCGTGACAAGCAGCCTTTCATATCGCCAATGTTGTGCGGATAATCAGATCCATAAAGAACATTAGCCGCGCCCCCCACATTGACGCACAGCTCCAGTGCATCTTGGGCAAAGAGAACTGAGTCGTAATATATTTCCGGCAAATAGGTGCTGGGTGGGCGACTGATTTTTTCGCGGCACGGCGGCATGTTCTGGTAACAAAAATCCAAACGCCCCGCGAGATAGGGCAGATAGCCTCCTCCATGGGCAGCGATGATTTTCAAATTTTTGTAGGTATCGAAAAAACCGTCAAAGATCATTCTTGAAACGGCAAGCGTGGTGTCAAAAGTGAACCCGACCGACGCCACCAGATTATAGGAAAACATGTCCATCTCGCCGACGCCGGGTGGTGCTGCGGGATGCACAAGCACTGGCAATCCCCTGGCGTCAATGGCTGCCCAAACAGGGGCCAGATCGGAATCTGTCAGTGACCTGCCACGTATATTCGCCGTGACAAAAACTCCGACGGCGCCGTTGTCGCACGCCCGCGTCAGCTCCTCAACCGCGAGGTCGGGATACTCCCACGGCAAGGTTGCAAACCAGCGGATGCGATCCGGATAGGTGGTTTGTGCCGCGGCCATATCGTCATTGATCATACGGGCGGTATCGTTGCTTAACTCCTGCCCTCCCCATGAAACACTCGGGCAGGTCAGGGAAACAATAGCAATGTCCACGCCAGCCTTGTCCATGTTCTCGATCCGCATTGCGTAGTCGAACATGCCAGGCATCAGGGTCATGAAAGGTGCGCCATCCATGTGAATAACATCCTGCCCCTTCAATTCCCGCACGGTGTAATGCTGGCCACCATATTCACGAATACGATTGAGCCATTCGTCGTTGAGCATGTGTGTGTGGACGTCAATAACAGGCATGGACATAATCCTTACTCCCTTTGAAGCTCTTAGATACGGTCATTGATCCAGAATGTTATCATCGGTTGGCTGTCCGGCAAACCACGTGCATGCAAACTGGTGGCATTGTCGTAACTTCCACTAAATGGCGGTTGGCCGCCGCCTAAGCTCGAGCAGGCAGGAGCGATGATGCCGAGTGGCAAATGGAAGACATCCAAAATAACGGGTTCAATCTGGATGCAGATGACATTATTTGTGTATTGGGCTTGCAACGCCCAGTCGATATAAATCATTTCAGGGACGGCCTTGTTTAGGCTGGCGTGCCCGAAGACTAACGACCGCTATTGGCTGAGGCTGTTGAAGAACTCTGTTGTCATCGCCCTGCATACGTGATTCCCTTTCTCTGTGGTTTTGGGAAGGAACACGGCAATGATGGGATCAGCAGTCGGACAGCAAGACAGGCTTTTCTACGCATTTAACCTTGAAGACCGGGTTCCTGCCAATCATCTTCTCCGCCGGATCGACGCTGTTCTCGATCTGAGTTGGGTTCGTAATGACCTGGCGCCTTTGTACAGCCATACTGGATGCCCTTCGATTGATCCGGAACTGATGATCAGAATGCTTCTGGTCGGTTATTGTTATTCGATCCGCTCGGAACGGCGGCTTTGCCAAGAGGTTGATCTCAACCTTGCCTATCGATGGTTCTGCCGTCTCGGTATTGAAGACAATGTACCCAACCATTCAACCTTCTCGGTTAACCGGCACGGTCGTTTCCGGGACGGCGACGTGTTCCGCCGGATCTTTGATCGCATCGTCCGACAATGCATGGATGCCGGATTGGTCAAGGGCGAGGGCTTTGCCGTCGATGCCAGCGTGATTGAAGCAGATGCCAGTCGCTTCCAGCGGGTTGAGGGATCGGAGATTGATTGGTCCGAAGAGCAACAGGCGAGCCGGGCTGTTCAAGAATATGTCATGGCCCTGGAAAGTGAGAACACACCGACCAACCCCGGGCGCAAACCAAAGGCTCTGTCGCCGAGCGATCCTTCAGCCGCCTGGACATCGCGTGGTCGTAACAAGGTCATGTTCGGTTATAGCCTGAACTATCTGATCGACATGGAAAACGCCGTCATCGTTGATGTTGAAGCGACCCCGACGAGGATATCAAAAGAGGTTGAGGCGACCGAGACCATGATTGAACGGACGGAACAACGCTTTGGTTTAAAGCCTGACCATCTTGCTGGTGATGTCGCCTATGGCACGGGAAAAATGCTTGGCTGGCTGGTCGAGCGGGGGATCGAGCCTCATGTTCCCGTCTGGGACAAGGGCAAACGCGACGACGGCAGCCTGTCTCGTAAAGACTTCACCTTCAATCCGGTCACTGATGTTTATGTCTGCCCCAAAGGCGCGACGCTCAAGACGACGGGCACGGTCCACGAAGGCAAGACACTCTTATACAGATCATCGAAGCGCGATTGCGATCCATGTCCATTGAAATCCAAATGCTGCCCACGCACCCCATCACGAAAAATCCCACGTGACATCAATGAGGCAGCCCGCGATCATGCCCGCTCCCTGAATGGCAGCGATGCCTATAACCAGTCTGCCCGTGACCGAAAGAAGATTGAGAGGCTGTTTGGAGAGGCAAAACGGAACATGGCAATGACAAGGCTCCGATTACGCGGACTCTCGGGGGCAAAAGATGAATTCCTGCTGACCGCTACGGTGCAGAACCTTAAACGCCTGGCAAAACTTGCTGCAATACCGCCGCCACGATCAATGAACGCCTGAACAATGCACCGGAACCGCAACCATAAAGAAAGGGAAACACCAATCTGCATCGGTATCACACCGAAGCGGAAACGAAACGTCCGCTATTATCTATAGCAGACATCGCAAATTCCATATCTGGTGAGTTCTTCAACAG
>Ga0257122_1001738_pt1 | contig 14620 bp, 18 predicted proteins | sample SI106_120metaG_FD_190146 | JGI IMG/M metagenome (GOLD analysis project Ga0257122, IMG submission 190146) | Marine microbial communities from Saanich Inlet, British Columbia, Canada - SI106_120 | ecosystem: Environmental > Aquatic > Marine > Inlet | place: Canada: British Columbia | collected... | reverse complement strand
GATTGGTCAAAGTCAACTGATGGAGATTTTAAATCATATACACTTGAACATTCTATTGAATCACAAATGAATGATTATGAAGAAATCTTTAAAACGGAAGATGTCAGTGTAACAAGTACAAGAATGGAAAATACGAGTCCTCTTTCTTATCATTATTATAGAGTGACCGTAACCGATACATTTTTATATCAGACAAAAGGTTCAATCTTTACTTCAAAACTTGACCCCATTCCCGATTCTGTTGATGTTGATACAGTAATATATGACCTTGAAAAAATGACCGTTAAATGGGGAGAATCAAAAGATAGTGATTTTGGTAGTTACAAACTTCTCTATTCAAAAACAGAGAGTGGTGATAAGGATACAATAGAAACATATACCGATAAGAATACCACATCCTATTCAACAACTACCTATGACCCAACAATTGAGAATTGGTATTGGATAATGGTATCAGATACACTTGGTCAAAGTAAGATTGGTAATGGAAAAACAAATACTGTATATAGTCAAAAAGTTGTATTTACTTCTGATTATAAAGAATATAATAAACACCAAGTATATCTAATGAATATAGATGGTAGTAATGAAATCCAACTAACAAATGAACAGGGTTATTCACCAACATTTTCACCAGATGGTTCAAAAATCTTATACTTGATTGGTGAGAATTGGGATGATAGGAGAATAAAAATAATGGATTCCGATGGGGGTAACCAAACTGTCCTAACACCAGATCAAATTAAAGATGTTGATCACCCAAGTTTTTCACCCAATGGTGATAAGATTGTATTTATGGGTAGAACACCTAGTTGGAGACAACCCAGTAATATTTACATTATGAATGTAGATGGAAGTAATCAAACTAAGTTGACGGATACTGAATTTGATGATGGTGAACCAAAATTTTCACCCAATGGTGACAAAATAGTATTTGTATCAAGGAGGGATGGTGAACAAAATGATATTTTTACAATGGATGTAGATGGGAGTAACCAAACTAATTTAACTAATAGTAATAAAATAAATGAATATCCCTCTTTTTCACCCGATGGTAGTAAAATAGTTTTCCAAAGGAGGGTACTTTTTGAACATAACGACATTTATATTATGAATTCAGATGGAACCAATTTGAATAGACTCACAACTGAAAGTCCTAACTGGAATCCTCATTTTACTCCAGATGGAAATAAGATTCACTTTATATCAGAAAGGGATGGAAATGTAGAAATCTACATTATGGATGTAGATGGGGGTAACCAAACTAATTTAACAAATAAAATAGGAGGACAATCACACCCACATATCTCTTATGATGTGGAAAAGATTGTCTATGGTGATTATTTGGATGGAAATTGGGAAATCTACATTATGGATATAGATGGGAGTAATCAAGTTAGGTTGACTAATAGAAATGGTGAAGATGTTCGTCCTCAATTCCAACCTCCTCCAAAGTCAAATTAAATGAAACACCTATGGTACATATTACCTCTGTTATTCATCCTTTCATGTGAGGATAAGAAAGATACCACTCCTCCGACCGTTACAATTCAATCACCAGTTTCGGGTACCACAATAGGTGAATTAGTAACTATTAAAGTTTCGACTGAAGATAATAAGGGTATCTTAAAAGTAGAGTTTTTTATTGATAATACAATTGTTCAAACAGATACAGAGTCACCATATGAATATGAATGGGATACGACAAAAGAAACAGATGGTGACCATACGATTAAAGTTAATTCGTATGACTTATCTGAGAATATGACTGAGTCTCAACCTGTGTTAGTCAAAGTTGATAATGAATCCTTTTTACCGACACAAATAAATATAGAATCTGTATCTTACGATTTGAACAAGATGACTGTGCAATGGTCAGAATCAACAGATACTGATTTTATGGAATACAATCTTCATTATAGTGATTCTGAGAATGGTACTAAAACTCTGATACGAACAATCACGGATAAAACTGTTTCTTCGTTTGATACTATGACATTTGACCCAACCAAAGAGAATTGGTATTTTTTAGAAGTGACAGATTCTTTTGGTTTGAAGAAAATGGGGAACGGTAAGACTAATACAATTGATAGTCCACCGACTAAGCCGACTTTGAACGTAATTGGTTATGATTTTGGAAATAGTGTATTCAAAATCAATTGGGAACAGAACACAGATGATGATTTTAAGTCTTATATCCTATACGAATCTGAATCAGAGGATATGAGTGGAAAATCTGAGATGTTTACCTCAATAGATATTTCAGTAGATAGTTTTGATGTGAATAGTGAAAAAGAATTATACAGATATTATCAATTAGTCGTTGAGGATAAATGGGGGTTATCTACTGTGAGTGATATACAAATAGGTTCTGCTTATGGATTAGTGGGTGCTACAGTTGAAAGTGGTGGTTATTTAATCACCGTAGATATAAATGGAAGAAACTTAATTCAACATAAACTTCTTTTTAATGGGTACCAAGTTTACGTTTCTTCACCTATTAAATTTTCTAAAGATGGTTCAGAAATAATTTTTCACGGTAGAAACAAAGATGGTGATTTTGATATTTGGAAAGTTGGGATTAACGGTAAGAATATAAAAAGGCTTACCACCTCTTCAAATTCTGAAAGATATCCAATACTTTCACCAAATGGGGAAAAAATAGCATATGTATCTTCTGATGGGGTTTATAGCAATATTTTTATAATGAATTCTGACGGTTCTAATAAAATAAAGGTTACTAATTCTAATTCAATTAATAATAGAATTTCATTTTCTCCCGATGGGTTAAGAATAGTTTTTGTTTCTGATAGGTTAGGGAATAAGGAGTTATATAGTATCGGAGTTGATGGAACAAATATTATTCAATTGACTGATGTAAGTGAATCCCACGAGGAAGATGATTTCCCATCTTATTCTCCATCTGAGGACAAAATAATATTTCAAAGAAAATATGGTTGTGGGTATCATATAATGACTATTTCAACAGACGGTTCTAATATAACTACACTTACTGATTGTCCATTTACTCAACCAGTAATTTCACCTATTGGGGATTATATTGTTTTTTACCAATCTAATGCACAAATTATGAGAATGAATCTCAATTCTGGAATAATGACAGCAATTATTAAACCATTAAACAGCACCAATTATAAAGTTTATAATCCAAGTTTTAATTCAACAGGGACAAAATTAGTATATATTGACAGAGTAGATAATACAGTGAACATACATACGGTTAATATTGATGGGACAGATGACAAATCAATTACTAATCTAAATAATACAAATACCGATTGGAGATTCAAATATCCTACATTTCAACCACGACCATAAATGAAACACCTCTATGTCAAATAATATGTTATTAGGTGAAATTCAAGGATTAGCCCTACTCCTTATATTGGGTGTGGGATTAGGATTGTTTAAATTATTAAAAAGAGGGAAATAATATCTTTAATTTCTTATTCAGAATAGATGCCCCGGTAACTCAACTGGATAGAGTGTCGCCCTTCTAAGGCGAATGTTACAGGTTCGAGTCCTGTCCGGGGTACTATATTCCCTTAAGATTTATGGATACAAAAAAGACATACAAAGACTATAAAGAATTCTTCGAAGAAGTAAATAAGAGTAATGATAACAAGACATATCATTATTCATATATACTGTTATTTTCCTTTTTGGAGAATAGAGTTCATAGAATATTCGAAGAACAGGCAAAGATTTCTTATGGAAGAAAAGATATTAAGATAAAAGAGAAACTGAAAAAGGAGTCATTATATTGGAAACTTCGTAGGATAGATAAATGGGGTTTAAGTATTTCCCAGTCTACAAGGAATAAAATTTCTATTATGTCTAAAAGAAGAAATGAAATTGTTCATGAAGCTTTATTCAATATTGTTAAAGTAAACGAAGATGATGTAAAAATCCTCTATTCAATTTGTAGGAGTATTAACACACTTAGAGAAAGACAAAGAAAGAACCCACAAGAACTCCAAAAGACCTTACAACAAAAGAAAAGATTAGTAGATAAAAGAAGGGAACTAAAACTCAAACTATATGGGAGACTACCTAATTACACTCTTAATACTCTTAAGGGGGGGGTGTACCATTAAGTCGTTAACCGAGAAGTTATTTATTTTCTTTTCATCACCCTTATTGACTTACATATCGAGATAAGTTTTCACCCTATAGAGTGTCTATTAACTACCTTAAATACCCCTATTTCTCTCAAAATACACCACAGGCAGTGATTTCTAACATATGGGTATGTCCATATACTATAAAGGGGTAATAACTTGATATAGTAAGGATTTGATATACGAACCTTAGGTTGAATCAACCTTAGGTTAAAATATGCTGAATCTGAATTAAATGAATATATCCCTTTCACATATCAACGAAGAAATATATTGGGTGTAATAAAAGTAACAAAGAGTAACTCATTAAAAAGTAAATATCCTCAATTAGTAAAACTTTTTGATTCTAAAAAAAATGGATGTACTCCCGATGAAATTTATGGTGGAGGTTATACAAAATACTGGTGGAAATGTCCTAAAGGTAATGACCACGAATGGAAATCAATTATTCATCTCGTTAACATTGGTACAGGTTGTCCAATTTGTGTCGGACAAAAAATAGTAAAATCAAATTCACTATTTACTTTACATCCCGAAATAAGTAAAGAATGGCACCCAACTAAAAATGGTGATTTAACTCCTCTTCAGGTTGGTCGTGGTAGTGAAAAGAAAGTTTGGTGGTTATGTTCTACTGATAATACACATGAGTGGATTACGAGTGTAAACAATAGAACAAGTAAGTATAAAAGACAAGGATGTCCACATTGTTCGAAATATACAAAGGGAAGAAAAAGTTATACCCTAAAGGATGAAGATACTTTAAAAAACATTTCATCATCTTTGTCGAAAGAATGGCATCCAACTAAAAATGGAAATAAATCTCCGTCAAATGTATATGGTGGTGGTAAAACTAAATACTGGTGGAAATGTGATAAGGGTGATGACCACGAATGGAAATCTAATATATCTAATAGAATATTACTTAATCGTGGATGCCCTATATGTAGTGGTAATAAAATCGTAAAGTCCAATTGTTTCGAGTATAACTACCCCGAAATAATGAAAGAATGGTATTGGGAAAAGAACGACAACATAAATCCATCTAAGTTGGGCAGATTCAGTCATAAAAGGGTTTGGTGGAAGTGTATCCATAATTCTGACCATGTTTGGATAACCCCAATCAGTAAGAGAACAACAAATAGAGGGTGTCCGTTTTGTTTTTTAACTCCCCAATCGAAAGAAGAACTCATCGTTTTATTTGAATTAAAAAGTATATTTAATGATATATCACCAAAAGGTAAAAAGATTCGGACATCTAAAGGATTACATTCCGTTGATATGTTTATTCCGTTATTAAAATTATTTATTGAGTACGATGGGCATTACTATCACAAATTGAGAAGAAAGAAGGATAAAGAAAAAACTCAAGATTTGATAGACAATGGTTATAAAGTAATAAGGTTAAGGGAAAAACCATTGAGGATAATTAACAAGTCTGATATAACATTCTCAAGAAAAAATGGGTTAAAGAGTTTGGTAAATAAAACTCTATTACTAATAAATGAACAATTCAGACTTGTAACACCTATGAGGAGAAATATCCAACATTATATATCTCAATCTGAATATCAAAATGGGAAGAATCTTGAAAAATATATCAGTACTATTCTTGATAAAGTTGCTGATTGATATTTAGTAGTTGCGTATTTTCTACTGCGGTAATAAAATCATCTGATGAATATATCCCTTTCACATATCAAACCCTCAACTATCAACGAAGAAATATATTCTCCATCAGATTTAAGTGATTTAGAACTATCACTAACGGATAATGGACAATTAGAACCTATTGTAATCAATTCTGACAATAATATAATAAGTGGGCATAGAAGATATTATTCTATGATGAGATTAGGATGGAAAGAATGTGAGGTCAGAGTTGTTAATTATGATAATGAAACTATAGGTCTTATTGAACACAACAGACATAGAGTTAAGTCTGTTATGGATATCAATAATGAATACAGAATACTTGAGAAGGAATACAAAAAGAGATTAGGTGGTATAGGCACAAGAACTGATTTAATAGAAGGTCAAAATAAGTTTAATACGATGGTTGACATCTCCAAGTCTATTGGTGTTGGAACAAGTAAACTGAAACAAATTAAATCCATCTATAATTACCAACCAGACCTACTACCCAAAATTGATAAAGGTGAAATGTCAGTTAACCAAGCATATCAGATTGTTCAGAAGAAATATATGAACACATCTAAAGATAAAAGTGATACTGATGATAAGGGTAGGTTAGTCAAATTTCTTAAGAAGGAAAATCCAAGTGTTGGTGTAATGATATCTGCCTTAAAAGATGTGTATCCATTCTCTATGTTAGAGTATAATGGGTTAGAAGATTCATCTAAGGAACTACTTGAGAAACGAGAAGAACTAATTGACAATATGAAGTTTCTAAAGAAGTTAGATGAAAGAGAAATTGTTATTTATAAAAAACTAAAAGAGATACAGAAATCTAATTTTAAGAAATCAGAATTAGATAAAGTTGGTAGAAACATTTTCCATTTCAGTAACCCACATAATAAGAAACAAACCCTCAAAGAATTGAATAATCTGAATCCTACTATTGAGTTAGTAAAGGACAATATGGATGAGTTTAACATCTTAAGGATTTTGATTCATTCGATGGAGTGGGTATCAAACCCTGGTCGGAACTTGAAATACATTGTAAGAGATAAAACTTCTAATAAGTATTTAGGTGTAATCACACTTGGGTCTGATGTAAGTACAATTAAATCGAGAGATGCATGGATTGGGTGGAATAAAGAACACAAGTTCAAGATGGGTAAATTGAATAATACTTGTATTGCTTCAACGATTGTTCCTGTCCAACCAATAGGATATAATTTTCTATTAGGTAAACTAATTGCCTGTCTTTGTTCCTTACCTCAAATTAGAAATGATTGGGAAGAACGATATGGGGATAAACTAATTGGTATTACTACAACTTCCCTTTATGGTTCTTATTCAATGTATAACTCAATTCCAATATGGAAGAAGGTGGGAAGTTCTGCTGGTAAGATTATTCTTAAACCCGATGATGAACAATATCTCTATTGGAATAAATGGGTTAAAAAGAATTACCCCGATGAATTCTATCACGCAACACATTCAACCGGTCCAAAACAAAATGTCATTAATCTTATCTTTAGGAAACTAAACATCAAATCAAGGGATTATGAAAATGAACATGAGAAAGGTGTTTACTTCTGTATGTTATACAAGAATGGTAAAGATTATCTCACAGGCAAGATTAAAGAATCTGAATTGATAATTGATGAAAGAGTAGATAGGGGATTGGACTACATATTGAGTTGGTGGATTCCAAAGGCGGAAAAAAGATATAATAAACTTCTGAAGTCTGAACGACTTCAAGATGAATCATTATGGTATGAAGGTATTAACTCAACTAAGGTAGAAAGTTGGTTAAGAAGTAGGGGAGTTAATGGGTCGTTTCATAGTAATCATAAAGTCAACCCATTAGTAGTTGATAGGATGTTTCGGAAGGTAGGAATTGATAAGAATATATTTTATCAATCACTAAAGGTGATGGGTAAGGAAGGATTAAAAACTAAAAAGATGAAAGAAGAGTGGAATGAAGAAAATCCCACTCGTAATTATTGTTATGTCGTTAGTGAGTTCATTTATAAATATGTTGCACCTAAGGGTGTCAAACACTTATCACTAAAAGTTGATGGGGATGATGTTCCACACCATTATCTAAAATGGACTGATGGAACAATTATTGATTTAACTGCTGAACAATTTTCAGATTATAATAAGATAGATTATAGTAAAGGATACCCAAGTGGGTTCATTGGTAAAGGTGTATCTAAAAGGACTCAAGAGTTTGCCCATTTAATGGGATATAAATAAATCTGTATTTGAGTTTTATTCTTTATAATTATATGTACCAAAGGGATTGAAGGGGAGAGAAAGTCAGTTATTGACAAGAGTCCCAACAACCCCAATGATACTAAATTAGTATGAGTTCCCACTCAATGGTGTTGAAAGCCCTCGAAGGGCGGAGAACTCATACTTCACATCATGATAGGACTTGAAACTATCATTGTGTTTAATTCGTGTTTGTTTATGATTCTGTATAGGGAATCTTTATTCCTATTTTATCCATCCCAACTTCACCTTTAAAACCTCTACTAATGAATCCAGGATGGATGTTTTGTCTACACCAATTCCTCTCATCACCTGTGAGTTTTAGATTTTGAGGGTCAATAGAAAATGTTTTCTCTCTACCAATAAAATCATATAGGTCATCTGTATCATATTGTTTTGATACTTCTGTCCATATTTTATTTAGGATTTCTTTAGGCATATCTTCATAAACTAAAGAGTCAGTCCTTCTTCTATCCAAACATAACTTCTGATAGGCATGACACATACGATTATACCAATTAGTAAATCTTCTTCTATGGTCGATTAATATGTCATAAGACTTCATCTGTTTCTTTATTACACTTGCCTTCTTATTGAAATCCCATTCTGTTATTTCGACATTTTCCATCTTAATAGTATTGGGTGGTAATATCACTTCACAGAAGTAATCGAATTGTACTGAACCATACTCTCTTGACCACATATTCCAAATCAGTATGTCCTTCTTCCGAATAATTGTTTTACCAATATAGAATATATTGCCCTCTGAGTTTCGTGTTCCCCAATCAAAGACAGTATTAATACTTGGACTCCAACTAAAACCTACCATGTGTTTTGTATCTGATACGGCACGATAGATTGGGAAATGAACATCGTCATTAAATGTATCAATCTGATTTCTCCAATACATTCCATCATGTTCCATTCGTGTAACCAACGAGAATAGTTTTCCCTTATATTTCATATATCCGTATTTCTTCGAATTGGCATCCCACTGGTCTTGAACATTCTGTTCAAACAGATTAACTCCTGTTTTAGTATCGGTATGTTTCATACAGAAGTTCATTAAGTCTAAAATGTTATTTTCTTTTGATTCCCATTTGTTTAAGGCATATCCTAACCATGTGAATAGTTCTGTAAATGTGCATCCTAACTTTATACCACCAATTATTTCTAATAAATCTTCTTTCCATTCATTTAGAAATCTGATGTGTGAATAGACTACATCATTAAGGACTTTTTGAGGTTCAATTTTTCTTACATCTACTACCTTATCTACACTTTCAATAGTGGTTTTATAATCACCTTTATATCCATCATCAAACATCTTCTCATGTTTATCACACCAATCATTGACAGACCTACTAAGTCTATCAAACTCTTTAATCATCTTCTTATAATTCTTATGATTCCTATTAAAATCTCTTTTGTATAGGGTCTTCCACAACTTTCTATCATCTTGGGTATAGTATAATAAATCTTCTGTTAGTTTGGTTCTTATTCTAAGGTCTAAATCTCTAATTGCAATTATTCCTGTTTCATCAAAAGTATCATTAGTAACCACTTGGTTCATACAGTCTCGACCTTGCAAATAGAATTCATGAACGACTCTGTTTTTTCTCATTAGGGTTTTTTCCTTTCATAAAGTTTGTTAGGTGATTGAGTTTACCTTTTAGTCTAACTCTGTCTTTATCATCGATGTAATTGACTAATATTTCGGGTACTCTTTGGAACGATAGGTCTCTATGTACTATACGACTCAGTTTTTTTATTTTACGGAGAAGGTTTATCTCTATAAATCTTTTTGTTCGAATCTGGTCATTAAGAACAACCTTTGGGTGTTTCATTTTGGGCATACTTATTCCTCTGTTTTGATTTGTTAATTTTTATTTGGGGTTTGTTAGTCTGAGAATCAGACTAAAGAAAAGGGTGGAACCCAGTTATAATGGAAGAAGGTTAGTCCTATTGATTATAAATGTCGAGTTACCACCCCTTTATATTAGTAGACGATGTTCGTCTATACGATGAGTGTCAATCTGTTATAGTATAATTAGATATCAACCCATCAACTTCTGTACGAAGTTTCTTCATCTCGGGTGTTGGTTTGTTTTTACCAATTCCCTTGAAACTGAAAGATGGATTTACTTTAGAACCATCTTCCATCGGAAAATACCTTGCAGAACTTCTACGAGTACCACCTACGGCAATCTCTTCATCTCTTAATTTCTGAATCTGTTCATCAGAAAGATTTAGAGTTTGACTTAGTTGGTCTAATAGAAGACTACTGATTTTCTTCTGTTTGGGCGTACTTGTTTCTTTAGACATTATGTCTCCTTGTTGTTTAAGGTTTAATTATATGGGGTTATTTAATTGAAAAGGTCGATATGACCAGAACTACGATATTGAGTTCTAAATAGATTATGTTTTTTCCTAAAAGTACTCATCACTTGTTTAAATGCTCTTTTTTCATTTGTTCCTTCTAATGACTTAGGGTCTTTATCCCAACCCATCATTACTCTTAAGTAACGATAAATACTTTTCTGTTTGTGATGTTTTATACTTCCTGCTCTCTCAAATATTTTAATGATATTCCCTGCTATTTCTTTTTTTAACTCACTTCTCCACATATGTTCAATTTTAGTATCCCAATAATTGATTACAAGGTTCATGTATTCTACTTCATCATTACTTAAATCTGAATTTGGAGTTCTTGTTAATTCTATTGGTTCATTTTGGGGAGTCTGCCTGTAAAATGTCAAATCATCATCATGTTCATTATTTTCATCAAGGGTTAAGTCTGATTTTCTTTTAGTTAGTCCTATATGTTGGTTCATCAAGTAGAGAAAAACTGAACGATAGACATAACTAAACCCTTTCTCAGGATAAGTCTCTTTATTTTCCCATTTAGGTAAAACATCTACAAAAAAGAAACCAACAACATCATCAACGATAAAATCCATTCCTCTACTATGTGTTTTGAGGTGTTCCCAATTCCCTTTTGATTGTTCTTTCCAAATCATACTAAAGGTCAAGTTCCGTAATGGTTTCTCTATATGGTCTTTAAATATCCTTTGTTGGATTATGGGTTTATGACTCCACTTGTGATATCGAATACAAGCATTGTCAGTATAGTGTTTACTCCAAAGGTTATAGTTTCTTTTTTTCTTCATATACTTCCTTGAATATACTATTGATTAGTGTGTTTGTTATAATAGACATAACTCTGTATGTGTTCGTCTATCTTAATTGTTTTAAAGTAGTAGATGTGTCTGTTAGTTCTTAGATATTTGGGGAGATGGATTGACACTTTCTACATCTAACTCTAAATCCATTATGTATTCACTCCACTCATTATCTTCTAATGCCATTCCACATACTCGATAGAAACAAAAAGTTATATGTAATGTCCACTCTCGAATCAACCACCACTCTTTATCTGTTAATTCTTTACCAATAGTTTCTGACACAGTATCTCTATCAATAGTTAATAGTGGTAAGGGGTTAAACCATCTCGGTATCATTTATCCCTCTTATATTTAATTTTATGTTCATCAAAGAAAATCGGTAAGTAATCAAAACCCTCACTTAGTATCGTGAATTCAACTTGGGGTAATATTTTATCTTTATCCTTATCATCCATTTCAATTTCATAGGCATCTACAATATCTAATTCAATCATCTCGTCAATGGAAGGATATGTTAATAATCCTTCTTCATCTAAAATATTGACTTGTTGACCAATTCCTTCTGATAAGAAGATTGTATATTTAGTCATTAACAACCCTCTTGTGAACTTCTACTTGGTAGTACCAAACACTATCGTATTTAGTCAAAGGTGGTTCTTTCCATTCTTCTATGATGAAACGAACCTTATCTACGGCATCTTGTTCGTTATCAAAAGTCCATTCCCATGAAAATGTCCAATCATAGTCTCTATGTTGTATTACATTTACTCTGTATAGTGGTATTAATTCTGTTAAATAGTTTTTTGTATAACTATCTCCGACTTTGTCTCTCAAATAGACTTTAGATGGTTTATGTGGCATACTTATTCCTTTTTAGTTATTTAGTGTTAGTTACCAACACTCATTTATTCTATTTAGTATTGGTTTTAATTCTTTGTCTGATAGTTTGTTTGGTAAGTAGTCAGTTTCTTTAAAGACTTCTTTGAGTTCATCTAAGGTGAATTCGACCTTAGGTTGAATATGACCTACTCTGTCATTCAATTCAAGTAACAACAAATGGAACTCAATTCTTGGTATCTCGTATTTAGGCATACTTATTCCTTTTTAATTATTTAGGGGAGTTATTTAATAGGGTTAATACTCAACTTAGTTTTTAGATGAAGTTGAGTTTTTAGAGGAGGAAAGGGTTATTTATGATAAGATTATATTTCTATAACCTTCATCTAAAACCTTCCTCAGTTCTTTTTGTTCTTTTTTATATGCTGGGTTTTCCATCCAATCAGACATACTCTCATTATTGATATAGTGTGGTTCATCATCAGATGATTTACTGGTTAGAGATTCAATATCAGATTTCAATGATTGTGGTAATTCAAACTCCCACATCAATCCTTTAATTGTTCCAAATGTCTTTTTTAGATGAGGTACATCTTCATAAGAATAACCATCATCCGTTTTATTGATAATGATATCTCCTATACCAAGTTCACCAAAATCCAATTTCACATAGAGTGAACCATCTTGAACTTTTTTATCCAATACCTTTGGTTCTTTATAGTGTAGAACTAATGTTTTTTCTTTGGGTTTATGCATAATTAATGAACCTCATCGGATATGTTGGCAGATAGACCATCAAATAATATATCAACCTCTATAGGTTCTTTATAGAATTCATGTCCACCTGTGTCATCTTCTTCAAAATGAAAAAGTGTTCCATCTTTAAACTCAAGAGTACCTCGTCCCCATTTAACCCAAATATCTTTTATGTCATCAACACTTTTATCTTTGGGTAGTTCAACTTCTGTAGTTGTACAAATAGTATATGTTGATTGAACTTCTATTTCCATTATGATAATTCCATTTCTAATTGATTAGGGTCTTTAACCCATATATGTTTTAGTTCATCATACATTAAACCTAAGTCAGTTCTAATCTCAGTACAGAGAGTGTCGTGAGACTCAAAGATGACATCCTTGAATTGTTCATCGGTTAATTTCGTCTTTAGGGCTTCTTCTACATCACTCTTGAAAATTCTTAAGTCAATATAATTGTCCATCTTTGAGTGTTCATCTAATGAACCTTTTATTCTTTGTTCCACTTAATTACTTTCCTTACTTGCTCTTTTTTCAAGTTTTTTATAGATTAGTTTATCTATTACTTTATCACTCTTCCATATCGTTTCCAACCTACCACAGTTATTAAAAGTAGTGGTAAAGTCTTCCAGAAGGTCGTCTGTTTTTATTAGTCTCAATTGGACTCCTTGTTGTTTATTGTTTACGCTTATAAAGAGACCATTTTTCCTAAATAGGGCACATATTAAATACTAAAAAAGGTAGAGGTGTTTAATCTCTACCCTTTTCAGAATCAATATGTCTTCACTCAAAAAAAGACTCATTATTTACACTGCTAAGCAGACCATTTTTTACTAAATAGGGCACATATTAAATAATAAAAAAAGGGTAGAAGTGATTAACTATCTACCCTTTATAATAAAGAAGTGTATTCGACCTTAGGTTGAATCAACCTTAGGTTAATGGTGGTTCTTATACTTCACTAAAAATATTGTCTGTCCTTACTATTAAGTGTTGGACAATCTCATTAAAGAGTCCTCTTATTTTTTTTGATTTTAGTTTATCTGTAACTCCCAACAGATTAAATAACTCATTCTCCTTGTTCCAAATGAAATCATCTCGTTCTATTGGTTTAATGTCATTCATGTTCATCAACTTCATCCTAATAACTCCTGTAATTCTGAAAGGTCTATTCCATCGAATAAATCATCTTTCAATTTTCTTCTTTTGGGAATCCCTTTCCCTGCTTGATTTTTATTCTCATAGAACAAATCATATAACTTGGCATATTTCTTAAATGTGGTATAACTACATCCAATAATCTCACTTGCCTTCGTTAAAGACCTGGACTGTTCTATTGCCCATTTAATTCTTCCGTATGGTATTGGTTTGGAATGGAATGGATTACTCTCCATAATAAATTATTCCGTTCCTTCTTAATTGTTCGAGTTCAATAGAAATGGTATGAACATCAACTTCGAATTCGTCAACATAATCATTATTGTGTTTCCTACCATAATGTTTCATCCAATGACTTCTATCCTCGTTCAGTTCTTCATCGGACATATCTCTTACTTGTTCTTTCCAATCTTCTACTACCATCTTAATTAAATCTTTTATCGTTCTCATATGATTGCCTCAAATATATCTTTCCAATCTTTCTTTCTGAGTTTCAATTGGTCTAACCACATATGTAACTGATTCATATTGGTATCACAGGCAGTTTGTAATTCTTGTGTTATTTCATTCTTCTTATGTTGATTCACTATTTCATCATCATAAGTGTTAACAGGAACATTACCTTTTAATTTCTGTA
>Ga0257122_1001736_pt1 | contig 14630 bp, 7 predicted proteins | sample SI106_120metaG_FD_190146 | JGI IMG/M metagenome (GOLD analysis project Ga0257122, IMG submission 190146) | Marine microbial communities from Saanich Inlet, British Columbia, Canada - SI106_120 | ecosystem: Environmental > Aquatic > Marine > Inlet | place: Canada: British Columbia | collected... | reverse complement strand
ATGTTGCCGAATGGTTTCGGCGTGGTCGTCTGCTCATCTCTCGCTCCTGTATCAGATGGCGTCATGGTGCCATCTCAAGGCAGCGATTCCACTTATCCCCACTGTCCAGTTTTCCGGGACCACCTCTGAGTCCCGGTGCAGCTATGCGTTTAAAGAATTTTGAACTCATGACGTACGTTCTCCCCGTTCACCGGTCCGGCTGTCCATCCGCATTGGACGTACCTGACGATCATCACGTCGATGACCGATCACCTCACCCGTGAGGTGCCGGTGCACTTGAAATTGATTCCGCTGCCTGATCTATCTTCGACCACTCAGCGAGCCCACCAGGCGAAAACCCAATCGCCAAGTGTGCTCAAAACTTAAGCGGATATTACCACTTGCGGCCCTACGGATGATGTAAGCAATGCGTCACCAGAAGGGCAAATCTGACTCTCGACGATCTGCTCCCCCTTCGTCACTCCCTCTGATACCATCGCCCATCAACCTGTCTGGACACGTCCGGGCGTCTGTCAGAAATGCACACCTAAAGCACACCTACGAGGTCGATTTATGGTCGGGACCGCAGAACAGATCAATCTCTCCGGCGACAGGCTCGCAAAGGTAGACGCGCTGCCCAAGGTCACCGGAACCGCAGATTTCGGCGCAGACATCGACCTGCCGGGCCTTATCCAGGGCAAGGTGCTTCGGAGCCCGCACGCCCACGCAATCATCAAGTCGATCGACACTTCAGCCGCCGAGGTGCTTCCCGGAGTAGACGCCGTCATTACCGGGGCCGACTTCCCGACCATCGAAGCAGGCGGATCCGCCGGTACCGGTGAGGTGGACATCTCACTCCGCTACCTGTCAGAGCTCGTGATCGCCCGAGACAAGGCCCTCTTCCAGGGCCACCCGGTCGCCGCAGTAGCCGCCCGTACAGCCGAAATCGCAGAAGAAGCGACGAAGTTGATCAAGGTTGACTACGAAATCCTTGCGCCGGTCCAGGACCCCGTGGAGGCCATGGCCCCCGGCGCACCCCTGCTCCACGATGACATGCTCACGAAGTCCATCGGTGGTGAGGCTGACAGCCCCAGTAACGTCGCACTTCACGTAGAGCTCGGGCGCGGCGACGTAGATGCGGCATTCGCCGCCTCAGACCACATCATCGAGCGGACCTACAAGACGTCTATCGTCCACCAGGGCTACATCGAGCCTGAAGCCGAGACTGCCTGGTATCACAACGACGGAAGCATCGAGGTCTGGGCAGACACCCAGGGCATTTTCGATCACCGCAACCAGCTATCAAACCTCCTTGAGATCGACCAGGGCGACATTCTGGTCCGGGGCACGGAAGTCGGCGGAGCGTTCGGGGCTAAGGCACAGACCCGAATCTCGCCGCTCTGCGTCATGCTTTCCAAAAAGGCCGGTAAGCCGGTCCAGATCGTGCTGACCAGAACAGAAGTCCTCTCCGCAACCGGCCCGGGCGCAGCCGCCACTGTCACCGTCAAGATGGGCGCTACGAACGACGGCAAGATGAAGGCCGTTCAGGCCCGGTTTGTATACGGAGCGGGCGCATTTCCGGGCGCACCGGTAGCGATTGGTTGCCTCTGCTCATTCGCCCCTTACCAGCCCGACGCGGCTCGTATCGACGGCTACGACGTAGTCACAAATACGCCCCGGGTTGCTGCATATCGCGCACCGGGAGCCACCGTCGGCTCCTACGCCGCCGAGTCCGCTGTTGACGAGATGGCCAAGAAGCTGGGAATGGACCCGATCGATTTCCGGCTTGCCAATGTCTCAAGAACCGGTGACCAGAACATGAACGACATGGCATTCGACACAATCGGCATCGAGGAGATGCTGAAGGCTGCGAAGGCCCATCCGCACTACACGGCGCCGCTCAAGGGCGACAACGCCGGACGGGGCATCGGCATCGGCTGGTGGCCGAACGGTATCGGCGTCTCAAGTTGCCGCATGATCGTGAACCCTGACGGTACGATTGCGCTAGTCGTGGGAACTATGGACCTTTCATCCACACGCACCGGCTTCGTCCAGATGGCGGCCGAGACGCTGGGTCTCGACCCCTCAGAAGTTCACATAACCACCGGCGATACAGGAAGCATCGCTTACTCGGGCACTGCCGGTGGAAGCCGCGTCACCCGCTCGATGGGATCGGCGATTTACGACGCTTCCAACAACATCGTTGACCAGATCAAGGAACGTGTCGCCTCCAAGCTCGGCGTCACTCCTGAGTTCGTGGACTTCTCAGACGGCGAATTCTCCGCACGGGACGTTCCCGATAACTCGATGTCCTTCCGTGAGGCCGCCAAAGAGGCCGTGTCTAGCGGAAACGACATCGTTGCTTCAGCCTCAAACGACCCAAACATGCGGACCGCCAACGGTTACGCGCTCGACATCGCTGATGTCGATGTCGACCCGGACACCGGAAAGACGACGCTGACGCGCTTCACGGCGTTCCAGGACGTCGGCAAGGTGGTCAACCCGGACGCAGCAGAGGGCCAGATACAAGGTGGCGCGGTGCAGGGTATCGGCTGGGCACTCAACGAAGAGTACGTGTACGACGACACGGGAGTGTTACAAAACGCCAGCCTGCTGGACTACCGAATGCCAACAGCGCTGGACCTACCGAGAATCGACTGCGTGGTGATGGAGATACCGGCAGACGATGGCCCGTACGGTGTACGTGGTGTCGGCGAGCCGCCGATCGTCCCACCGGCCGGCGCGATCGCAAATGCCATCAACTCCGCGACAGGCGTCCGGATGACACAACTACCCATGAGCCCGGAGCGAGTCTTCTGGGCCATGCAGGACGCCAACAACGGCAGCGCTGAGGCGGCCGGGGACTAAGCTCGCATCAGGATCATTCAGACAAACAACAGCCCCGCCGGTTTATGACCGGCGGGGCTGGCTTGTTTTTTACGTATGTGGAACCCGTTAACCCGGCTTCCGTCCGTAGATCGTCAGGCCCATCGTGTCGAAGTTTGCCGCCGACGACTCGTGCTTCGACCCGGAGAACACGTCTATCTGCTCTCCCAACCTGAGATCCTCGAATCCTGCCTGTGACAGGACCCATTCCCACTCTGCTTCCAGCAAAGCACCGGCAATTCAGCCAGACCAGAGATCGATATCATCCTTGGCTGACTGCGGCACCTCAACGTGGACGATGATGTCGCCGATCTGGATACGACCGCCGGGCTTCAATACCCGGAAGATCTCTTTCAGCGGCGTCATCTTGTCCGGGGTGAGATTGATCACCCCGTTGCTGATAACAACATCTGCGCTGGCGTCGTCCACCGGTAGCGCCTCGGCGTATCCGAGTCTGAACTCCGTATTCGTCAGTCCCATCGCCTGAGCGCCTGCTGACGCCTTGTCCAGCATCGCCTGCGTCATGTCGACGCCGATGATGGAACCAGAAGGACCAACCTGTCGAGCAGCCTGAAGCGAGTCAAACCCGGCGCCGCTGCCGACGTCGACCACAGACTCACCTGGGTTCAGACGACCCTGGCTGAATGGATTACCGGTGCCTGCAAACGATTCGATCGCCGACTCTGGAAGCCCTTCCAGATCCTCGGCGGTGTAGAAAAGCATCGCAGCAAGAGGTCGACCGGTGTGGAAGTGAAAGCCCTCTTCGGGGTTAGTCGCAACGTCGGAGTACTTTGACTTCACGTTGTCGCGGAGCTGGTCGATATCGACCGCCGCGGGATTAACTTCAGAGACCACTGTCACCCCCCAAAGGTAGCGTGGTTATAGGTATGCGATTTGCGCATACTAACCGATCCATCCAAAATGAGGCCGAGCTCTATTCCCGGTAAACGCCAACATTCGTAACCCCAAACTGGTCTGACATCGGCGCGGTGTTGTCGTCGAGACGGAACTGGACCGACGCCACATTGTCGTTGGAGGTGACCTCGCCGTAGATCTTTAGTTCGAGGTAATCCGACTGATCAACAACCTCATATTCGCTCGGCGTCCACGTTCCGGTGACGGTTACCCAATCGTTGGTAACGGAAATATCTCCGGTGTTCGCTACATTGATGCCGAGTGTGGTCCGAATCACCCCGTTGGAACGCCTAACCAGCACATCGGCGTCCGCGTGAAGGACGGAATCGCCTATGTTCTCCGCGACGGTATACGCGGCAATCGAAACGTCTGTATCCGTCCGGTCAATGTACTCCTCCCAGATGTTGTCTGAGTCGATCCCGACCCCGCCCTGCATGTGGCCCTGCGCTGGCAACTGCTTGTCCAGGTCATCTGTGGACCCGTTCTTCCGGATCCCAAAGTCCACTTTGTTGTTCCTGTTGTTCTGAGCGTGCAGAATCAGCCCGTTCGCTCCGGACGGTACCGAGTAAGTATCAGCGTCGATATCTTCCCAGGTGTTGAGGGTGGGGTCCGTCACGGCTACGTCGTTCGTGTAGTAGACAACTGACTGTTCCGTATACGCGACGACGTACACCACGATCGATGAGTTTTCGAGGTAGATATCAAACTGATCACTACCGTCGATACCAACGAAGTACATGCCGTTTGACTCAGATTCCAACCGATGGGTGATATCAGAGAACGAGCTGCCTACCTCGCGAATACCGTAATTTGTATCTCCGCCTGTCGCATCCAACCAGAGGATTACACCGGTCGCATCAGCGCTCACATTCGCTGAGACGTCTACTGTGGTCCATGACCCCGTGGTCGCTGGCGACACGTCCACCGGAGTCCCCAGATAAACGGGATCTGTACCCGCCGTGTACCCGATTAATCGAACCAAAATATTCGAAGTCGACTCCACGTATCCTTGGATTTCCAGGGCGCTGTTCACTTCAACAACCTGCCAACGATGTGTGTGACCGGCCAACTTATGAGCGCTGGCATCCGGCATGTACTCGGTCGTATCGTCTCCTCCTCGTACCACTCCGCTCACTGCGTTCGATGGGTGAGTGTTGATGAGTTCAACAATGGCTCCGGTAGTACCCGCGGGTACCGACGCTGACAGGTCGATTACCTGCCAGCTATCGATCGTTCCCGGAGTGATGTCCACCCCGTTATCCAGCCAGACAAACCCATATCCATCTCGCTTGACCCTGTAATTTATCGTCCAGGGAGAATCCGTGATCCTTGTGTAGCCCTCTAGCGGATACAGGAATCTACCGCCGTTCACCTCAAGAGCAAACCGACCCGTAGATGCACCAGCATCAACCACAGCGGTCACGGGACGCCCGGCGGGATCAGCATCACGTTGGTCCGGCAACCTGAGCACGGACGCTAGCGAATCAATGTCGTACGCAAGCCACATATCATCGGCAGATCCGCTTCCAACAATCACCTTCAGCTCGATCTGGTGCCCGGCTGGAACGGTGTAGCTAACAGAGGGAATCTCAAGCAGTCGGTTAACCCAGGAACCTGACGCTTCTCCATCCCACGGCGAGCCGTTTAACGTTCCGTTTGCGATCTCCGTGTAACCGGTGTCATCCAGATCACGAAGGAAAAACGTCAACTCGCCAGCCAGAGATGTACTGAAGTCCTTGACTGCTGACCAGATATTGATTGATACGGTGCCAGATATGACCGTTTGTGCCGTGCTCGTAGCCGTCTGCCAGTTCTGGTACTTCGTCAGGTCCGACTCAGTCGCCCCGGAACCACCCTGAAGCAAGACTATTCCGGGCTGCGCGTCCCGATCAGTGTCGTAGTTGAGCAACGTGGTCGCAGACGGGAAGCTGGTCGTGGCGGTCAGGTTCGCCTGAGAAGTGGTGTCCAGGACTGGTGGGGTGGGATTGTTGTGGAGGTAATAGCCGTCATCGTGACCGTCGACTCGGGCCACATTGCTCAGCACATCCCCGGTCTGCCGGGTGTCACTGTGGAATAAGAGGTCTATCGAGTCCGCAACCGTCACGGACGCCGGGTAGCTAATCGTGTCATACGCCAGCCACATGTCGTCCCCGGAGGTTCCTGGCACGATCAGCTTGATCTCAAGTTGATTACCGATGGGCAGCGTGTAGTCCAACCCGGTGATCGTTGCGGACGCCTCAACCCAGGTACCGCTGGCCGACGCATCCCACGGATCAGCCGTGACGTTCACGCTGCCGATCTCGGTATAGCTGGCACCATCGTAATCACGGAGATACACGGTGACATCTCCACGGAGGCTCGTCGAAAAGTCCTTGACCGCAGCCCAGAACGCCACCCGTACCGTACCGGTCAGCTTCAGAGGTTCCGTCACGGCAGCGGTCTGCCAGTTCTGATAGAGCGTCGACCCGGTCTCTGACGCCCCGCTTCCGCCCATTGCGATCAGCAATCCGACGGCCGCATCACGATCCGTGTCGTAGTTGTAGAGCGAGCTGACGCTTGGGATGCTGGTATCTGCGACCAGATCCACCTGAGATGTCGTATCGCCTGAAGGAGGGCTGGGGTTGTTATGGAGGTAGTAGCCACATGAGGTAATCCCATCGAACGGAATCTCTACGACGGCACCGCCACCCGTACTGATCGTTAGCCGATTGATTCCTGACGCGGTGGCGCTCACCGGCAGTTCAACGGTCACGGTGGCCCGTTCTCCGGGATCCAACTCACCGGCTCCAAAAGCCTCAGAACGCCCATTCAGTAGTCGGAAGTCCGTCAGCGTCCATTCACCGGATCCCGCCGGAGCAAGCTCCTGGTACGACAGCCACTCGGCACTCAGCGATGCGGTGGACTCGTAATGGGCGAGTACGTCCCAGTCATCAAAGTCCCGTAGTGACGACTGGCCGTTGTTTTCGATCGTGGCAGTGAGGGTGGTCCCGAGAGGTATTACGCAGCTCGGAACATGGCGCAGAGAAGACCGATCCGCCTGGCCCCGGAAGTCGGCGGCGGTGACATGCGCTTCGGCATTTGATTCGGCTCCCATGATTCCCGTGACGGTAAACGTCAGCGCCCCTGTCATCAGGGTGGCGATGGTTATCAGTCCGAGAACAATGTTGGCCATACGTGTCTCTGGAGCCGAGTCGATCTAAAGAATTTGTGTGGTGGTACCGGCCAGCGGATGAGACAGGCCGGTACCACTTCGGGGTGTGAATCCATCATCCCCGTGAAGCCACGGGAGACGGCTGCACGATCCGCGAACCCGCTCCGGAGAAACACACACTGTTGTTCTAGTGGTGAACCGGTTGGTAGTCCGTCGGCACGCCACCGGGGTATCCAGTTTGTGGTTTCAACAGGCGGTCTTTCCATCCCCGGTAGGAGTACCGGGCTGAACGATATGCCTCAAAGTGCAACTCAATCGTTGACACTTCGTAATGACGCTTCTAAAATCCAGACGCTTAGCACTTGGAACACATGAGTGCTAATTCCGGTGGGAAACACAACGGGTTACTAGAAGGCGGATTCGCGCGGGACGGCCTGATCTATTCGGCCGACGCCAATTCGCTGAACGAAAAACTCGAAAAGTATCAGGAGGAATCCAAGAGTGGCTGCAAAGGTCAAAATTAAGCCGCTGGCTGATCGAATCGTGATCGAGCCTAGCGACGATGAGGTCTCCCAGACAGCGGGCGGGATCTACATCCCAGACACCGCAAAAGAGAAGCCCCAGACGGGCACGGTAGTTGCGGCAGGCCCGGGTCGGGTAACCGACGAAGGCAAGACAATCGCCTTGACCGTCAAGGTCGGCGACTCCGTCGTCTACTCCAAGTACGCGGGTACCGAGTACTCCGAGGGCGGAACCGAGTACCTCGTCGTTCGTGAGAGCGACATCCTCGCAACCATCTAGATTCCCCGGTCCTTCCACGGAGGGACCAACAGCACGCCGGGCGAATCGGCCCGACGTACGGAGAGGAAAATATGCCAGCAAAAGAGCTAAAGTTCGCCGAGGATGCTCGAGCCCGGTTGAAGACCGGAATCGACATGCTCGCCGACACCGTCAAGATCACCCTCGGCCCGAAGGGTCGCAACGTGATCATCGACAAGAAATTCGGCCCGCCGCAGGTCAACTCTGACGGCGTCTCCATCGCCAAAGAGATCGACCTGGAAGATCCCTTTGAGAACATGGGCGCACAGCTCCTCAAGGAAGCTTCCAAGCAGACCAACGACGACGCCGGTGACGGCACGACCACGTCCACCGTCCTCGCACAGGCGATCATCTCTGAAGGCTTCAAGAACGTAGCCGCAGGCTCAGACCCCATGGCCATCAAGCGTGGCCTGGAACTCGCAGTCGCCTCCGTCCGCAAGTCCATCACCAAGCTCGCGACCACCGTTGAAGGCCGTGACCAGATTGCACAGGTTGCGATCCTGTCAGCCCACGACGACAAGATGGGTAACCTCGTTGCCGACGTCATCGACAAGGTTGGCAAAGACGGCGTCATCACCGTCGACGAGTCCCGTGGACTTGATGATGAAGTCGCTTACGTTGAAGGTATGCAGGTAGACCGCGGGTACATCTCGCCCTACTTCGTGACCAACTCAGACCGCATGGAAGCATCTCTGGATGACTCTCTTGTCCTTATCACGGACAAGAAAATCTCCGCCGTGTCTGACATCCTCCCGGTCCTCGAAAAGGTCCTGAAGGTTTCCAAGAACCTCGTCATCGTCGCCGAAGACGTTGACGGTGAAGCCCTGGCCACCCTCGTGGTCAACAAGCTGCGTGGCACGCTCAACGTCCTCGCAGTCAAGGCCCCGGGCTTCGGCGACCGTCGCAAGGAAATGCTGCGGGACATCGCCATCCTCACCGGTGGACAGGTCATCTCCGAGGAAGTCGGACGAAACCTGGACTCGGCTGAGATCGAAGACCTCGGTCGAGTGAAGAGCATCGTTTCCACCAAGGACGACACGACCTTCGTAGAAGGAAACGGCGACCCATCCGAGATCCAGGGTCGAATCTCCCAGATCAAGGCCCAGATCGAAGAGACCACGTCCGACTACGACCGCGAGAAGCTCCAGGAGCGCATGGCCAAGCTCTCCGGCGGAGTCGCGATCATCAAGGTCGGCGCGTCCACGGAGATCGAACTTAAAGAGAAGAAGCAACGTGTAGAGGACGCACTGTCCGCCACACGTGCAGCCGTCGAAGAGGGCATCGTCCCCGGTGGCGGAACCGTCCTGATCCGCTCCGCCGTTGACCTTGCGAAGGTTAAGGCCAAGGGTGACGAGCAGACCGGCGTAGACATTCTTCGCCGATCACTTGAAGCTCCGATCCGAGTCATCGCAACCAACTCCGGCGCCGAAGGCGCTGTGGTCCTGGATGCGGTCGGCAAGGGCAAGGGCAACTTCGGATTCGATGCGCTGGACGACAGGTACGGCGACATGATCGAGTTCGGAATCGTCGACCCGGCGAAGGTGACACGTGCGGCAGTAGAGAACGCTGTTTCCGTAGCAGGAATGATCCTGACCACGGAGTCACTCATCTCCGAGACGCCGCAGCCCGAGCCTCCCATGCCTGGAGGTATGCCCGGTGGCGGGATGGACTTCTAGTCCAACCGGCTAAACGGTTTTTAGGAAAGGGGCTGGACCTTCGGGTCTGGCCCCTTTTCGCGTCCAGACTCGGCAAGAAATCACAGACCTGTGACAAAAGAAGCCTGAACTTGCCCGGTGCGTTGCTACAATCCACCCACCATGCAGCCCTTCCGTTTCGTACACGCAGCAGACCTGCACATAGATAGCCCATTCAAGGGTTTACTCAAGTACGAGCCACGGATCGCTCAGCGGCTGAAAGATGCCACCTACGAGGCCTACTCCAACCTGATCGACCTCTGCATTGCGCAAGATGCAGCGTTCGTTGTTATCGCAGGCGATGTGTACGACGGCGCTGATCGCAGTGTGCAAGCGCAGATGCGTTTCAGGGACGGCCTGAACCGTTTACAGGATCACGAAATTCAGTCCTTCGTGGTGCACGGCAACCATGACCCACTGGACGGCCGTCTTTCACGCATCCCCATGCCGGAATCGTCCCACGCGTTCGGGCCGGATCCGGAGTGGAGCACTGCGAGCGTCAAAGGCACGCCCGTCGCTCAGATCCAGGGTGTCAGCTATCCGACTCGGGAAGTGCACGACAACCTGGCCCTCCAGTTCACCCCGCCATCGGGCGCCCTGTTTTCTATCGGCCTCCTCCACTGCAACGTCGGGGGCATCGCAGAACACGACAACTATGCTCCGTGCACCGTGGACGATTTATCCGCCACCGGAATCGACTATTGGGCGCTGGGCCACGTCCACACACGGCAGACCTTGAGGCAATCAGGCCCGGCTATCGAATACCCGGGCAACCTCCAGGGTCGTCACCCGAACGAGTCTGGGCCAAAAGGGGCCCTTGTAGTCGATGTCGATGAAGCCGGGAGGGTGACCTCTCGCTTCGAGCCGCTGGACGTCGTGCGATGGGAGTCGTTGGATGTCTCAATCAATGGCCTCGCGGATGTTGATGCGCTTCTGGAATCTGCCCACGCCGCCATAGAGACCGAACGTATTCGAGCAGACGAGCGCGATCTTGTCTGCCGCATCTCGTTCACCGGGAGGGGACCGCTTCACCACGATCTCTCGGCAGATAACGCACTGGAAGACCTGACCAATGAGCTCCGGAGCAACCTGTCGGCATCAGCATCACTCATCTGGGTGGAGCGCATATCGGACCGAACCGCCCCGACCGTCGATATCGACGCCCTTACTGACCGTGACGACTTCGTTGGCGCAGTCATGAAGCGGAGCCTCGCCGCTCTTAATCATGAGGGTTCGGAGGCCACGCTCAGGGAGTCGCTCGCCAGCGTCCTGGGTCAACGCCGTTTCTCGGGCGTCCTTGAGATGCCGGAGGATGACCAGATGGCGGAAATCGTCGAGGCGGCACGTTTCGAACTGGCCGAGCTATTCGAGCGCGAGGACTGATATGCGCCTGACTCGACTGGAAATGGACAACTTCGGGCCGTTCAGCGGCCATAAGGTCGATGGTTTTTCATCCGGCCTGACCGTAGTCCACGGCGAGAATGAGGCCGGTAAATCGGCCCTGCGCGCATTTATGCGGGTCATCCTGTTTGGCTTCCCTCGCGCTCGTTCCCAGGAACGAGCCGACTACTACTACGAACCAATCTTGCCTGGCGGTGCTGGAGGCAGCCTGTTCGTCACGGACCCTAACGGCGATCCCTACTCGATCAATCGAGTGGAAGGCGTCCGCGGCGGGCCGGTGACAATCTCAGGAACTCGTGACGGCGGCGATGATCTGCTTCACGAGTTGATCGGCGGTGTAGACGATGCGTTTTACCAGAACGTGTTCAGCATCAGCCTCACCCAGTTGCAGTCGTTCGAAGCACTGGGCCGAGACGAGATCCCGGAGCGTATCTACTCCGCAGGTCTCGGCATGGGCAACGTCAGTCTGCGGGGCGTCACTCGAACTCTGGACGATCGCATTTCACGCCTCCAGAGAACCGCGTCCACGCGGTCAACCGCGGGCTCCCTCTTCGACGTCGAGAAGCAACTACGAACCGCTCGCGAGAAGTTGGACGAAAAACGACGGGAACTGGCCGAGTACGGCCGATTGTCCGATGAACTGCGGGAGCTGGAGCGATCAGCGAAAGAACTCGGCGAGGAGTTGTCGGAACTGAGAGCCAGCGCTGCGCGAACTGGCCGCCTGCTGGATCTACGCGATTCATGGCTGAACGCCCGGCGCCTGCGCGACGAAATCAGCAGCTTGCCCGCGTCCAGGCCAATCCTGGTTGGAGGCGTCGAACGACTCGATGAGATTGAGCGCGTCCGGAGAGAAACCGAAGAGCGAATCGCCCAGGACGACCGGCGTGAGCGTGAACGCAATCGCCAGGTTGCAGACCTGCCGGTGGTTGAGGCATTCGCCCGGCGCGAGGACGACGTTCGCAAAGTGGTTGGCCGGATCGGCTACTACCAGGACGCCGTCCGAGACATCCCGAGGCGGTCGTTGGAAGCGGACGAGATCGAGAACGGTGTCACCCGAGACGTGGTCGCGGTCGGATCCGACTGGACGGTCGGCAGGGTGAGTGCGTTCAACGACCAGGCTGCGGCGATCGCGCGCATCCAATCGGCAGCGGACGCACGCGACACGGCGCGACGGGAGGAAGAAGACGCCCACTCGGCGCTCGCCGCAGCCGAAGAGGAATCGCGGAATGCGGGCGAATCTCTGGTCAACGCGAACGACAGGTTAAATGCGGTACCGGACCTTCCAATCGAATCCCTGGATCAACTCGAACACAAACGTGCCCGGCTGGAACGGCTCGAAGGCGCGCTGGCCGAATTGGAGTCCTCGCGCAGCGCTCTGGCTACAGGCGGCACTCCTTCGCGCATCACGGGGTCGTTAATACCAGGACTGGCCCTCGCCGCGGCCGGTATGGCGGGGATCGCGTGGGCCGGATTCACTTCAGAGGTCACCGGCATAGTGACGGGCCTGTTGGCCCTGGCCGCAGGAATCGGTCTCGTTGTCCACTCCCGGCAGCAGGATCCCGAATCGTCGGTCGCCGCACCCGTACGGACGGAAACCGAAGAAGAGGTCGTATCGATCACGGCTGAGCTCGAATTGGCAGAGCCCGTATCTGCCCGTCACGTAGTTGAAGTGCGTAACAAAGTAACTCGCCAGGTAGACCGCAGACGGGAAGCGACACGGCTGACCGAAGCGGTGAACGTAACTCGAAACGCTTCCGACAGCGCCGTCAACCGGCAGAAAGACGCCGCCGACCGCCTTGAACGCTCACAGGTGGGACTGGAAAGCGCGGAAGAGTCATGGACCTCCACGCTCACTGAGCTCGGGTTGCACTCCCATTTCCAACGCGACGGCGCGCTGAACGCAGTTACCACCATCGGGCGCCTGTCGGGGGATACCCAGCGAGCCATCGCTCTTCGCCAGCGAGTAACCGCTATGCAGGAACAGAACGCGGACACCGACGGGCTCATCCGCACCATATTCACCGATGCCGGGTTCCAGGCGCCCGAAAAGGCGGAAGGACTCCTCGCGTTACAAGATCTCGCCAGCCGGTGGGAAGCGCATTCGGGTGCGATGGGGCAACGACAAGAAATCGCGCGCGAATCAGCCAACTGGCAGGACGAGCGGACAGGACTCGTCGTCTCGGGGGAGAAGGTGCAGCAAGAGATCGATCGCCTGCTCGAAGACGCTGGATGCACGACAGGAGATCAGTTCCGGGAGCTCGCGGCACGGGCTGGAGAAAGACGGCAGCTGGAAGAAGAGCTCGAGGCGATTAGACGGTCCGCACCGGACTTGTTCGGCCCACAATCAACCGCCATTGACAGCGCACTCGCGAACTCAGAGCCCGAGAGGTTGCAAGCCGAACTGCTGGCATTTCAAGAGCGAGATGGCGAAAAGACCGTCGAGCGAGACGACGTCGTCGGCCGGGCCGCAGAAGTACGCGCGGAGCTGAATCAGTTGGAGACCGAGGCCGAAGTCGCCCGCCTCCATGCCGAGATCGATGAGCTGACCGAACAGCTCCGTGAGGAAGCGCGTACCTGGAGCGTCCTTACCGTCGCTCGGTCGCTGCTGGACCAGACACGCGAAGAGTTCCAGGAACAGCGGCAGCCATCTCTACTTCAGGCTGCCTCCGGCTACTTCAGCAAGATGACGTTGGGCAGGTACAGCGGCGTCAGGGCGGTAATTGGCGAGGAGCGTTTCGAGGCCATCGCAGAGGATGGCCGGACCGTACCGCCGGAACACTTGAGCCGGGGTGCAGCGGAGCAACTATGGCTGTCGATCCGGTTTGCCCTTGTCGATGAATACGGCTCAAGATCGCCGCTCCCGGTCGTACTGGACGATCTGCTCGTCAATTTTGATCCACAACGAGCGCGAGCTGCATGCACGGCAATATCCGCCCTCGCAGAACGACAACAGGTCATATTCCTGACCTGTCAGCCATCGGCACTGGCGATGCTTCAAGAGGCTGCCTCCGAACACCCCGAGACAGCCATATCGACGATTAACCTGAGCGAGTCAGGCGCGGTCGTTAACCAATCGACCATCGAGGAGCCAGACATCCTCCCGGAACTTGATATGCCTCGCCCTGAGGCCAGTTCTGAGCCGTCAGAACCACCACCGCCCCGCATGCAACCGTTGCTCTAGACCACCCGTGTATGTGAATGGATGTGGGCGTTAACCCGCACTGCCATCGGTAGCCGCCCCGTTATCGTGCCCCACGTTGAATTTGTACCCTGAGCACGGACGTATTTTTACGTTCAACGCGTTCCCATGCGAAATGATCGTGAGTGTGCGACTCACCTGGACCTCGGGGATAGATGCGGCCCATCAAATTCATCCATGCAGCAGGCCTCAGGCTCGACAGCCCGTATTCCGGGTTGCGCCATCCGAGCGCGGTCGTCGATGAACGGCTTCGGTCAGCCACGTTTGACGCCTTCCGCAACTTGCAGGCACTCTGCGTAACCGAGTCCCCGGACTTCCTCCTGATCGCAGGTGGGATTTTTGAACTTCAAGATCGTAGTGCCCGCGCCCAGCTGGCCTTCCGGGATGGACTCGCCACAATCGTCTCAGGCGGTACTCAGGTATTTCTGGCCTTTGGCCCGGACGATCCAGCCGCGGCATGGCTTCCCACTATCAATTGGCCGGACGACGTCCACGTCCTGGGCGGTAAGCCTGACTGGCATGCAATCGTAAAAGACGATGAGACCGCCGCACTGCTCCAGGGCGCAAGCCACCAGTCCAGCACGCT
>Ga0257122_1001732_pt1 | contig 14657 bp, 5 predicted proteins | sample SI106_120metaG_FD_190146 | JGI IMG/M metagenome (GOLD analysis project Ga0257122, IMG submission 190146) | Marine microbial communities from Saanich Inlet, British Columbia, Canada - SI106_120 | ecosystem: Environmental > Aquatic > Marine > Inlet | place: Canada: British Columbia | collected... | reverse complement strand
GTAAATCATCCCAAAAAACAGCAATCATTCCTGATGGACCACCTACGCCAGGGATTTGGTAATTCCTAAAAGATTCTAATGAAGATTCCCCCATAGAGAGCCACCCATTAGAACAGACACTAATTTCGTCGTATTCTTGACCATAAAATTTAAAAGTGAAGGGTAAAGAAATAGTTTCTACATCATCTCCATTATTCCCATTATCCGTAAGAGATGATAAATGAGTTCCGCTCCCACCGTAACGACTATCCACTTCTACCCAATTATAAGTCGGTGAAATAGTATATCCAATATCTCCACTATCATAAATATAATAGCCATAAGCATCCGGTCCCATTGGGTCCGTAATCGTCGGTGTGCCAATTTGAACTTCAATAACAGAGTTAGAAACATAACCTTGTGGAGTTGAAACATTTAAAATAAAATGAACAATTGTTCCAGGAATTGAAGACTCCAGAGTGGAAACTTCAAAATAATTACTTCCATTGTAAGCATCATCTCCACTCATAACAGATGACCAAAAACCTTCATTATCTAGAATTTCAACATAGGGAGATGCGCATGCAATTGTACCAGTTACGGTTGATGCGTGAGTTGAACCTGAATTTTTTAATTCAATTTTAAAATTGGAAGTTCCGCCCACGGTTAAAACATCATTGGTAGAACCAATTACATCAATACCAGAAGCAAATAAATTATTTCCAGAAATATTAACATTTAATAATCCGCTGCTATTTTCTGCATTATTAATCGTAAAATTAACAATAAGGTTTAAGTTCGAATTATCAGGAAGACCTTCGGCTAAATTGATTAGAAAAGGGGTTGGTGCATTCACGGTACCCCCTGAAGAAATGGAGCCATAATCAATTGAATTATTTATTAATGTTACGTGACCACTTTCACTGGAGAGCGTTCCAACAACGTTTTCTGCGTCAATACTTCCAAAATTGCTTGCACTTATGTAAATCTCAATTGTTTCACCACCGTTGGCGATTCCATCACCATTCCCTACAGATTCGCCCGTATTATCATCAATAATATTTAAAGTTGTTTCTGACAGATTTATCGAAACTCCCGGATCATAAATCTGGAATGAACTCTGATAAGGATAGTGGTTTCTTTTTGTAACAGTAACAAGAACATCACCCGTTTGTGTAGATGTGACAGGAAGTCTAACGAATCCTTGATTATTGGTATAGCCTGATTCAAAAATTTCATCATTCATCAAAATGGTAACCCAAGCTCCATCAACATTCCCATTATCTTTGGAAACTGTTATATCTATATAATTCGTTCCTTTGGTTATTGCATATGGATGAGAAACGGTTGTTTGAGTTGGGTAGTCCGTCCACATCACGAGAGAAGATTCACCCATTAATGAGTTCCAATGAGTGAAAATATCACACCAATTACTAGGGTTTGACGGATAGGTTTGATACAACATCATTTTTCCGTACATCAAGGAAGCACCGGCAGATTCTATGCCTTCAATTAAGGTGCCATAATAAAACCCCATATCCACTAAGTTATTATACATGGTGTGAGTTCCAATTGTAGCCGTACCAATGCATGCAACTGCACCTTTTGGAACCGTTGGCGTTCCAGCCCTTAAAAATGATTCGGTGAGACACTCTTCGGAACCAAATGATCCAGTTCCACAGGTAAGAACGGTAGCAACAGGAAGCATAAATCCATTATTAGTAGAATTAATATCTCCCGAGCCAAATCCACTTACTCCCCAATAACCTCGATAATTAAAAAATGAGACCCCTTCAGTAATTCCAGAAACCATTTGACTTGCATACGGAGATGAATAAATTGTGTTAATATCATTATATCCTTCTAAATCTAATATTTCATCAATATGCTCATTTGTTATTACTGTGGAAATTCCGGAAGAAGATGGATCCCCAACTAGACAAGCTCGCTGAAACCAATTCTCTCCCATATAAGGATTCGATTCGTAATTTACAGTTTTACTAACAATAGTAGCTAATTGAGAAGAAGTATCAAAAGAGAGTCGTCCTAAAAATACTTCAGGGAAATTATCACTCCCTTCTAATGTGGAATATGGATGATCTCCATCATTTCCATTATATCCTGACCACGGTTCAGTCCAAGTGGGAATATCATAAGAACCTTCAGCGTCTCCAACAATTGTAACATGTACGGGTGGGTTGTCCCAAGTTTCATAAGCATTTTCAATATAATCTTTTAAATTATTTTTGTCATTAACAACAGTTGAAGACGAAATTTCGTTGATTTCAAATCCGACTCGCTGTTTCCAATCCATTAATTCCTGAATACTCTCTTCCATATCGTTGGTTAAATTATTCGGCAATACATATAAGATGCAGGGTCGTTGATACTCTAATTCATCTCGATTCAAACTTGAATAATTCACAACCATCGATTCATATAATTTTTCAAATGCTCGAGAACGTTTTTGGGGAATAAATGGCATTTCGCTTGTTCCACTTTCTTCCAATTCAAGATCAACACTTTGAATAATTGTTAATTCATTCGTAACAGGATTATATTGAAATGGTGTGATGGAAACTTGCACCATGGTCAATCCACGCATAATGATTGGTTCTGATACAGTTACAATATTTTCAGGGAAAAGGGCATCTTGTGAATACGTATTCCCAGCAATAGCACGTCCTTTTAAATTTGCATGATACCCCTCTAAAGGAAGAATATTAACATTTTGAATAATCTCTGTTTCTTGGATTGTAACAGAGGCAGAAAACTGTTTGCCCGGTTCAACGGCATAATAAGTACTAACGGTTGGAAGATAAGGATCACCAGGATTTACAATAGTTCCTGCATCTTTCAATTCAGGTTTAGTGAAAACATCTCCATCCTGCTCAATTTGAGTTAAATTATAATTTGGTAAATTATAATGAAGTGTCATCTCTTGAGACGTAGCGAGAGTTTGAAATCCATTGTGAATAGAAACGGGTTTAATTTCTGCTCCTATCACGAGAGATATTGAAATAATAAGTAAAAATTGAGTACGAAAGACTGACATGTAAACCTCTATTTAATGATCAACAAATGAAAGAATTCTGGGGGGGAATTTGGGGTGACCAAGAAACTATTCAGTTTATTTCTATCTCTCCCGTCAGATTCTGCTACTATTGAAACGGCTTACATCGTGGATAAACTCACCAAAATAAACAGTGAATTTATATTTATTTAAAAATGACTCTTTATGGACAATTTAAGGGAAAAATTGACATCTCCAAGATTTGGATTTAATACATTAAAACAACTCGAATTAAAGCTATTACATCAAGGACATTTACAAGATTATCGCCATTGATATCTGCAAAGAATGGGTTGATATGTCCCACATAACCCATATTGAAATCCACAAGCAACATTATATCAAAAATGTTAATTTTTTCATCATAATTTAAATCACCCATTAGTCGAATCGTTCCACCACGAGTAGTGATTAAAAGGGCTGTTCCATCAGATATTTCCTGAGAAGCTGTTTGATAAGAATTATTGAAGGTATATTGAAGCCCTTGAGTCATAGTATGATCTTCAATTCCAACCGTACAATAATCACCATGGACGTATGGATATGATCCATAAGATGTATTATTAAAATCCAAGTATTGTAGTAATATTTCACCATCTCCCGTAGGTGTAACATAATAGCTTGGGTCTAATAATACAGCTTGAAATGTTTCTTCAGTATTATTTTGGTAGGTTCGAACTCTGGACCATTCAATATAAAATTTTCGAGCAGTCTCATCATAATACGTGTAAACACGGCCTTGATCTGTTAATTGTAAATCGTCCCAAAATACTGCCACCATGGACGATGGACCACCAACGCCTGGAATACGGTAATTTCTAAAAGAGGCTAAAGTAGACTCTCCCATAGAAATCCAACCATTAGAACAGACACTAATTTCATCATATTCTTGACCATAAAAATTAAAAGAGAATGGTAATGAAATCGTTTCTACATCATCTCCGTTATTTCCATTATCTGTAAGAGATGATAAATGTGTGCCACTCCCACCGTAACGACTATCTACTTCTACCCAATTATAAGTTGGTGAAATCGTATATCCAATATCTCCACTGTCATAAATATAATATCCATAAGCATCTGGACCCGTTGGGTCTGTGACTGTAGGAGTACCAATTTGGACTTCAACAATAGAGTTAGATTCATATCCTTGAGGTGTTTGGGTATTTAAAATAAAATGAACAATTGTTCCTGGTAAAGCTTCTTCCAAAGGAAATACTTCAAAATAATTATTCCCATTAAAAGCTTCATTTCCACTCTGGATGGATGCCCAAGTTCCCGTATTGTCCAAAATCTCAATAAAAGGAGATGCACACGTGATGGTTCCCGTGACGCTATAAGCATTGGTTGATCCGATATTTTTTAATTCGATTTCAAAATAAGACGACAAACCTGGCGTCAATACATCATTCGTAGATCCAATGACATTCACCCCGGTTCCAATTAGAGAATTCCCAGAGACTTGAATATCAATCACACTTTGCATTTCTGCACCACCCGATTCAGTAAAACTTATTTGGAGCCCTAAATCAGCACCATCTGGTAATCCATCAGCAAGACTAATAACAAAAGCCATCGAAGGAGAACTCGTATTACCTGAACCAATTGCCCCATAATCGACTGTTGAATTGATAATAGAAACATATCCAGAAGATGAAGAAATTTCACCTGTAATTTCGCTTGAACTTTGACTCCCATAATTTTGAGCAGGAATATATAGTTCTAGTATTTCTCCGCCATTTGCAATACCGTCTCCATTTCCGCTTGATTCTCCCGTATTATCATCGCTTATTGTAATTCCGTTTTCCGCAATATGAACGGCTACACCGGGATCATAAATCTGGAATGAACTTTGATATGGATAATAATTTCTTTTGGTTACCGTAACTAAAACAGCTCCAAGATTAGTGGATGTTACGGGTAATCTGACTTTTCCTTCTGCATTTGTATATGCAGATTCAAAAATTACATTATCCTTCCAAATGGTAACCCATGCATCTTCTAAAGGCATATTTGGTTGATTTACTTCTATATCAATAAAATTGGTTCCTGCTGTCATCGCATATGAATGTTCAACAGTTATTACAGTTGGATAGTCACTCCACATCACAAGAGATGATTCACCCATTAATGAGTTCCATTGACTAAAAATATCACAATAATTACTGGGATTTGTTGGATAATTTTCATACAACATCATTTTGCCATACATTAAAGAAGCGCCAGCAGATTCGATTTCTCTCACTAAAGTTCCATAATAAAATCCCATATCCACAATATTATTGAACATGGTATGTGTAGAACTTGTTGCAGTACCAATACTGGCAACAGCGCCTTTTGGAACCGTTGGCGTTCCAGCTCTTAAAAAAATCTCGGCCAAGGAAGTTCCCCACCCAAAATTCCCCGTACCACATGTTAAAATAGTTGCGACAGGAAGCATAAACCCATTATTTGCACTATTTATATTCGCTTCACTGAAACCACTTACACCGATATAACCACGATAGTTAAGGTAGGAAACACCTGCGGATAAACCAGCTTGCATTTGGCTTGGATAAGGAGATGAATAAATTGTATTCACATCTTCAAAACCAACCATATCTAGCATTTCGTGAATATGTTCATTTGTTATAATTGTAGAAATTCCGGAAGAAGATGGATCCCCAACTAGACAAGCTCGCTGAAACCAATTCTCTCCCATATAAGGATTCGATTCGTAATTTACAGTTTTACTAACAATAGTGGCTAATTGGGACGAACTATCAAAAGAGAGTCGTCCTAAAAATACTTCAGGGAAATTATCACTCCCTTCTAATGTGGAATATGGATGATCTCCATCTCCATTATATTGATTCCATGTTGGAATATCATAAGAACCTTCAGCGTCTCCAACAATTGTAACATGTACGGGTGGGTTGTCCCAAGTTTCATAAGCATTTTCAATATAATCTTTTAAATTATTTTTGTCATTAACAACAGTTGAAGACGAAATTTCGTTGATTTCAAATCCGACTCGCTGTTTCCAATCCATTAATTCCTGAATACTCTCTTCCATATCGTTGGTTAAATTATTCGGCAATACATATAAGATGCAGGGTCGTTGATACTCTAATTCATCTCGATTCAAACTTGAATAATTCACAACCATCGATTCATATAATTTTTCAAATGCTCGAGAACGTTTTTGGGGAATAAATGGCATTTCGCTTGTTCCACTTTCTTCCAATTCAAGATCAACACTTTGAATAATTGTTAATTCATTCGTAACAGGATTATATTGAAATGGTGTGATGGAAACTTGCACCATGGTCAATCCACGCATAATGATTGGTTCTGATACAGTTACAATATTTTCAGGGAAAAGGGCATCTTGTGAATACGTATTCCCAGCAATAGCACGTCCTTTTAAATTTGCATGATACCCCTCTAAAGGAAGAATATTAACATTTTGAATAATCTCTGTTTCTTGGATTGTAACAGAGGCAGAAAACTGTTTGCCCGGTTCAACGGCATAATAAGTACTAACGGTTGGAAGATAAGGATCACCAGGATTTACAATAGTTCCTGCATCTTTCAATTCAGGTTTAGTGAAAACATCTCCATCCTGCTCAATTTGAGTTAAATTATAATTTGGTAAATTATAATGAAGTGTCATCTCTTGAGACGTAGCGAGAGTTTGAAATCCATTGTGAATAGAAACGGGTTTAATTTCTGCTCCTATCACGAGAGATATTGAAATAATAAGTAAAAATTGAGTACGAAAGACTGACATGTAAACCTCTATTTAATGATCAACAAATGAAAGAATTCTGGGTAGTAAATACTGCCAATATAAACGCCAATCCCTGCAAAAACTAAAAACGGAGCCATTGGTAAAGCTCGATTTTTATCAAATTCGTGAATAATAGAAATAATAACCCAAGTTATTAAACTTAGCAAAGCTGCACCAAAAAGAGTTATCGCCATTCTCATAGGGCCCAGCCAAGCACCTAAAATTAGACCCAATTGAATATCGCCAAATCCCATCCCTTGCCTTTTTGTGACTAACCATGTTAATCCCATAATAATCATTGGAATAATAGAGCCTACAAATATTCCCCATAATGCAGAAGAAAAATATGTTTGATTCAAAAAGGTCCCACTCAAAACAATCAAACCCCCTACTAAAATAAAAATAATCGGGATTTGGAAAGTGTATAAATCAACAAAACTAATTCCAATCAAAATTGAAAATACCAACGAAAAAATGAGTGCTTCATTAAATGGAAGTTTATAAAAAGCCCATACCCATGCGATTCCACAAAGGCTTTCAATCAGAAAATTTTTAACTCCAATTTTGTACTCATCAATCTCTAACCAATTAATTGTCAATTTAATTCCAACTCCTGAGAGTATTCCTCCAGTTAAAGAAAATAACATTGTTTATAATCCAGACTGTAATGCAGAGCCTAAATGGAATACAGGGAGATAAGTTAGTACAACCATAATGGCAATAACTGCTCCCACCAATAAAATAAGTAAAGGTTCTATTAATGTTGTCATTCGTTCAACCAATGCATCTACTTGTTTTTGATAATAAGTCGCTGCACGATCTAACAAATCATCTAACTCCCCAGTTTCTTCTCCGGTAGATGTAAGCTGTAATAAGATGGATGGAAAAACATCGGTCCGCCGTAAGGCTGTAGAAATATTATACCCGTCTCGAATAAAGTCAGATGCATCTGCAATTGCAGTTTCATAAACTCGATTATCAACAACTTTCTTTAACAAGGCAGTCGTTTCTAAAACAGGGACTCCAGCACCAATTAAAATTCCAAAAGTTTTACAAAATTTATTTAGAATAGATTGTTCGAGAAGATCCCCAAAAACAGGTGTTTTTAATTTAATAGCGTCAACGGTTAATCCCCCTCGTTGCGTTTTGGAAATCAACCATAATGATCCAAAAAACATAAAAATAATAAAGCCAATAAAACCAACATTGTTTCCAAACCATTCACTCAAATCAATCATCTTTTGTGTGGCCGGAGGTAACCCTGCACCCAATTGGGCATAGACTTGGGAAAATTTTGGAATAATAACTAATAACATTGTTGCTAACATAACTCCCAAGAAAACAATCATAAAAATGGGGTAATTCATGGCAGATTTAACCTTACGCCGCGTATCATCAACCTTCTCTAAATAGGATGCCAATTGCTCGAGAATTTCATTCAAATTTCCACTAACTTCCCCAGCCTTAATCATGGCAACAAATAAATTATTAAAAACCCCTGGATGGCGTGCGAACGATTCTGAAAGGTTTAACCCTTTGCGAATATTATCACCTACGGACGTAAGTATTTTTTTAAATTTCCGATGTTTTTCTTCGCCAGCTAAACTTTGAATAGCTCTCTCTAATGTGAGTCCAGCTGAAAACATTGTGGCTAATTGGCGCGTAAAAAAAACAATATTGGCTAATGGAATTCGATTTTTAAATTTTTCAATAGAGAGTTGAATCTCATCTAAAAAAGGACCCAGGAAATCAAACGTATCATCCACTTCTTTCATTGAAATGACCAATTGGCCATTTGAAGTTAATTTCTGAATAGCATGGTCTAATGAATCCGCACGGATTTCACCTTCCTTACGTTTGCCTTCAGTATCTTTTGTTAAATAGGTATAGGTTGCCACTATAAATCTTCAACAGTCGATCTAACAATTTCTTCTACGGTAGTAATCCCTTCTAATACTCTTGATAAACCAGCTTCACGAAGTGTTATCATCCCATTTTTGAGTGCAGATTCTCGAATATCATCTTCATTTGCACTGTCAAATACAAGTTTCCGTAATTCACGAGCCATGGGGATCATTTCAAATATTGCGAGTCGTCCTTTATAACCAGTATTTCTACAATCCGCGCATCCCTTTCCTTGAAATAAATCACCTTTAACTTTCCCAGGATCTAAACCAACCAAGTCCAATTCTTCACGGGAAGGTGTATAATTTTCTTTGCAATTTAGGCAAATTCGTCTAACTAATCTTTGCGCCATCACAAGATTTAAACAGGAACCGACTAAAAATGGAGCAATTCCAATATCTAATAAACGAGTAATCGTTCCAGGTGCATCGTTTGCATGAACAGTTGAAAATACAAGGTGCCCCGTTAAGGCAAATTTCACTGCAATATCTGCAGTTTCGCCATCTCGAATCTCACCAATTAGTAATATATCTGGATCTTGTCTAAGAACCGACCGAAGTGTTGAACCAAATGTTAATCCGATATCTTCAAAAACCTGAACTTGATTAATTCCATCTAACTGATATTCCACAGGATCTTCTACGGTAGTAATATTTGTTCGATCACTTTTAATTTCTTTCAAGGCAGCATATAATGATGTGGATTTACCAGACCCTGTTGGTCCAGAAACAACGACCATCCCATAGGGCTGATTAATGATCTTTTTAAAGATGCCAAGGTTTTGCTGTGGAAACCCTAAAGATTTCAGATTAATATCGAAACCTGTTTTATCCAAAAGACGCATTACGATTTTTTCACCATAAATCGTGGGTAAAATTGAGACGCGTACATCCAAATCTTTCCCGGGAGAATTTATAGAAAAGCGGCCATCTTGTGGGAGCCTTTTTTCAGCAATATTTAAATTTGATAAAATTTTGATTCGAGTGACCAACCCACTTAAAGACGTAATAGGTGGCGTCATGATTGTTTGTAAAACACCGTCAATTCTAATTCGAATGTAAATTTGTTTTTCCATGGGCTCGATATGAATATCCGTCGCCCGTTCTTTAATGGACTCAATAAGAATCAAATTAACAAGTTTTACAATGGGTGCATCTTCAGCTGATGCTTTTTCTGGAGATAAATCTACTTTCTCTTGAGACCCTTCATCACCCGAAATAACAGTAATACTCTCAATTGTTTCACTGACTTCAGCCGTTTTCTGAATTTCACCATAAACCTTATCAAGCGCCTTTTCCATCAAAGTTGTTCCAGAAACTAGAATGTCAGGATCCAAATTTGTTAGACGTTTTATGGCATCAACCGTAATAAGATCTTCTGGGTCTTCCATGGCAACAACGATACTAGACTCATTTTTATTGACGGCCAAAACACGGTTGGAACGAGCAAAATCTTCCGGAATCATGCTTGCAATATTTGGATCAGCTTCTAATAAAATAAAGTTATCTGCAACCTTATATCCCATTTGTAATGCAAAGGCCGATGTAACAACTTCTTCCCTTATTGCATCCATCTCAATGAGTGTTTGCCCCAATTTACCCTGGGTATTCTTTTGTTCAGCTAATGCTTGGTTTAATTGACTTTCTGAAATTTTCTCTTGGTGAATTAATATTTCACCTATTTTTGAAAATTGTGGATTGAAATCTGTACTCATTAGAAACAAGGTCCTGCTGTTGGTGAGCGTTGTAGCGTAATTGCAACATCATTACTGGCAACAATTTCAGGGACAAGGGATGTAGCAAATACAGTTGCATCAAACCCTTCCCAAGAACATAAATTATTTGCTTCATCAAAAGATTGCCACACACATAATTCTACTGGAAAAACTGCTATGATTTGTGCATATCCATCCTGATCTGTTTTTACAATTGGTTCACACCCAATCATATGGTACCCATCCCAATATCCATTATTCTCACCTTCATCAAAGGTTCCATCAATTTGATCAAATCCATAATCTTCGAAATTTTCAGAAAATTCGTTTGCATCCCACAAACCATCCCCGTCTGTATCAAATGAGTCATGCTGATCATTCCAGGTGCCCCAATCTAATGTTTGAGGATCATCATCAATTCCATAATCACGCCAGGTAAAACAACCATCTCCCTCACCTTGATCATTTGTATTATTGACAGTATCGATTCCATAATCATCAAAATTCTCTAATCCAACTTCTCTCCATTCGGTAACTCCAACACCGGAAAACCCAATCGGGATACCCTCTACGGATTCACCACATGCACTTGTAATTCGAGCAGTAAGCATAATGGCTACTTCATTCGTAGCAACCGGAATTGTAAAATCATGAAATGATTGCGAAACGGACAAGGTCACTTCAGGATCAAAAACACTAACAAGTGTAAACCCATCTTCAGGATTAATAATTGCACCAACGGAATCACCATAAACACCATCGCCGTCCAGATCGCCTCCCCAAGTGTAGGCTGTTACAATACAATTTTGTCCTTGAAAATCATTTGTATATAGCATAGTTGAAAAAGCGACACCATGTGCTGTATCTGCTCCGGCCTGCCATGGTTCATTATTTGTAAAACTAGTACCATATATTTCGGCAGAAATAACAGTATCTGGCAAAACAGGTTCAATTTTCCAATATACATAAGTAGAATCTTCCACAGGATTGGAATATCGATCATAAACCAAAGCTGCAACTTGTCTTTTAAAAATACAACCCCCTGTTTCTTCTGTTGATTCTACGCTCCAATTTGCCTGAATATAATAGGGTGGTCCAGCTTCAATGATTACTGGTACTGCTACGGATTCAATTTCAGGTGTTCCATCGCCATCACAATCAGAGCTGATTTCAACACGAATTGGACCCGGTCTGGTTCCACTATTTACAGAAACAGAGGCAACACCATTTACGGTATAGACCGTGGTATCCGTCACACCCGGCTCTTCTAAATAACACCCTACTAAGATTGGATGCAGTTTAAACCGGACCAGAGTAGGTGTATTAATTAAATTATTATTATCGTCAAATAGTTCTGCTCTGATCATAGTGGACTCAGTCCCGCCGCCATTTTTCACAACGATTGATCCAGGCACAGAAGATGGAACATTAATGTAAGTGCATTGCTGAAAAGTTGGATCTTCAATATAAATTTGTAAAAGATCAGAAATAGAATTATCTACAAACCCCGGGTGGATAAAGGTTGCAGTAATATCAGATACACCTAGGTCTTCTTCATCTCCCAAATCTGTAAATATAACAGAATCCACACCTGTAGAATCAGTGTAACCAACGGAATTGATGTATCCTTTAGTTGCAGAATAAGCAATCTGTGCATTATTGATGGGGTTTCCAAGTTTATTTAGAAGGCGCGTAACTAATTTTGCTATGGTTGTGCCACCATCCAACTGAATCACATCTGTATCCGTTGTTAAAAAAATGCTATACGGCCAAACATCACTTGCTTCATAGACATTAAAAGACTGTGGGGCCGTTACTTTATCACCATAACTGGCAACCACAGAAACACCTTCATAATTAGGTGTGCCAGGATTATCTTTAAAAGTTTGGTTACCATCATCAAAATGGGCAATCACTTGCCCCTGTGTGTTGGATACTTGATTTTCGTAGTTGATGGTTCCAACGCTGGCATTATTCGACGTGGCAATAAAACTAACCGTTTGTCCAGAAATTGGATTGCCGGAAGTGTCCGTGACTGTGGCGATCAATCGTGTAAAAGAAACATCTCCTGTAATATCTTCACCTACCACAACAGTGCTACCTGTTTCATCAAATGAAACGGGTAAAACCTGCAACGTTAATCCATTGTCTGTGCCGATGGTTACCTGGGCAGAATCTTTCACACTTGCATTAAATCCAGGATGATTAAAAGTACAAATGATATTTGCTAAACCAATGTCTTCCTGTGATCCATTATCTTGAAAGGTTAATTTCACCGAACCGGAACTATCTGTTATGCCTTCTGAATCAATGAATCCTTTGTTAGACGCAAAGGATAAAATCATATTTTCCAAAGGAACGTTTGTTTTATTAAAAAGCCGGGCTTCAATTTCAACTTCTTCACCATTATCCAATTTAATATTGTCCACATCAGATGTCACATACATGGTATAGGGCCACACATCATCCTGGTTTGGGTAAACATTGAATTCCGCAGTTGCTTTTAGACTAGATTCGTAAATTACTGTGACAGTTAAACCCTCGTATTCTGGAGTTGTTGTTTTGTCCACCATATTTTCTGAGCTATTGGGCTTAAATATGTTCACAACTTGGCCATTTTCATCAGTCGTTACGGATGTTCCACTTTCAAAAGAGCCACCCGTTCCATCATGTGCAAACTTTATTGTTTTATCTTTTAAAGGTACGCCAGTATCATTTTTCAACGTGGCAACCAATCGCATATTAGATGATCCGGAAACAACCTCCCCCACTGAAGTTCCATCATCAGAAATTGACTGCATTTGTGAAATAACTAGGGTCGCATTCGATGTTGCGGTGGAATCAGGAATTCGATCATCACACGATAAACTGATTAGTAATAAACCGATTGCAGTTGGGAGCGTTAGATACTTTATAAATGATTTCATATTATTCTCCGGACTCTTTATTAGAGTCATTATCAATGTTTTTTTCTTCTTTATTAGGTAGCTTACCCTCACGAGTATCATCTACATATTTTTCATATTCGACCATATCCGGAGATTTCACAATTCCTGTATATTCATCTCTCACAATGGTCGGTGTAATTTGGATTATTAAATCAGTCTTCCTTTCTACAACACCATTAGATGTAAATAATTTTTTTCCGAGCCAAGGGATTTTATTAAGAACCGGTACCTGAAATGTGGTTAGCTTTTTATCATTACTTAATAGACCACCAATAATAATTGATTCACCATCTTTTACACGAATAGTCGTAGATGATGTTCTGCTTTTAACCCTGGGTATATTTTTATCGGGACCAATAAATTCAAAGATAGTGGAAACTTCCGGTTCCACACTTACCGTGATATATCCGTCCGTATTTACGGTTGGTAGTATATCAAGTTTTATTCCAACTTCTTCTCTTTGAACTTGAACTTGTCCACCTACACCACCAGAGCTGAGGATATAAGGAACAATATCTACCAATTTAATACTAGCTCGTCGGCCATTTATAGTCGTTAATCTTGAATCTGCCAGAACTTCGGCTTTATTATTTTTTAATAGTAAATCCAACGTTAAGTCAAAGGCGGTTAATTGGCGACTAAGGTATCGGGGATAAAGTGATGTTTTATCATCTTTTTTGCTAAGTCGATTAAAGGGCATTATTGCAGGAATTTGGCCAGTTGCATTTTCACTCGGTAATACTGAACCAGCACCTGCTGTTAACTCTTCACCATTCTCAGCCAATATGGTTGAATACTGAGATAATTTAGACCAATCCAATCCCACTTGTTCTTCAACATCAACGGCAATTTCAATCAATCGTGTTTCCAACATAATTTGAGTTGCTGATACATCAATTTCTTCGACGACACGTATTATTTCGGCGATCTTTTTGGGTGAAGCATTTACAAGAAGTTTATTCCCAGGAATATCGACCTGAATTTGCTCAGAAATATCCTGCAATAATTCTTTTACATCCTCAGCAGCAGCATATTTCAAATTAAGCACATGAGAAGTGACACCCACTTCTTCCTTTAATTTTTTAGGGTCAGCGACCAAAAATGATTTTCCAACAATTTCATAACTTAAACCAACTGCACGAACAATCAAGTTGATTGCTTGTTCAATGGGCACATCATCTAAATGAATTGATATTTTATCTTGTCGATTCACATTAGGATCTGTAACAATGTTATATCCACTCTCTTGGGCGAGAATGGCTAGAA
>Ga0257122_1001731_pt1 | contig 14682 bp, 17 predicted proteins | sample SI106_120metaG_FD_190146 | JGI IMG/M metagenome (GOLD analysis project Ga0257122, IMG submission 190146) | Marine microbial communities from Saanich Inlet, British Columbia, Canada - SI106_120 | ecosystem: Environmental > Aquatic > Marine > Inlet | place: Canada: British Columbia | collected... | reverse complement strand
AGGTTATGCAGTTGAATTCCCGGAATTTTTCTGTTATCCTGAAGAAACGGATCATTTGAATTAAGGACAACTAATGAACTCAGCAATTGAAATAATTCGGAATCAAGAAAATGCCTTACAGGAAATGATCAAAGATTCCGGAAAAGTGTTAATTTTTAGAGAGTACGGAGAACACTCCCAACTCGGTTTTATCTCCTTGGGCTCTTCCTCTGGAGTTTATAATTTAACTTTTGAAAATTCCGAATTAAATAATAACCTAATAAGCCAAACAGATCTCAAGTTTACCGAAATTCTTAGATGGATAGAACTACTTAAGGGGGAGTTCTGGGGAGTTCTGGCTAGAAATTATGTTTACCCAGAAGAACAGCCAAAATTCCCAGCAAAATTTCTGAGAGCTTTCAATAAGAATGCCGAACGTGATCAGGAGGTGGAGAGTATAGATGCTCAGATTGGGGATTGGAATATATTAGCTAATATGGACCCAGAGGCCGTCAAGATTCTAGATGACCCACTACTAACTGGTATATGTACCTCGACTGTAGAATATGTAACCTGCAATATGATAGATTTTGGGTTGGCTATCCCAGAGAACCTCTTAAAGTTTGTGAGTGAAGACTGATTTTTCCTCTGAGTAACCCTTTTTCAGGGTTTGTTACGGGAATTCACGAAATCTTCTTATAAACCAGTTCCTCCCCTTAGATCAAAAGTAAAGATTTAAACAATCCCAGACTACATTATATGCTCCCGTGGCTTAATGGATGAGCACCAGATTTCGAATCTGGTTTTATATGAAAGTTCGAATCTTTCCGGGAGTATTATTGAAACATATCTCTGTGGTGGAATGGATAACACACCTCACTCCTAATGGGGCGATTCCGGATAGAGATATCTCGCCAGCTTAGCTCAGTTGGAAGAGTACACCTGTGGTATGGGTGTTGTCACCAGTTCGATTCTGGTAGCTGGCTTTTATCGCTAATATAGTATAATGGTTTTATTATTCCGCTTTTGTACTGCGGGGATCTCAGTTCGATTCTGTGTATTAGCTTATTTACTTTTCTTTATTCAAAATAGTATGCCCTCGTAGCTCAATGGAAGAGCACTGCGCTACGAACGCAGGATTGTGGGAGTTCGAATCTTTCCGAGGGTATTTTCCATTGTTCCCTTGACGACAATCTCCTGGTGTAGTATTATAGTTATAGCAAAGGAGAAAACAATGCAAGAACTAGCCCAGTTAATTTTTATGTATTCTAGGTCTCACTATCTCTTGAAATCTCTGGAAGAACACGGACCAGACCATCTTTATAGAGAAATAAAAAACTCTGTTTCGGATAATGACGACATCCTAAAGAAGCTTATAGAAACCGGGATATCTAATCTTTTTAATATGAAGTTAGATACACCAAGAAGTGACGATGATTGCAGTAGATATATTATAGGATTTAATTCTGTGGAGCATTTCAAGGATTGTTTGATCCATTCTATTGAGAATCTTATAGAGAAAGAGGAAAGAAGCTACCCTAAAGTAAAATTTTTCCTATCTATTATCGAATCAAAATTCACAGATTTAAAAAGAGAAATGAAAAAATTTCGCCTTGTAGTTTAAATACCACAAGAATCTATTAGCTATATTTTACACCCAGCTGATTTTATGGTACACTCAAAAAATGATAAATTATAAAATTAATGCTGAAGAATCCTTAGATTTAACACTCAAATTTTTAAATGATCAGCTAAAACAAAAGACAAGTTACCAGATAGGAAAAAACTCTCTTGACGCCATATTTTATTATGGCAAAGCTAAGATCGATTTAAAGGTTTCTGGATACCCGGAGTATACACACATAGCTATCTCTGTCTACAAAGCCCACAACCTAGAAATACCTCTAGAAATATTTAGTGGGGATTCCGAAAAAGTTTACAAATATTTAGGCTCATTAGCAGAAGTCCTAGAAGCAGTTCTTGAGAATGATCCCACTGGTAAAATACATGAGATAATTACGGATAGATTTCCGGAGTTCCGAGAGCGTTTTTTTGACCACTACACTAGGGTAAGAAGGATAACCGATTATCTATCCGAACACATGAAATGGAAAATAGCAGAGGAAAATCAGGATTACTTAGTAGATTATGGCCATATGTATGCTTATACCCTTAAATCTGATTTGAATACTGATATCAAACTTCCTCTAGCTTGTTTTAGGGAGCATACAGGTCTTAAAAGTTCTACGACACTTTACTTGGAAAAGTTAACTAGACCCCAAGGAATGAGTTCGGAAGACTACACAACTGTTTGTGAATATATGTCTAGAGTCGTAGCAACATTTGGTAAGCAGATTATTTACGAACACACTCTGAAATATTCTAATTTTCACGAAGAATTCTTGGAAGAAAGTTTATCTCGTGGTTAAGATGGTATGAAGGTTTCCGATAAACATAAATATGAGGATTGCTTAAGTCTCGTATCCGGTGTTATCAATGATAACTTGGTATCGGTGGAGTCTAGAGAGTACCTTTCCGAAGAGCTTAAGTCTGTTATAAAGACAGCGAATTTTGAAGTAGATCTTTCTGTTATTGAGAGTCCTTTCGAGGCTATTTTGGTGGAAGTTGTGCGAGGAGCTGTCAAGATTCAAACAATAAGGTTACCTATTGGGTCTTTTTATCAAGGTTCCGAAGATGTTTTTAAGTTGTTATTTTCTGTTGCAACAACTATAAATTCAGTTGTCAAATTTGCTGATTTCAAGAGCAGAACAGGAAAGTCTTTACTGGACATTACAGAAATACCTTACGTACCCTCTGGCCCTTCTGGATTATCTTTAGATGGTTATGATTTAGTTACAGTCATATCCCCGGACTTGATGAGAAGGGCAGAGGTCATCACCTATTATTTAGAGAAAGCTAGTATTCATGTATCTATAGTAATTTTATCAGTCTGGGACTTTAATGGTTGGAGTGAATTAAAGGTAGAAAACCTAGAAGATTTATCAAGCGGAGAAAGAATAAGTGTGGCTTCTAGGGTTGTTAATATTATGCTTAGTTTTTCAGGAAGGGTTTGGTATCGTGACATGAATACTGATACTCATGATTTAGAAGACATAACACAAGCCTATTTTGATAGTAATATAAGTGGAGGGTGATCGTGAAAAAAACTTGGGTTCTATTTGTTTATAAATTTAATCGAAAAGATTTTATTGAGTATACCTTAGTGGATAACATTGATAAGGTTGAAGAATATCTAAGAATCAAATACGAAGGGGATGTTGCGCTATCTTGGGATAGTGAGATGGATGAGACCCCCGCAAACTTTCAGTACAAGATTTTCCTCATTACATCTGGATACAAAGCTTACCTAAGAAACTCTGTTATAAGTGAGACTTTACGTCTAGGCATTAAACCAGATTTGTTACATATACCTTAGATAATAGTTGACCTCACCAGAAGACCTCTCTATTATAACTAGATACTTAGGAGCCCTGTATGTTTAGCTTTAAGAATTTATTTTCCCGAAAAAAACCAGAACCCCCTGTTGAAGAGAGGAGTCCCTTTCCAGATATTTTCAAAGATATAACTGAGGCACAATTCAGGGAAGCTGCTGAAGATTCTACAACTTACACACAAGTTATTAGTAAGTTAGGCCCAGGATTTACTCGCTCTGCTAAAGAACCTCTTAAAGAAGTGTTTAAAACTTTGGGGTTATCCTTGGCACCAGTGGACGGCTATGTTTTAACTGATGATGGTAAGAAAAAGAGACGTCCGGGGTACTGGGAGAAAAAGCTTAATTCGTTATCTTCAGAGGATATTAAGAAGTCTATCCCTGGAGCAGATTCCATTCCCGGCATCTTGAAAAATCTAGGCTGGAAATATTCTTCCACCTCTGCCAGAAGGCTCAAAGAACGGTTAAATGAAGAAGGTATATGTCTTGATTTCCTCAGAGAAAATGGTAGGGTTGGGGCGATGGAGAAGATCAGTGCCAAGACTTTCCGAAGTGAGATAAAGAAATCAAAGAATTATTCAGAATTACTGAGGAATTTAGGTATTTCCGTTAATGGGGGTAATGTAAGATCTCTCAAAAGAAAACTTGAGCGTTTAGGTTTAGATCCAGGATACAGTACATACAAAACCAAGAAACCAGCTCTTGCAGAAAAACCTAAACCAGTTAAAACCTCTAAACCAGTTAAAACCTCTAAACCAGCTAAAGAGACCAAACCTACTAAGAAAACAACTATAGATGAAGTCAGTAACATAGATCCAGGTGTATTTAAGGATGCGGTGGCAAAAGCTCGCTCTCTAGAAGAATTGGCTCTCTTTTTACAGCTAGGCACAGATCCTAAAATAATTTCTTCGTTGAACTCCCGTTTGAATAGAGAATGGGAACCCGAGAAAACGGATAATAGGAGTAGAGGGTTCTCTAAAAAACTCTCTAACGTATCGAGAAAGGAACTGGAGAAAGAGGTCAGCAATAATTTTTCGTGCAGAAGTGTTATGAGGGCATTAAATTTGCCAGAAGATACGGATGAAGTTTACAGGTATACAAAAGTTAGGAGTAGGATTAATGAGTCTCTTATAGATATATCCCATTTTCAGGGATGGAGAGATACCACATTGAAAGATAAATTTAATGGTATTCCCAAAGAGGATTTTCAAGATGTTGTCGAGCACAGTGTTCTTTATGCCCAAGTTTTAGATGACCTTGGTTTGTATCAAGGTAAAGCCTATATTGAGAAACTTAAGAAACATTTAGATGAATTAGGAGTTAATTACTCTCATATAAAACAGATTGAAGCGATAAAAGAAAAAAGGAGAAGAGCCACTTTTAATAGGAGAGAGGAAGTTAAGGGCTTATCCAGGGCTACATTAATTAAAACAGTTTCCGATACAGATAACATGAAGGATTTACTATTGAGGGTGGGGTTGCGAGTGGGTGGTCACGATAGAAAGTGGTTTTTTACCCATCTTAAAACCCTTAATATTGAGTACAAGGGGATAGTAAAAAAATCAAAAGCAAAGAGGTCTAGGTTACCAGATAACATCAGGTTTGAGAAAAAAATAAATTCTATGTCCGCAGAAAGCCTTCGAGATTTACTAGAGAAGAGGAAATCTTTCAGATCATTGATAAGATCTCTAGGCTTCACCGTATCACAAGCCAAGTACCTTTTATTGAAAAACAGGATTGCAGGAATCAAGAAATCTCCTCCCAAGGGGTGCGGGAGACCTAAAAGAGTGTATACGGGTAAGCCTGATGCCTCTCGTGAGGAGATAGAAGAAGCAGTTAGGAATTCGTTGAGCTTTAAAAACGTGTCTTATTTTTTAGGAGAGGGCTATACAACCCCAAAACTTAAGTCTATATTAGATAGGAACAAGATAGATTATTCCCATATTTTGGAATTTATTAATAGCAACCCAGAAGATATTTTTGGTTTGCTACCTCCCGCAGAGATTTTATGTGAAGATATCTTCGTACCACAGAAGATTTTAAGATCTCTTCTTCTAAAAGAAAAGCTTTGTGATAAAGAGTGTTCGGAGTGCAGTTTAGCCGGGGAGAAGTCAATGCACTATAAGGTATATCATTTTAATGGCATAGGTATTGATAATAGTGTTGAAAACTTAAAGCTGGTTTGCGTGGATTGTTTTAATAAGCTCCCTCCTGTAGATCTTAAAACTTTTTACGATCCAAAGCAGCGAAGTCGCAGGGAATCTGTTTCTAGGAAACTTTATTCTGGAGGAAGCCAGAATTGTGGGATATGTAAGAAGGATATTCCCCTGTTATTACTGGGGAAGGAATTCTGTTCTGAGTCTTGTAAGGCCATTCATGATTTAGTGACTCCTTCTGATAGAAATAAATTTGACGATATTTTTAAATTGTCTTGACAACTACTCCTAAAAACTCATATACTTAGTGAAACAAAGGAGAAACAAATGAGTTTTTTATTAAGAATGTGGAATGCGGTCTTAGACTTTTTTATTGGTGCTGATAACACAAGTGTGGGACTTGAGCCCACGGAGTTTGAATCAATCCGGAGAAAACGGAGGACACGGAGAACATCTGGTATACCCAAGGAGCCCGTCCGTAGGCAAATCAGTAAGAAGCTTACCTCTCAGTTAGTAGATGCATGTCGAGGTTCAGGTTCTTTTGAGGAAATCTTGGATAAGTTAGAAGTGGGTTACTCTAGAAAAGCTGTAAAGTATCTTAAAGGAAAAATGGCACGAGCAGGATTAGATTTCTCTACTTTAACTAATAGGCTGGCTCCTAGAGAGGGAGAAGATCCCCAGTCCTCAATAGTTACTAATCTTGATTTTGTGGGCCAACTTGGGCGAGAACAACTTCAATCTCTAGTAAATTCTTCGTCTACTTATATAGATATTTTCAGGCTCCTGAAAATAAATCCAAATGGGCCTCTATATCGAATTCTTAAAGGTCGTCTTGATAACCTAGGTATTGATCATACCCAGCTAGCAAGATGCCAAAGGTCTAATATTAAACAATTGGAAGGAAGAGTAGCAAGAACCCCTGAAAAGATCCCCAGTACACCTAAAAAAGTTCCTAGGGTATCTAAGTTGTACAAAATACCAGAAGGCGATATTAAAGCAGCTATCGAGTTGGCTAGTTCTGTATCAGATGCCCTCAGGCTACTGGACTGTTCAACCAATTCCTTTTACAGAGGCGTTCTCTTGGAAAGGTGTAAAGAACTAGGTATATCGGTGGACCAACTTGAGAAGGAAACCTTCAAAAAAGGTATCCGACCCTCAGATCTCACGGCAGAGAAACTAAATGCTCTGCTAAAGGATAACACTTACCGTGAGGTAGCTGAAGAGATGGGGGTATCCTCCGGAGCAGTTTATTACTGGGCAAGGAAAGATGGTATCGCACCTCCGGAGAAGTTCTCTAAGTTGGAAAGCACAGAGTGTTTTGATGGAGAAACTCTATCTGAAGATTGTTCCAAAGCCTCCAGGGATGAACTTATTTTCTTTAAGAAGACAGTTGGGGTTGACGCTATGAGTCGTCTTTATAAGGTATCTCCTGTGATGATTAAGAATGTTTTGGTCAAAAAAGGGATCGAATGATAACACCAGATTTAAAAAGTAGAGCCTTGGGCTCAATGATGGGATTAGCAGTGGGGGACTCTTTAGGAGCCCCTTTGGAGTTTAAGTACAGAGGGGATCATGATATCCTCACAGAGATGCTTCCGGGTCATGGGTTATTTGATAGAGAAGCTGGGCAGTGGACTGATGATACCTCTTTGGCATTATGTCTAGCTGAATCCCTGGATGAAAAGGGGAGAAGTGATCCCAAAAATCAATTGGAGAAGTATTGTAGTTGGTGGTATGACAATCACTTAAGTTGTTATGAGAGCACGGTTCCCGATATAGGGTCTACAACTAAAAGCTCCCTTGAAGATTTCAGGGACCAAGGAACTTTAGTCTCGAAGTTAAGTGACCCCAAATTTTCTGGAAATGGGAGCATAATGAGATTAGCACCTATTCCCGTTTTCTTTAACTATAGTCTACATGACTGTGTTAACTATTCGGCTGAATCCTCTGAAACAACTCATAGCTCCCCGGAGTCCAGGAGTTCCTGCGCTTTCATGGGAGCATTTATATGGAAAGCACTACAAGGTATTACTAAGGAAGAATTATTCTCAGAATACATCGGATTGCAAGGTATTTTAGGTCTCCATGATTCGCTAAAAAATCTTCCCACGGACAACTTAAAAAATATCTCTAAGGGAGCCTATAAAACTAAAGACGAGGATGATATCCTATCCAGTGGTTATGTTGTCCATACCCTAGAATCTGCGTTATGGTCTTTCTATACTACAGATACTTTTGAAGAGGGTATGATTCGAGCAGTTAATCTTTGTGGAGACGCAGATACCATAGGTGCGGTGTATGGTCAGATAGCTGGAGCTTACTACGGATTGGAAGCTATTCCCCAGAGATGGTTAGATGCTCTCTGGTATCCAGAATTAATCGAAGAAAAAACAACAAAGCTGTTGATTGATCGAAGAGGTGATCTAGAAGTTGTTTATGATCTAATTGAAGATTCTAAATTGTGTGAGGCAGCAGACCGTATTTTTAATTACGTTGATGACAATTTCAGTGAAGGTAAATTTGATGTTGTTGAGAATATGATTCGTGAGGTGGATCTAGAAAGGATGGAAGCAAATACGATAGTTTCCTTGATATGTATAACAAGAGATGGCCAAGATCACCTCCCTTATTGGAAAGAATTATTTGAATCTGCAAGAGCACGGTTAACGGTATTGCATCCAGATAGAGTCGATGCTATGTTAGCGGGTTTAGAAAAGCCATTCAATCAAGGTCCCACTCCTGGTATCGATTTTATATGATTGATGTCGGCTCCCTCATACAAGCGTCCAATGCTTACGTTCACACATTAGTAGGAGGTAATGAGGTTGCAGCTGGTATAATCATAAGTGGGTTACTTGGTAGTTTAGCCTTCTTTGCCAAGAGTTTTCCTGGGGATGTTTATAGGTTTTTTGTTAAACATGCCACAACCCAGATGACTTTAAATAGTAGCACTGAATCCTATTACCAGCTTCTTGGATTTCTAGATAGAGAGGGGTTATCCGAAAATTCCAGATTTATAAATATAGGTAATGGTCTTTGGGGCCACGGAGACTCTTCTAAACAGATAGGATATGGCAGACAGATTTTTTGGTATAAAAAAGTTCCCTTAGTCATAGAGGTTGAAAAGGAGACCTCTGATTCCAGATCTCCTAAGGAATTTCTTCATATAACAAAATTTGGGAGAGACCACAAGTTATTTAATGATATGTTGGAAGATTCTGAAACACAGGGTTCTAAGGATGAGACTTCTTATTATCAATATAATGATAAGTATAAAGAGTTTATAACAAAGCAAAAGTCCAGGAAACTTAGCACTATAATCTTACCCCAGAAAACTAGAGAGGAACTTAGGGTGATTCTGGATAATTTCGTGGAGAAAGAAGATTGGTATCTAAAACATGGCATACCTTATCAGTTAGGTATATTTCTTTATGGGCCTCCCGGAACCGGAAAGACTACTCTAATTCGTGCGATTGCAGACTACTTGGGTAAGGATGTCTGTTTTGTGAGTAATGCTGTTGATATGGCTACTGCGTCCCTGAGGGTTAATGACTCAGTTTTGGTAGCGGAAGAGATAGATACTCTAGGAATAATTAATAGAGATGAAGATGAGCCCAAGGATAAACAGGCGAACACAGGCACTTCGAATTCAGTTGTTGCAACTACCGAACCTGAAAAGGCTAAGTCTGAAGAAACTGTTTCCAGGGTTTACGGTAGAGCAGCCCTAGGAGCCCTGCTGACTGCTTTAGATGGAGTGATAAGTAATCATGGCAGAGTTATTATTATAACCAGTAACAAAGAGGAGAGCCTGGATTCAGCATTAATGAGACCCGGAAGAATAGACTTGAAGTTGGAAATAGGGTATTTAACCGAAGAAACTTTTAAGATCACGTTATCTAAGTTTTTTCCTGAGTACGAGATCCCTGAAACCATAAAAGTAAAAGATAATGTAGCTCCTGTAGACGTGCAAAACAAGATCATTAGAGGTCTAGGAGCCCAGGATTTAATGGAGATGTATTGTGATAAATTTTGAAAAAATTAGTTTTTTATACAAGAATTATGTTGTTCATAATTTGATATCCCACCCACTAAGCGAGATAGTTTATTGGCTTGTCTTATTGGTAACACAGGATGTCAAAAAGGCCGATGATATCTCGGGAGTTATACATGACTCCTCATTACCTCCTGAGAGGGATTCTGATCGAAGTTGACAAATAGTTTAGTAACAAGGTATAATACTAGATTAAAATTATTATTTAAGAGTCAAGATGAGTAGACATGATGTACCAAAGGGTAAAACTTTAAGAGAGTTCATAATTAAAATTTTGTCCGAATACCCCGAATACCTAGAAGATGAGCTAATGATAACTACCCGTGTTAGGAAGGACGGGGAAGTGAGTTGGATTGATGGAGAATTCTCTGGTATCAGTGAGGCCGGTAAAGGCTCTTGCACACTTGTACTAGAGAATGTTCAGAGAGAATGAAAATCCTTCTTTTTCTTCTTGTCTCTATTATCTCCTGGGGTTCAGTAAACCCTACCATTACCACAACTCCAGGGGACTCTATTATCGGTCTATTGGATGCCGAATACCCAGCACAACATAAGGAAATGATGTACAAGCATATCTTAGGTATGCCGTTATACTTACATGAGGTCCTTCTTATAATAAAAACCTTTAGATTCAAGTACAAGGATTTTTCCTACCGATATAAGGGGAAAGATTACAAACTTGATCCACGGGCCAAGTTACATAATATTTATGTCTTGAATACTTCTATGTTTATGATACGTCCTGGTTTATACGAACTTTATATCCCTTGGACCCCAGAAACTCCAGATAAATAGCTTTTACCTTTGACACCCAGACCTTCTTATTGGTATACTATACTTAAGGAGGCCGAAATGTTAAGCGTAAATTCTAAAGAAGATATTTACAGGAATCTTATCAAGGGTAATAGTCGCCCCTCAGAATTTCTCAAAGGATACCTGAATGACAAGGCCGAGGATTTGGTCAAGATGGGATCAGATCTTGTAGATTCGGTACGTAATCATAGAGTCAAGATGACTCCGCATTCCGTGGAAAGGTTTCAAGAGCGTTTTGAGTTACCTGATGCCACAGAAGCACAGATACTTTATCTAATCCGGGAATCCAAGTATAGGTTCGAAATCACCGCACAACGAAGGTTCTCAACACAAAGTAAGGGTTATAAGTTCGGGATAAGACAGTCCAGGCCACTAAATATTTTTTTAGTAGTCATCCCTATAAATGATCCTGGTTATGATTTCCTGGTTAAAACAACACTATGGGATTCCCAGGATATGAAGTATCTCTATGATATCAAAGAGTTTTTCAGGGTGGATATTGACAGATTCTTTAACCAAGAGAAGATATATCCAGAATTTGAAATCATCAAAGACAGAGTTTGTTTTTATTTGAAGGATACAGAGAACAATAAACATGGCTTGGAATCTAAACCTTTCTCCTTGTGTTGTGATGAACTAAAGAGGGATATCGAGAAAAGAGGTCTTTTGTGGATTTATAACTCTGCCATACAAGTTTTATACAACAGGTTCTTTAGAGATAGTGGTCTGGAGGTTCACCCCGATCACCTAGTCAAAAATCCTTACTATTGGTATGCTAATAGCGGTATAAAGGAGGCCCTTGAAAATGCTCCTAAGATTGTTCCCAAGGAAATTGAGCCTGCTCCTGCGGTTAGTTGTGGGGATACTGATGTCGATTTGATGTATAGAAAGGAGTGGACCACAATCGAGGTAGGAGACGAGACTTATCCCTTAAGGAGGATGCTCAATAAGTTTAAGATATTTGGTAGAAACAGGTTCAAGGTTTTAGATCGGGAAGAAGATAATGATGTCATAGAAGAAATATTAGAGACTCCTTACCACAGACACAAATTGACATACAATATTCATGATAAACAAATGGTGATTGAAGTATCTGATAAAACAGGAGATACCATCAGGGAATTTGTGTTAACTGGGTATACTTCGGTAGAAACTTTGAAAGCTTTGTCGGAAGCGCTATCTTACGGTGAACTATCGTATGCAGATTCCGCTATGAGTAACTCAACTGACGTAAGAGAACTCCAGTGCGGTTGACAACACCGGATAACATAACATATAATAAGAGGACTTAAACTATTACAAGGATTTATTATGAAGTTTGTTTTATTTTTTATGTTAACTTTGGTAGCTTTCAGTCATCCCGAGTTGAGTCCTAAGGATATAGGAAATCTTATCAGGTCTAATGCTAAGGACGGAAAAGCTATATTTGACATCAGAATGGTAGCCCAGCATTTCATGGATACAGGAGTGAAGAAGGCTCCTCATAATGGACTTTTCATTGACCTCAGTAGGGGTGTAGAGATGAGCCTCTGGCAAGTCCTCTTCCTGGTAAATGAAACCACAATGACTTTTAGTGATTTTCTTTATTCGGAGCACGGAAAAAGTATCCCCTTAAATACCGTTAGATTTGATAACCATGCGGTAACCAAGGGTAAATTTTTATTTCGCTGGACTAAGACTTTAGGGGAGTGATTTTATCAGACATCTAATTTTATCCCTTTTAGTGTTATCCTCTGCATTTTGCCACGCAGAGATGCAAAAACCTGGATTTTCTGATCAGGTTAGAAAAAAATTGGGTACATATCAATATGGTATATTAGATGTTGGAGAGGTTTATAATCATTATACTGAGCACAGGAATTCTCATAACGGAGTCTTCATTAACTTCAGTAGAGACTCTGAGCTATCCCTGTGGCAAGTTTTGTTCTTAATCGATAAATTCAAGTTCACCTATGATGATTTTTATTATGTGGAAGGTCGCAGGAAGGTATCCCTAGGTTCTTGTTATCTAGATATTTTTAGAGTTCAGCGAGGCAAAATATTTTTTAGGTGGAAAAATAATTGACATCCTGAGATCTATGTGTTAAGATATTAATATCTTCTTAAAAAAGATAAAAAATTATAAGGCATCCTGCTCCTGAACGGCACGGTTGGTTACGTTTCCTGGTAACCGTGAAAAAAGAAGTCTTAATTAGAAGGGCTCTGGCAGAAAGAGTGCGGACAACGAGGATTTTAAGGGACGAGTGGTGGATCAAGTATGTTCCTCTTTCAGTCATCATTTGTATAAAAGGAACGGAGGGATATAGTACTTTTTGAGTGTTATGTTTTCTGGTAGCTGTGATGGCTTTCCGGATTGTGGATGAGGACCGCACCGTTAAACCTCGTTGTGGTCAGAAGCCCTTACCCAATGGGCTAAGGGATATCTAGGTTAGTGTACACAATCCTAGGGTTAGTTTGTAGGTCTAATTTTCCAAGCTAAAACCTACACTGAAAAATTAATTAGGGCTCCTTTTGGAGCCCTAATTTTATATCTGTGATTATGATTGTATTAAGCGATATTCCATATAACGATTCTCTGTCTTCTAAAGATATCAAAAGATTTAATAGTGCCTGCGAAATTCACGGAGTAACTGTTAGAGAGATTCCCATTCATTTCGAGTTAGCTGAGAATCTTGTTAATGCGTTATCTAGCTTACCAGATTCTAGGGACAATGAGACCGTTGTCTTGAACGGTTATATCCCAGATAACCAAAGATATACCGATATTTATAACGCTTTAGCTTCTAAGGGTTACACTCTCATCAATACCCCAGAAGAATCACAAAGGGTGATGGAATTCGAGAAGGCTTATCCATTATTAGAATCTTGGACCCCTAAAACTGTTACTATAAGAGATTTAGATTCCCTGGAAAATTCCCTGGAAAACTTAAGAGCACCTTATTTTATTAAAGGTAATGTGGGGAGCCTAAAACATCACGGATTATCTAAATGTGTTGCCAATAATATAGAGGAGGCAGTTTGTATAGGAGAAAAACTCCTGGGGATGGAGTTCCATTCCAGAGGAACTTTAGTAATAAGAGAGTTCGTGGAATTGAAACACGAGACACAATCTGAAATAGGTTTTCCGATGGGTAGAGAATTTAGGGTTTTCCTGTATAAGGATCAAGTGGTTTCGCACGGTTATTACTGGGGGTCTGACGATGCCCAAGGGAACCTGACTGATATCGAAGAGACCGAGGTTCTGGAGTTATCAATTAAGGCATCCAAAGCTCTAGGAGCCTCTTATGTTGCCATTGATATAGGGCAGACAACAGCAGGGGATTGGATTGTTATTGAGCCTGGAGATGGGCAGTTCGCAGGATTTAATACGATAAACTTGTTATCTTTGATCTATAGTCTGAAAACTTTGGTTGACAAGGGTTCTTGACACCCTGCGTCTATTTAGTTAGACTGAATATACTTAAAGGAGGACAAGATGTCAGAGAACATAGTTTTCAAGGCTAAATTAGAATTATTTCCAAGTGAAGTTTCTGTTGAAGATAGTGGACGGGCAAAGATGTTCGATGCCGAGGAAGAGTCCGAGGATCTAGATAACGGGTTATTTGTGAGGGTTCAAAGCTGGTCAGAAGACCCAGATGGGGATGGCCACGATACCTTCAATTCCATGGTGGGAAAACAACTGGAAATCACGATAAAGGTGTTGGAATAGAGTCAGTATTGATGTTTGTAGTCTGATGTGTTAGTGTATAAACGACGAATACTTATTAGCCTGAGTAGCTCCAACGGCTTAGAGCAACAGTTTTGTAAACTGAAGGTTGAGAGTTCGAATCTCTCCTCAGGCATTTTTATTTACAGGGAATAATATGGAAAAATGCACAATTGATCTAGGTTACGAACACCTCGATGGAGATAAATCAGATTTCGCCCTTTTTTATATAAATGGATATGCTGTTAAAGATAGAATCCCTAAACATAGACTGGGAAATTTTGGATTAGTGAGGACACACGATAGTTATAACCTGTTTCAAAAGTCACCCGATAGTGATTCCTATAATGAGGTAGGCTGGTTAGATCTGCACGAGTTAATTTCTTTGAGACACTGGATCTCGGAGGTTTATTCTTCTTATGTAGATAGAACTGAGGAGTCCGGAGAGGTATATTATGAGCCCACTTTTCTGGGAACTGTAAACCATGATTCTTATCCTGCGGAATTCAAGGAAACTGAAGCTGGT
>Ga0257122_1001730_pt1 | contig 14692 bp, 13 predicted proteins | sample SI106_120metaG_FD_190146 | JGI IMG/M metagenome (GOLD analysis project Ga0257122, IMG submission 190146) | Marine microbial communities from Saanich Inlet, British Columbia, Canada - SI106_120 | ecosystem: Environmental > Aquatic > Marine > Inlet | place: Canada: British Columbia | collected... | reverse complement strand
AGGGTGGGCTGAGGACGGTGGCGGCGCGACGGAAGCGGCGGGAAAGCGGGTCTTCGATGAGTCCAAAGTCCATGACATCAAACTCGTTGTCGACGCAACGGATTGGCAAGCGATCGTCGCCGAAGCGGCGGCTTACGAGAATACTAATCCCAAACGCCCCTACTATCGCGCCAAGGTAAACTTTGACGGGGAAGATATTGAGGGGGAAATCGGTTTACGGCTAAAGGGGCATATCTCGATTCAGCTTTCAAAAGACCAGAGCTTTCCGCTCAAACTCGATTTCAATCGCTATGTAAAAGGGCAAACTCTCGATGGTCTAAAGAAACTGAATCTCAATACAAACTTCGATGGCCCCTCACTGCCGATTATGCGCGACTACCTGAGCTATCACGCCTGGCAGGATTTCGGCATTGCAGCGCCGCGTACCGCATTCGCCCGCGTTTCTGTAAACGGCAAAGAACTGGGCGTGTATGTGCTGGTCGAACAGGTTGACGGCAGCTTTCTCAAACGTAACTTTGATGCGCCACGTGGCGATCTCTATAAGCCCGAACAAGAAACGGGGGACCTTCGATACCGCGGATCGAGTATTGGTGACTATTCGGATATTGGCCACAAATGGCCTGATGAGAGCAACCATAGCTCGCTCCTCAATGCCCTTTCCGTCTTGGACAAAAAGTCGGGAAGCGAACTTGCGCAGGTTTTCGACGTCAAGGGTGTGCTCACCTATATGGCCGGAAACGTGGCGCTCGGGTCGGGCGACTATTATCCCGAAACGGGCCATAACTACTACCTCTATGAAGTATCACCAGGAAAGTTCACCATGCTGCCGTGGGATATGAACGGCAGCCAGGAGTCGAACGGCCCTGGGCTTTGCAGCCCCCGACGCGGTCTACTTTCAAACAGACTATTTGGGGAGCCGAGCTATGAGAAAATGTACTTTGATCTGGTCAAACAATTCCTTGATACGGCGGGTTCGGCGGCATCGCTCAACAAGCATATGGACGCGGCGGTGGCCCTTCTCGGACCAACGCTTGGAGCGGAGGACGTGAAGCGTATGCGGGAAGATATCAGTAGACGCGTCGAACAGCTCAAATCGGAATTGGAGTCCACGCCCAAATGTGACGCACCCTGACCTCGCCAATCCGTTCCGGTTGCCTTACTGGACGACGGGGATCTTTGTAACTGACAGCAGGTCATTATTCATCGGAGAGTCCAACCAAAGATGCACACCCGGCGGGTTTCCGTTCAGTAGGGGCGCGGTGAAGAACGCGCCGGCCCCAGACCACATGGGCGTTTGCGATTCAAAGCGAGGACCATTCGGTGCTGCCCAATTGTATAGCGCGGCCATGGGTAGGTGTCCTGGTGTGTGGGACGTTATCGCAAGCTCACTGCCAATGACTGCGATGTCCAAGGCGTCGAGAACTTGCGGTAGGAGGTATTGGCCGCTGACCGCAAGCTGGTCGGTATATGACACGACTCGGGTTAAATCGTTGATGTCGTCATTATGGTCCAACACATAGGCAACGTTCTTAACCGGGTCAACCGACACGCGCGGGCATCGGTCGAGGTAGAATAGGGGATGCCCGGGGGGCACGTTTTGGTTGTGGATGCCGGCTGTCCCTGCATCCCAGGTATTTGTGAGCGGTGCGACGTTGTTTGCCGGATCATATCGAAGAAGCTGTCCTTGAACGTGCTCGGTTCCATGTCCTATAAAGGATGTCTCCAATGTAGTAATGTAGAAAACGCCGCTCTTTGTGACATCGAAATCGCAGTAGGTTCGCGTCATGCTCGGGGGCCCGGCGGGAATGCGGTACACGAGTTTTGGTTTGGTCAGCGAGGTATTCCAACGGATAAGACGCCCGCTCGTATCGAGCGTCCAAAACCAACTCGGATCCTCCCAGTTGGCGGCGGTGGCCACGGCCGGCGGGAATTTTGCCGACGCGATTAAGTTGCCGTTCAGGTCGAAAGTCTTGAGATGCCGAGCTGGCGCTTGATTGTTAATTGCGATCATGGCTGTCTGACTACGATTGATAGTCAGAGAGCCCATCACTGAATCCGATAAGTCATTGGAATCGATCAACTCGACAATGGCCTGAAGGTCCAGGGTGCAGGACGCTACCAATAGCGTGGCCATCCCAAAAAACTGAATAGTTCTTTTCATGGTATCAATCCTCAATTCTGTTTGGTGCTGTGGCGCCCGCGGAACCGTCCAATGTGGACACTCGGGCACGAAGGTCTTCCTGTGCTGGACTGCCTAATAGCAACTATGGTGCCATTACCGTTACTTAGCGCGGGCAAAGTCTTTCTATGCACTTAGCGCGACGACAGCCTGTTTCATGACGTTTCGGGCACGCAACGAAGCGGTTCGCCGACGTCGAGTGTCGTCGTCAGAGCTTGTTGGGGCTGCGAGAATCCCATTGTGATACCCGGTCGCTGGCCTTGCGTATCCGAGCCAACTGGTTGCGCTTTTCTAGCAATTCTCGTCCTGGGCCGGCACAATTGCGCGACACGGAGGCATTCATGAACAAGGGAACCACGAAGATACTGACCATCTGCACGCTGCTTGCGGTTCTCCCTGGCTGCGATGACAATAAAGACAAAGCCACGCCGGAAGGCAGCGTAGTACCCAAAGTTTCGCCCGCAAAGACAGAGCCCGCGAAGCGGCCCCCCCCACTGAAGCCTGCGGTAACGAGCCAATCCACCCCTGAGGAACTCGGGCGGGCGGTGTTTGCAGCACTTCAGGCCAAACGTTTCGCCAATGTGGAACCCTTGCTCGCCAAAGAGACAGACCTGGAATCGGTGATGTCAGCCAACAGCCCCGGGAAGACACTGCGTGAGATGTTCAAACGGAACTGGAAGCGAGTCATCGCCAAGTTTCACGGACGCGCGCGCATCAACTTCAACGACGCCCTCGAGCGCGGCAAGAAGGTCGGCATCGATTGGACGACGGCACGCCTGCAGAAAGTGAATCATCGACTCAAAGTTGAGCGTGGCATGACCAGCGCCACCATCACCTTGCACATCCCGCACAAAGGGGGCGACTACGCCGTCAAATTGGATCGGGTGATGAAATCGAAGCGAGGCTGGTTGCTCACCGAAATTGTCTGGCTTGGCCTGTACAAAAGCAGTCAGCATTGGGCCGACAAGTTTGCCAAGCCAATTGCAAAACTATATTGCAGCTGCTTGACGCGGGAATCCGGGACGCTGAAGGCTGGTGACAAAACCGCTCTGGCCACCGTGATCAAGACGTGTGACCAATCTGCGGCAATCAGCAAAAACATGAAACGCTTCGAGGCCGCGGGCGATACAGATACCAAAAGGCTATTTATCAAGGTCTACGCCCAAGAGATCGCGAGCTGTAACAAAACGCTACATGCAAAGCTGAAGTTGAAATAGCAAGGTCCACCTAGGTCAGTACGCCCGTTTCTAGAAACACCTCTTGTCGGAAAGAAACCAACCGCCGACTCTTGATCTTTTTTCCTCATAATAGGACTTTTGGGCACCACGTATTTGGCGCTGCGATCGAAACGCAACCTGTCGACGCTCTAGAAGCCGCGGCTCCGAACGTTCTCATACATAGTTGAATGCGGGGGCTCCTTCTTACTCCCCAAAGCCTGTGTCCCTAGCGCCACACGTGGATAACCCCGCGGGGGGCACCGCCTTCGCCGACGGTAGCGATAGCTTGATGGAGGTCTGCCATTCGCACCCAGACGGGAGCATATTTATAGCTGGCCACATCCAAGACCAATGCCCGATCGGTTCTTTGGTCGTAAGCCCCGATGGGCGAATAATGCCCAATCCCGGCTTGGCCCAGCTCAGCTCGGCCATAGTTCACAACGAGAACGTGTGCGGGGTCATTGACGGTTTTCTTGACGAGGTCCCTCAGCTTCTTTATCGACATCTGGGGGCCGTCGATGGACAGGGTCTTGGCTCCGTGTATTCGAAATGATCGTTCAATCTCGGGTAGGTCGAGGCCTCTTAGCATAACCTCCAGCGGCGTGGCGACCTTGAGCATTTTCCTTGGCCGAAAGAACTGCTCCTGACTGGCTACCGCTTCGTTCATGCCGATTAGGGAAAGCGCCGATGCCGCTGCTCCCACTGCGCAGGTTCGGGGGTATTGTTGTGTCTGAAGTTGCGCGCATGCCTCGCGAGCGCCTTCATTGCGATCGATTAGCTTTCTGCCCTCGGGGGCCTCCGCCGATATCAATCGCTGGTCTAGGGCGAGTCCTCTATTGGGAATGGTCGCATTCTTTTCAATGGCGGGCGCAATATGTGTTGTGGGTGTACTCGCCCATTCAATGCGTTCGGCGAGGGAAGCAACAGTATGCTCCCCGAGGTTTGCCGATACTCTGCCGTCTGGCCGAACGAGCTCGACCCTTCCTTTTCGTGCTGCATCACCCTTCTTTTTTGCAGTAGACATCCAGGTGAATCGGAACGTCAAAGCGGTTGACGCGTGTTTCTTCCCTATCCGGTAGTCGGCCTGGCTCTTCGTCGAACTAACCCTGCGAAGTTCAACCGCCCGAGAGCGGCCTTCCGCTGCAGCCAAAGGATGATGAGCAAGAGTGAGAGCCGTGGCCATTAGCGCGGCCGCAAGCCACGCCTTTCGGAGCAACGAGCTTCTGCTGTTGTAAGCGTCTGTCATGTATACCTCTTCATTACCTAAAGCAAAGTCCAGGCCAATTAACTGCGACAAGTAGGACCCGAACTATTTCTTATCATCACGGATGGTTCGGGAGGGCTGACGTCGGGTGTTCCCAGTTCGGCTGAGGCCCTTCGTTGGCCATAATGGCCAGTGTATCGGCGGGCTTGCGCTATCATCGTCTTGGAAACGCGTGACGCGACGCCACGGTGGATGGATCGGGTTGGCGAGCGACCTAGCGCACCCTAGCGACCGCAGACGTCGTCCAATTGTCCCTGCGGCCTTTTTACGTTCTCGCTGCCTTGAGTCCACACTTCGATTTCCGAGATGGCGAAATACTCCTCGAAATTTTGTTGGGGCCAGTGGGGCGTCCATCCCGGACGACCATCCAACTCCAGCAAGAGCGCGACGTGGCGAACCAATCGTCCGTCCAAGTAGTGAAGATCAAGCCCGCCGTTTCCCTCGACCACCGTCGATATCTCCTGCCAATATCCGCTGGTTAGACTAGGCTCTTTCGGTTCGGCGAGATTGGAGATCAATACGCGATATTTCGAAGCGTAATAGTGCCCCGTGCCCAACATATCTCGCCATTGAATGGATATCTTTCCCACCGCGGTCAATTCGACCAATTCAAGACTCACCCATCCGCCATATTCGCAGGCATAGCACCACGACATTCCGATCCAGCGGGCCCAACTATCGCCATCGCCATCGATGAGTTGATCGAGGTTCCCTTCCGTCGGTGGGTCGGATGACGTAACGGAACCACCCACCGCCGTATTCTTCGGCGGCACCGTTTCCATTTCCACGTCCCCGGATGTCGAACAGGTTTCATGCGATACGGAAACGGTCACGGGATCGCTAAGTCGCCCCTCCGAATCCATGACCCGCACCAAGATAATATTCGTGCTTTCTTCCGCCAACTGAACGGCGATACAGAAGCTTCCGTCTAGGGCATCGATTTCCGTAGTAGCGTTGCCGCCTATGCCGGTGGCAATGACCGTCATCCCAGAGGCGCCGCTTCCTGTGATAGCGAATTCCCGTTCGCATTGGCGTAGGGGAAGGCCAGGATCGATGGTGGGCTTTTGCGGCTTCATATGTTGGGTGTCACCGACCGGTTCGGAATTGGAATCGGCCACGGGTGGCTCCCATTCGACGCTCATTTCGCCCAAGGGACCGCAGCCCAGAGCAATGCACGCCATCACCAAGATGATGGACGAACCGTCCGCACGCTTCATGATTTTCTCCCCATTTGCTAGGCCGCTGAAAACGGCCGTACCCCTACGTGGGCATTCTGCAAAAGCCAAGCCATCATTTGAGGAGCGTGCTTCGGAGAACGTCAAAAAGTTGGCTGCAATTCCGAAGTGGTAGAGCACGCGCTGAGCCAGTGGGTTTTACCCGCCTGCGCCCATGTGGGTTCGGGTTGCCCCTCTTGGCGATTGGGTGCCCACAAAGGTTGGCAGCCAACTGTTGCTTTGGACTTGGGAGGGAGGGGACGGGGACTCGACTTTGTGACTATAGGCAGAGCGGGAACAAGACCTCAAGCGGGCTAGTCTTCATTCCCAGGCATCCACTGGGCTGAATGGTGCTATTGCTTAAGCAAGGGTAGGCCGAAGGCTTTTGTTGAGCTGTCGGTAGATGTCATACGATAACGGTCCCCATCGGTGGATTTGGTGTAATCCACAGCTCGCCCACCCCGTTTGCGTGTCGGTGCTTGGTATGTGTCGAGGGTTAGGTATCGGATTGCGGGCTTGCTGGGATTACTCAGGACTACGCCATGGGAACCGGTGGTCGTGCCGTCATGATGTCGTTCAGTGACAAAACGTCCTGGCTGGCTATTATTCGCGTGTCGTGTCTCCACCGTTAGACCGTGCGCCGGCTTTTGTGCACCACGTGCACGGGACCGATAGAGGGTGACGTGTTTGCTCGAACCGTCAGGGAGTTCTAGGGTTGAAATGACCTCTCGCGCAGATGCTAAGTACTTATTCTTTCTGCCACCCATTCGATTGTTTCTGACGGTCAGCGTTCCCATCTTTATGTCTCCCGCCATGAAGTGATACGACTCTCCATCCTTAGTCACACGGCTGGCGCGGGCCAGTAGCGTTGAGACCTCCGCCGAAAATCGCGATGCTTCAACTCGTGCCCCGGGAACGTACTCACCACCCAAAACGCCGGCTAGTGTGAATCGCGAATCTCTAGTCGTTCGCTCGATGCCGGATGTCTTCATGATACGGTTGATGCGCCAGCGGGCGAGCCCCTTCTTTGCAGCTGTGAGAGGCCCCTTTAGCGCGCGCGTTAACATCGGCTTGACGCGTTCACGTAGACGGTTTGCAATTCGCCGTACTTTGGCGATGGGTCCTGGCCCCGAAGGGGTGGCGCTCGCTTGAATAGTTGAACAGAGAAATATAAGAGTGGTAATGCTAAGTGTGAATTTCATCGCGACCTCCTGCCTGGTCTTTCAGCAATAACCAGACCACAGTTGCATCCGTTAGCTTACAGGGGGTTGAGGACGGTGACCCTCGTTCCACGCTGGCTAGTGCATCCCTCGACATTTACAAAAGAAATCCGATGCTCGCGCTCAGATGTTTTTCTTAGAAAAAGTCTGAAAAGCACGAGACAATCGGAACGATCCACCGTCTGCAACGGTTATTACTACCTGGTTTTTCGGCTGTATCGGCCAGCACGGTTAGCCGCGCGAGCCGAATGTCGCCACCGTGACAATGAAGAAAAACGGTAGGAAGGCCTAAAGAACGCTTTCGCAAGTGTGTTGCTTTGCGGAGCGATTGTCCGAAGGACTGTTTTCAGAAGTACAACGTTCCACATAATGTTCGGGGTCATAATTCTGCAAGATGTTTGCCCTACGATACCGCCCCCAAGGCAGCGTGGACCACTCCGCGCTACCCGCGAGCACTTCCACCACTTCACTTTGCACGTGGACTACCATCCCCCGTGCCTCGTCTATCAGAGATCCCCCACCGGCTGCGAAACGGTATGCATTGCGAGTCCGGAATCCTGCAACTTGCAGGACGACGATTGCAACGGACAGGTGGACGCCGGTGTCCTTTGTCCAACTGGCCAATCCTGCCTGAATGGCAAAGCTGAGTAGCTGCGGGTTGGGTGACCCGCTCCCCCTACAACCCATGATCCCTGCACGTGCGCCGCAGGCTTGAATCAATCGATCGAGATCATCAGCCTAGCGAAGAAGAGGGCATCGGAGACCTTCCGACGGGCATTCGATACGGTTTCAGTCAGTTTCTTCTTTATTCTCTGTGCCATGATAACCTTGTCCTTGTCCTTATCACCCTTCGATGATCCGCCCGCCTCTGGTTCCCCTATTGGCTTGCAACTGCCGCAAGGGTTTTGCCAGGCGTTCCTGGGGCTAAAATGCAATTTGTGCTACGGATTTCCGCAGAGCGTTCAACGTTGCCTTTGCGATTTTCCGTTGACGGCTCCCCGTCCCCTCGGCCGCCGCCGAAACCACGGCAACGTCGATATTATGTGCTCGCGCCTCGGTCGAGAAACTGCTTCCGATTGCGGTCAGCCGTGTTGACCACAAGACCGATGTCCAATGCCGCGGTAGCATCGCGCAACGCGTTGACCGTCGAGCGGTTTTGAAGATCTGAAGCGATTAGCTTCACCTTTCATGACTCTTTGAAACACGCAACGCTTTGCCCGTAAAGACGTGGATTGTCCCGGCATAGTCGGAGACTCCAAAACGGGATTACTCGATCTGCTCGACCTCAGAGAGAATGTATTCGATGTCAGGCAGAGGAATAACGGAACTTGGATTCTCGAAGTATTCACCGGATAGAGTGTTTTCGATCAGAGTCACATCATAGTTCGAATCTGCTGTCCCTTGAATCCAAATATCGTAGGGGCCCTTTTTGTCGGCGGATTTTGGTGGGAAATACAATCCACTCCCATCGATGGTGTTCTTCGTTACCGTCCCATTTGAGCGATCGTAAAAGACGCCGGCCATATCGCTTTTGGAAATGGTGTTGTCGCGCATTTGCACCTGGCTTTCCTTAAACACGAGCACCCCATGTCCGAAATTTCCACCGGCATCTTTGCGGCTGGTGCTAATCTTGTTGCTGATTATCTCTCCTGATGACTCATATACAATTGCGCCCGCCGAGAAACTGTTCTCGATAGTGTTTCGTTCAAAAACAAACCCTGTGCTCAACACGAAGAACACACCATATCCTTCCGAACCCCAGTGATTCAGCCCCATGTTCGTGATCTCATTGTCTTGCACCGAAGGGGAAATCGTCCCCGAGAAAAACAACCCGATTGAAGAATTGTCCACGAGAACGTTTTCCTTGATGGATACTGGCGCGTGATCCCATCCCACAAACAACCCGATTCCCAGATAGTCGGAACTCTTTGCTTCAAGGGTGTGTTGGATTCGGTTCTGCGATATTTCAATCGGGTGGTAAACATCCGAATGATCGGCACGCGTGGAACAAACCATTCGGGATTGGTCGAACGGCTTCTGCTTGGACGACGGACACCCCACTGCCATGGAAATACCCGTGTTGTGGTCGAGGGTATTCCCGATAATCTTCAAATGCGCGGACTCTTGTACGTTGATCCCTTGGCCCAAGCTGACCCCTTGATCGGCCACTGACTGTACTTTTGTCTCGCTAATGGTGTTGTTCGAAATCTCGCCTTGCACGCGAAACAGCCACATCCCAAAGATGCCATTTCCAGTCAGCTCGTTGTTCTTGATGGAGATATGATCACTTTCAACGATTTGAATCCCACCGAAGGCACATCCGGAAATCGCTAACCCATCGATGGCAACATGCGAGGTCCTTTTCACGAGGATTGCCGGCGTAGCCATGTCTGAATCGCAGGTGATTTTCGGAGGCGATTCAGGGCTAAGCGCCATCAGGGTTACGGGCTTTCCTATCACCAATGTTTGTTCAACAAGGTAGTGTGTTCCCGCCCCCACCAGCACAGTCCCCCCCACAACCGCTTTGTCGATGGCTTGACCAATGGTTCGAAAGGGTTTTTCCTCGGAGCCATCGGCATCCCCTGCGGTGTAACTCCCATCCACGAAAAGCGGGGCACAGGCCGCTCCCCATTTGCCGTCAGGCGTAGTTTCCTGATTCCGATTGGCCACAAAAGGGCAATTATCTTCGTCGTTCGCGACCAAATCCCTATCGATATCTTCGCTGCAAGCGTCGCCTTTGACTCCCGGGGATGTTTTCGACTGGCTTTGATTCGGTGTGTTGGGGCAGTTGTCCAGCCCGTTTCCGACGCAATCACCATCGGCATCACGGGCCTTGCCCTGGCAGTCTGCAAGGTCCAGCCAAAAACAATCGAATTCGAATCTCATTTGTGATGCGCCCGTGAGCAATCCAACCTTGGAATCCTCTGCGCGTTGTTTGCAGTAGGACTCCACGACCGACTCTGATACGTCGGTTGGCGTTTCGTTATCTGGGGGTGGGGCCGTATTCTTGCAGCCAACGGCCAAGGCAAAGACAAATAGGAAGCCCCTGGGAATCCAACACGAATACCGATTTGCCCACCATGACGTCATCCAAACGAGCATAACATGTGAAAGAAATCATGGGGACGTGGTTGCCTTTGTCGTGAAGAGACAGTGGCAGGTGCTCTCTACCCATCGGCATGTCAACCAGACGCCCGGGTGAATTCCCCTGTATTTGTCCAGTTCGCGCAACCATCTTCGGGTGGCATCGCCTTTGCAGCGTTGTGGGTGTGTTGGAGGTTGCCGTGCTGAAATTCACGATTATTGTTGTTGCCGCATTTGGACTCGCAGCTATTGATACACCTTGCCGGGCGGAGACCGGGCGAGCGAGAGTCTCCGCGACCAAATCGATTCGGCACCATCTCAAGAAGGGTTGGGTTGCGACGAAAAACAACTACCGAGTTTGGAAAGACTTTCGGAAGCTCTTGCGTCGGAATGTTCTTTTGAAAAAGGAATTTCGGCAGCGTCGGAAAGCGAGGTTGGCTTCTGAAAGTTGGTTCTATGGTTTCGGACTGGGGCAGGCGACGCTCATGGGAGCGTTGGCAGCATCATTTTTTGCCACTTCAATCCAGGGCACACCGGTTGACAATCCGGGCTTGTTCACCTTCGCAGCGCACACGCCTGTCGGGGCAGCCATTGGGGCAATCGCTGCAAGTGCTGCGGCCGCTACGGGAGTTGCAGGCTACCGTTTCCACGTGGACGGCAAGAATGTCGACCGTCGAGACACCCTGCGGGCTGCCATTGAGGATGGCGCCCCGCTCGAATTGACGGATGCGCTAAAACGCCTACTCGACCAAGAATAGAGCCGCAGCGTCTTAGGACTGCTCGCTTCAACCAACGTGTTGAACTGGCAGACCTGCTCTCCTCGCTCAAACGGCTGATTCATTTGCCGCAACACGGAAGCACCACCGCGCCCAAGTCCCCGGAATCAGGGCAGCGTAGATGGCACAAAGCGTGCAAGAATATACATTGTATAGTGCGGGCTGCCGTATTCGGGTCCCGTAAATCGACAAGAAAGGTAAGTCGGGATGTACAACCTCACGCGGAAAATTCAATTCCCAATGGCGCTGTGGATCTGCTGCATGCTTGGATGCAGCGACGCCGTTCCACCCGTGTTACACGACGCGGGAGTGCACCCAGACGCTGCAGTCTCTGATCTTCTTGCTGACACATTCCATGCTGATGCAGTCGAATTCACAGACCTAGCGATAGTCGATGCGCAACCCCAATGCACGTATGCTTGGCGAAAAATGAGCACCGCCGGCAATGAAGGATTACGCAGTGTATGGATGTTGGATAACAACAGTGCATTCGCAGTTGGCGCTTCCGGCGCTATCCTTCATTTCGATGGGCAACAATGGGAACCGCAAGAATCGGGAACGAACGCTTGGCTATATGGCGTCTGGGGAAGTTCCGCCTCAGATGTATTCGCGGTTGGCGGAAATGCCGGTGGGCCAGGCATCATTAGGCATTTTGATGGAACCTCCTGGACCTCGATGACATCCAACGCCAGCGAGTCGCTTCGATCCGTTTCGGGGACATCGTCAACGAATGTAATCGCTGTTGGCGCTTCGGGAACGGTTATTCGTTACGATGGAACTAAATGGAAGGCTCTCAAGTCAGAAACCAAGGAGGAACTGAGTTCGGTTTGGTCCTTCGGCCCGAACGACAGCGCGGCTGTGTCCAGCGGATTTGCGAAATATTTGGTTTGTACCCTTGGGAATTGCACCGAGCCTTTTGAGTCGACCTTCGATCTTGGCAATCGAAGTGGTGTTTGGGGTTCGAGTTCGTCGAACGTCTATGCGACAGGTTTCGGATCTCAACCGAAGCTCGCTCATTTCGATGGGTCTAGTTGGCAGCCAATAACTTCGGTAACAGATCCGCTATATGCGGTGTGGGGGTCGGGAAACGGCCAAATATTTGCGGTTGGCGACTACGGAACGATCTGGGGCAGCACTGCGGATGGATGGAAGAAGATGAACTCAGGCACCTCGAACTGGTTATTCAGCGTGCACGGTATGGCTATGGGGCACGTGATGGCAGTTGGCTATAAAGGGACGATTCTTCGATACAGGTGCGAGTGACAGTGAGCCAATGCGCTCCCCCCGCTAGGCCAGTCGCCAATGGCTACACTTGTCAGCAGGCGGTCCCCCCGTCTGCCTGCTGGGAAGGCGAAAACGCTGGAATTACAGTATCGAAGATGCGAAGGGGATGGGTAAAAAATGTGCCCCGTATTGCGATGAACAAAACAGGCGACGCCCCTGCAACGGGAGGTTGCATACGGCAATCCCCCGTTGCAGGGGGGACGGTCCTTTCCTTAGGGAAGTAGAAGAGTAGAAGGGGACGGGGACGGAGTAGAAGGGGACGGAGTAGAAGGGGACGGTGCTACCTTTTTGTCTTTTTCCGATATGCGGGCCGGAATCCGGCGAAAGGTAAAAAGGTAGCACCGTCCCCGGATATCTGTCCCCGGATATCTTCGTCCCCGGATATCTTCTTTACCCATTCTTCATCTCCGTTGCGACTTGGGCAGCCTCAGATTCCACTAAGGGTAGGTAGACGCTGGCAGCGTGTGAGGCCAAGAACGATCCTTCTGGGAGGCGGGAAATAATGTCAAAGCAATTGAGGTCCCGCGTAGTCGACTTGTCGACGGTTCCGCGCCATGAAAAGGAGTGTTTCCTCGATCACCTATACCGCGCTCACACAAAGATATTTGAAACGACGACGCGCGAAGAATTTCACGATCACATTTTTCGAACGAACACGGCCGTGGCTCGTCTCCTGGTTCTCGAAAATACAACCGGTGCCGTAGTTGGCTACACAGGTTTCTACGCGCGTTTTGTGACTGTGAACGGTCGCGCGGTTGCGGTTGTTTCAATTCCGATGGGCATTGAGCGAGCCTATCGACGGCAAACGCAGCACGGGCTATTCTTGGCGCAAGAGGGCCTGCGATTCTTTGCGTCGTACCCACGAGCAAATGCCTACCTGTTCAACGCGATAGTTCATCCGTCTAGCTATCTTTCAATGTGCAGGAATCTGGCTCAGACCTATCCCCACCGTCTACGGGAGTCGGTCAGCGAAACAGAAGAATTGTTCATTGGCATTGCCGATGCTCTCACCCTCAGGCGAAAAACCGACGCGAAATCCGCCCTAGTTCGATCTGTCGGGGGCATTACCCGGCAAACGGATAGCGAGAAGATGTATTGGCGTACTCACATCGATCCCGATGTTCGATTCTTTATCGAGAACAATCCTACCTACGAACAAGGCGAGGGGCTGCTTGTTGGCTGCCCACTCACTGCGGCCAACCTGTTACGATCGATTGCTCGATTTACGAACCACCGGATGTCAAAGCTCCTGGAGTCGGCTTTCGTAGCTAAACGATGAAGATGCTCGCGGTCGACCTGACAGTGCCTTTCGTAAGATTCGTTGATGAACTGTGTCGTGCCATCGCAGCCTAGCTCAGCGCGCCATAGGTGGTTTGGGCTCCGGCCGTACGATGTCGCCAACAATTCGGGCAATCCATCATTGTTGAGATCGCAACTTGCCGCGCATCTGCGGGCTAGGATATACCTGCCTATGGCACGAGTGAATCGAAAAAGGTCCAGGCGTATTGAGCGGCCTTGACGTCGTGATTTGTACCGTACAGATCCCCCGCTACAACTAGCGTTTGCTTTTCATCTTGGCGCTCCGGTTCGTCGGCGGAAGAGGGCGATAGATAGGCGCACAAACAGAGAGTGTTGACTACGCATACGATCAAAAGATGCTTCATATCCATCCTCCGATAGACTTGGTTAGCAACAACCGCGCCAATTCAAGAGGTTGAAAATACTCCGAGAAAATTGTCCTATTTGAATGGACTACAGCGTTTCTCAATTGATTTGCAGACTATCTGCCAACAAAAGCACCCTCAACCGAGAGAGGCCAAGCGGGGCATGATGCGGACAGCTTGGGTGTGGATGAATCATGTCTTTCCTTATTCCGGAATCCGGAATAAGGTATAGTTATGCCTCTTAAGCCCCAAGACCTTTTCGTCGTCCTTAAGCTAGCGCTGAACGATAGTGAGAGTCCGCCATCTTACAACCAGCTCGCATACGAACTCGCAATGAGTCCGTCTAAGGTGCACGACGCGGTGAAGCGTGCAACTGCAGCTGGCCTACTACACGGCGATCGTAGGCCGCACCGGCGGGCTCTACTCGACTTCATACTTCACGGCGTCACGTTTGCTTTTTACGCTGAGCGTGGCTCGGTGACTCGCGGTGTTCCCACGGCGCATGCGGCTCCGCCCTTGTCGAGGGAGATCGCGGAAGGGGAGCTAGCACCCGTGTGGCCGGATCCGAAAGGAAAAGTGCGTGGCGAGGCCATTGAACCTCTGCATAAAGGGGTTCCGGAGGCGGCGCGAAATGACGCAGACCTCTATGAGTTACTTGCATTGGTCGACGCCATTCGCATCGGACGGGCTCGCGAGCGGAAGTTGGCCGCGAAACACCTTGAGCGGAGATTGGGGAAATGAGTGCGCTGCCTCCGGCCGTCGAATGGGTTCGTCGTGTAGCGGAACATCT
>Ga0257122_1001727_pt1 | contig 14712 bp, 13 predicted proteins | sample SI106_120metaG_FD_190146 | JGI IMG/M metagenome (GOLD analysis project Ga0257122, IMG submission 190146) | Marine microbial communities from Saanich Inlet, British Columbia, Canada - SI106_120 | ecosystem: Environmental > Aquatic > Marine > Inlet | place: Canada: British Columbia | collected... | reverse complement strand
AGGATGGTCAAACTGTTTGATTTTATCTGTAATATCTTGAGAAGATGTACTTTTGCTATCAGGGCCAAGAGCAAGGAAACCAGAGACCATAACTCCGTTGATTGGCGTAACAGGATATGTTAACGGATTGTACAAGACAATACTTTTCTTTCCATGCTGAGTAAGAATGTCCCAAACTCTATCACATTGAATTGTGTTTGAGTTTACAATTTGTGTTTGACCATCTTTATCTTTATAGGTAAAACTAAAAACTCCCAATTCACTTGTATCTCTTCCAGACATCATAGAATTCCATGCAGTAATGGTTGATGGTGGAATGGTACTATTTAATTTTGCAGATATGCCTGTAGTAATAAGTCGTTTAATTGTTGGCAAATCATCTAACCATTCATCAAATAATAAACGTGGTGCAGCACCATCAATTCCAAACACAAACACTTTTGACATTTTTAATTATATAATTATAATACAAGATTTAATCGAGATATCCTAAACTTTCTAACCGTTTAAGTCGTTCTTGTACTTGCTCTTGCGAGGGAGCTGGATCTTCTTCAGGAACTTTGCTTTCAGGTTGATCTTGTTCTTCAACATTTGAAAGAACTTCTTGAAGAACGTATGAAACATAACTTGATGCATCAAAATCCGTATTTTCTATCCTCTTTTCAATTATCTGTGCTATCTCGTGCGGTATCTTGACCGTAAGTGTATTTTCTTTAACAATATCGTCTGACATCTTCTGTTCCTCCATATACTCTTCAAAATCCCATAACCTTTTATTAAGTTAATGAATTAATGGTCATGAGACACGTACAATTAGCTCTAAATTGGGTCTCTCTTTCAGAACATTTAAAAAAGGGAAAAGAACATGAAGAACGTGAAAAATGGTGAAAACAGATGATAGAAATTAATTCATTTCTTGTTATGAACAATTTTTCCATTAAAGATACAATGCGTATCATTGGAAATAATGGGTTAGGAATAGCATTCGTGACAAATAATGAAGGAACATTATTGGGAACTGTTACTGATGGCGATATACGAAAAGCGTTAGGAAACGGTACAAGTATCAGTACTGATGTTGAACAAATTATGAATACAAATCCGATAACCGTTCAAGAAGAATTTACGTCACACGATTTGAAGAATAACGTTCATCAAAGAATTAAAGGATTCTCACGATATTATACATTAAAAGTTCCAGTCGTAGATAATAACAAAAAAGTTGTCAATATTGTTATGTATAACCTTCACGATAATACGTACGAACTTTTGAAAGAATTTAACTCGCATCAAACAAAAGATGTTAAGAAAGTTCTTGTTGTTGGCGGAGCAGGATATATCGGTTCAACGCTATGTCATCAACTTATTGAGAAGGGATACGATGTTCGTGTGCTTGATAAAATGACGTTTGGCCATGGTTCCATTTCAGAATTACAAAAATTGCCTAACTTTGAATTACTTGAAGGAGATTTACGTAACATTACAACTATAACGTCTGCTTTAGAAAATATTGATGCAGTTATTCTGTTAGCAGGAATTGTTGGCGATCCAGCAAGTTCAAAAATTCCAAAAGAAACTATTGAAACAAATTATTTTGCAACACTTGCATTAGCGAACGCATGTAAATATTATCAAATTAACAGGTTTGTATTTGCGTCAACATGTAGTGTCTATGGATCAAGTTCAGGTATTGTAACGGAAGAAGATGCATTGAACCCATTATCGTTATATGCTCGGTCAAAGATTGATTCTGAACAAAGTATTCTTAATCTTAAAGATACAAACTTTGCACCAACTATGTTACGAATGGCAACAGTGTACGGTCTTTCACGACGAATGAGGTTCGACCTTGTTGTTAACATTTTTGCGTTAAAAGCGGCAACGGGCGATACAATTTCAATTTTTGGTGGCGATCAATGGCGACCATTTGTTCACGTGGAAGATGCAGCATCAGCATACATTAAATGTTTAGAAGCGCCATTAAAAGATATTGCAGGTGAAACGTTTAACATTGGAGCAGAAAATTATACAATTAATCAATTGGGAGAATTTGCGAAAGAATTATTTCCTGAAGCAACAATAGAAAAAACTGATAAGCAAGTTATTAAGGGAGCGTTAGACTCACGAGATTATAAAGTATCGTTTGCAAAAGCAAAACGTATTATTAAGTTTGAACCACAACGTACCGTTAAGAAAGCGATGTTAGACATAAAAAACGCTATCGAACAAGGATCTCTTGACAATTTTAACGATAAAGCGTATTATAATGTTGAAATGGCAGAGAAAAAAAGTGTGCCAGATAATTCAAAGGAGATATAACAATGATAATTTGGATAACTGGCATGTCAGCATCGGGAAAAACTGCAATAGCAAACGAATTATACCCATTACTTAAAAACAAACATAAACATACAATTCTTCTTGACGGCGACGTTTTTAGGGATATGCATAAAAATGATGTTGACCATTCAATGGAAGGACGAAAAAAAAACGGTGACAGAATTTGTCAGATGTGTAAGTTCTTAGACAAACAAGAAATTAACGTTATTTGTGCGTCCCTTGCTCCGTTTCACGAGATTAGAGAATGGAACAAAGCTAATTATAATAAATATTTTGAAGTTTTTTTAGATGTACCACTTAACGTTCTTGTACAACGAGATCCTAAAGGATTGTACAAAATGGCACTTAATGGAGAAATGAAAAATATGGTTGGAATAGATTTACCATTTCCACCACCACGAAATCCAGATTTAGTAATTAATAATATTGGTGATAGGACGCCAAAATCTATTGCAGAAGAAATATTTTCTACTGTCGAACCTAATTTAGAAAACTAACCATAAATATGTTTAATTCTTTTCTCATACTCTTCTACAAGATCTTCCATGATTGAAATACATTCTGGAGATGCTTTTGACCGAATGTCTTGTTCTTTCTTCTCTCTATCTTCAGGTTTGATAATTCGTGGGATTCTCCCCTTTGTCAATGCTTTGCGTAATGATCCTGTTCTTGTTCGTCCAATAAAATTTTCCATTTTAACAACGTCTGGTTCAGGATTCGTTGCAAATGTATCAAATCCAATAAATAACACTTGTTTCTTCTGTTCATCTGAAAGACTCTCATAACCTTCCCACATTCTTTGTAATCGTACAGCACACATTTTAATAACCTTATCAGTTGGAGATTTACATGCCAGGTATTCTTCTTCCCAGCCGTAACAGTACCATGGAACAAGTTTTTTTCCGTGAAGAATGTTTAATGAAAATATTCGTGGATCGTCGGCTTCTCTTTTTCCATATCCTCTTCGACAGTTGCCAAAAATTGAATCGATTGGATGCCGTAACATTTCTATGATACGTAAACTTTTACCGAACGCGTCAAAGTAAATACTATTAATGCCAAGTATGTCATGTGTTTGAACTTGAAATATTGGTTTTTCTTTTAGAATTTTTTCAACAACAACGTCTCCCTCAGGAGCAAATAATCGTTTGAGGTATTTGAAAGGTTTTATTTGGTTAAACACACCAGAGTTGTCACTTTTTCTAAAATTGATACTTCGAGATATCATTGATTCGTACAACTTTGTTTCCATTTCTAAACGAAGGCAGGCAACTGCTGCATCTCGTGTAATTTTTTTTAGTTTGTATAACCGTGGTATTCTATCAAAATTAGTTTCTATCCGGTGTAGTTCAACATTTTCAAGACTTGTTAAAATGGGACTTAACATCGTTTTTCCAGTCCGCGTAATACCATCTATTAACACAACGGGTTGTGTGTAAAAATTCTGTCTGTAGAGTTTTACTCGTTTTGTATCTGGTTCTTTTGATGTTGTTTTCGATATTGTCATGTTATTTATTTATTAGTTTATTAGTTTATTTATTTACCAATTCCCAATTCAGTGGCGTTCCTTTCGTTACGTCTTGTGTAAACGTTTTACCAAGAATTTCTGGAAGATGTTGAGGATGTAATCCCTGGCCAGGCCGAATGGACCGAACATTTTCTTCTGTAATAATTTCTCCCTCAGAAACGTCCTTAACAATGAATAATGAACGTAAGAAAATTCGTTCTGTTTGCATTTTGTCTGTTAATTTGTACGTTCTTTCACCTAACGCTTTCTCTACGTCACGAACAGCATTGACCATAGTTTTAAATTCAGTATAATCTAACGAAAATGCAGAGTCTGGACTTTCCATTTCTTTATTGAGGATGAAATGTTTCTCAACAACCTTCGCGCCAAGAGGAATGGATGCAATGGGAACAGTTGTACCCAAAGAATGATCGGAGACTCCAAGTATAACATCGAACAGTTCTGCTAAATGTTCCATTGACCGTAAATGAACATCTTCAAGAGGTGTCGGATATGCAGACACACATTTTAAAAGAATGATTTGATCATTACCAACCCTCTTGCATGCGTTAAGTGCTTTTTCAATATCGTCTAATGTTGCTGCACCCGTTGCAATAATCATCGGTTTTCCTTTTGATGCCATATATTCAATCAATGGAATGTCGGTTATCTCTAACGATGCAAGTTTGTACGCAGGAACATTCATTTTTTCTAAAAAGTCAACTGCAGTTTTATCAAACGGTGATGAGAAACAAATTAATCCTATACTTTCTGCATACTCCTTAAGTTTAGGTTGCCAGTCCCATGGTGTGTACGCTTTCTGAAACAAACTGTACAATGTTTCTCCATCCCATAACGTCCCATGTTTAATTTTAAAATACCCTTTATCAGAATTCATAGTAAGGGTATCTGCTGTGTACGTCTGAAATTTAATAGCGTCTGCTCCCGCGTCCTTTGCTGCTTTAATTGTCCTCATTGCAAGGTCATAGTCTTGGTTATGATTAGCAGATAATTCAGCAATGATAAATGCTGGCTGTCCTTCACCAATTTCACGTCTTGCAATGGTAACTTTTTTCATGTTCTTATTTTCCTCTCGAGATACGCTCTGCCGCCATATGGTTTACCAAATCATAGAACCTGTTCGTCGAAGCCTCGTTATCAAAGTATCCAGGAAGATGAACATCATTTCCTCGAACTTGAATAGTATCTTCAGTAAAAACTGTTGAACTTGGTGTACAAAGATACCTATTTGAATCTCCAACATCAACTTCTTCAATCCCATATAATCCTTGAAGCTGTCCACCATGCACTGCATTTCTTAATGCTCCAATAAACGCATTACGATCAACTGGGTCTTTCAAGCCGAATCGGAACTTTATAGCCGAGACATTTGTCATTGGGCAAACAACATAATCAACAAGAAATCTATCTGGAGCAAGGAAAGATAACAAGTTTGGTGCTACCACTTCAAGTGTACACTCTTTTCTATACAGAACCTGATTTTTTGGATCTTGTAATTTATATTCAGGCATGTTATGAGCAACACTAACATCTGCATCCTCAACACCAAATGTATCATTCATCCATTTGGCTAATGGAACAAACGCGTTTACAGTACAAGAACCATACGACGTCACCAAATCTGTATCAAGATTAAAGTCTTTATGATTAAATCCAAATACTAATGTTTTATCTGCCTGAGGAGCAGTTGCAGAGATAACTAAGTGTTTAGTTCTTCCTGTAAGAAATTTGTGTCGTGCTTCATCTGAATATTCAGCATGTCCACCTGAACATTCAAACACCATGTCTGGCTGACCAATCCATGGAATTTCATCAAGAGATTTTGCACCAGTTCTTGTAAATAAGATTTGTCTGTTACTTGTTCCATGAGGTGTTGAGATGAGAAGTCTGTCCCCTTCAACTTTAAATTTGTATTGAAAGAAATTAACAGCAGGATCTTTTTTAATCATTCTTGCCGCATCATCAATAGTGAGAACCGGATCATTAATATATTGTATATCAAAAAATGCACTGTCTCGACGGTCAAGCCAATGTTTCAACATGTGTAATCCAAATCGTCCAAAGCCATTCATACCTGCTACTAATTTTCCTTCTAATCCCGTTGTTGGGTTTTCTGTATCTGTCATAATATCTCCTCCAGGGTATAATTATTGATGTACATTACCGATAGGTTCAGTTTCTATCTGTAACGTTTCGTGTACTTTATCTTCAAGTTTGTTAAGTTCGTCAAACGTATCCGCGACGATAATAATATGATTAATTCTACTTGCACAGTTTCTATAATCTTTCACTTCATCACCTATTTTCATTGAATGAAAGATATTTCTCACACCAGGCATATTTTCTATTTCTTCTAACCCTTTTATATTTCTAATGATTCCCGGTTCTGGAAAAACTGATGTTGTCTTTGACCATTTCATCCATCTGGAAACTAAATCTCTAGGGTCCATTTCTTTCCCAGCAGCTATGTCTATTGTTGCTTTAACGATATCTATACCTAATGAATACGGTTTACGATATTGAGAGTCAAAACCGCCAGATGTTCGTGCAGTTACTTCAATAATTCGCGGTTTCCCGTCAACAATGATTAAGTCTCCTTTAAACGCACCATTGTCAACACCTAACGCAGTTGCTGCTTTTTCCATTAATGTGTACATGTCTGCCTGCATTTTCTCAGGTAACAATGATGGTGTTAATGAACCTACTTGTACAGAATATTCTTGCACGGGACGAAATTGTCTGTCTGAAACGCCTGCAGGAAACAGTTTTCCTTTATACATAACAGTATCAACACTATATTCGTCACCTTCAAAGAATTGTTCAATAATTGCTTCTTTCCTCATGAAACAAAATTTCATTGCATCGTCAAACGCAGCAACAATTTCTTGATCAGTTGTTCCGTCCCGTAAAACTTTCACGCCACGACTTGCAGAATTGTCTAACGGTTTAATGATGCACGGATATCCAACTTTCTGTACAGCGTTTAATGCTTCCTCAACAGTTTTTGCGGATCCAAACTTAACATAATCAACATTCTTTTCGTTAAGAACAGTTCTCATCTTAACTTTATCATTACAATTTAATGCAGCTTCAGGATCAATTCCTGGTAAGCCAGCAGCATGAGCAGCCATTGCAACGGTATATTCAACATCGCACCCTTGTGTATAGACAGCAACAATCTTATTTTCAGCTTTCAATCGTTTCGCTAACTCAACATGCGCACCAATATCTTTTGTGCTAATAGCAAATGCTTCGTCCGCTAATTTTGCAGCCTCAGATTCTATGTTCATGTCTGTTATATATACATAATATCCTAATTCTTTTGCTTTTTCGACAGCAACTTTTTGTAAAACTCCTGCCCCAACAATTAAAATTCCTTTTTGTTCCATTATAATCTCCTCTTTATTATTTTTAGTATGAATATCATTATCTGGATGTTGTATAAAGTACTGTTCTATTTCTTTATAGGAACGTACAATACCATCTACAACGTGAGAATGAAGCAAATCTTTATCATTATTAATATTATGAAAGTCTAATAGGATGGTTGAAAACCCAGCATTTTTTGCTCCAAATAAATCAATATCAATATCGTGACTTATGTACACACAATCGTGTGGAAAAACTCCTAATTGTGCAGCACAATCAAGATATGGTTGTTTGTTTGGTTTTGGTGTTTCATACGCACAAACAATGACATCAAAATACGTGTTAATTCCTACATTCTTTATTCTATCAAGTTGAATATCATGTTTTCCGTTCGTTACTATCCCTAATTTATATTTTCCATGTACTGATTGAAGATATTCTAGAACGCCAGGTAACAATTTCTCATCAACTTTCTGTGTAAGAAAATTGTCAACTATTGATTTAACATAACTTTGATCTTGGTTTAACTTTGTCAGGACATCATTAACATGAAATTTGTATTTTGAACCTTTATCAGTATAGACTTGCCAGAAAAATTTTCCAAAGTTAGTTAATCCTAACTCTTCCTCAGCAAAAATGATTGTTTTTTCCCACCGTTTATGAATCCAGGATTCTTCATCAACTAACGCATCATCAAAATCAAATATGATAGCTTTAATGCATTGTATGTCATCTTTTATATTTCTTATTTCTTTTACAATTTCACTTTTTTCCTGAGAATAATATTCTTCTCGCAGTACAGAATGAAGTATCGAATCATGAAATTTGTTCTTCTTGTACACATGATTACGTAATACACCTTCCTTCACAAATCCTACTTTTTCAAGAACCGCAAGATGTTTATCTCTAAAACAATGTGTTTCAGAAACAAGTCTATTATGATGTAATCGTTCAAATCCATACTGAAGTAACATGCGTAGTACATCTTCAAATAGTGTAAGATACTCTTCTGACCCCTCAATTATTTCTGTATCAAGTAAAAATGATAATTCTGCCCGTGCAGAGATAGAGTCAATATTGGTAAAACCACAATATCCAATAAACTTACCATCCACATTTACAATTGAAAATAGTATTTCTTTGTTTGAGTTTGAAATTCGTTTCCAATACTCCTCCTGATTGTGTGAGGTTAACGGCTTAGACTGTCGTAAAACTGCAATCTGTTCGTTACGCCATTTCTTAATCAGTTCCATATCAGAATACTCTAACGAAGAAAGGTAACATGATGATGATGAGATTATCTTTTCTCTCATGGTGTTATTATCTCTCATTGTATACCTCCAACTTTCTTTGCCCATGTCGTTAGATGTTGAGGGAACCCCGTCTTTGTTACATATCCCATTGATAACAAAAGACGTTCAACTCCAATAAATGTTATAGCACCATCAACCTTATGATAAGAAGCAATTGCAACATGAACATTGCTATCTGAAAGGTTACGTGAACATCCTTTAAGTGCTTCAATCTCTGCACCTTCAATATCCATTTTAATAAAATTAACATGTTGAATTTTTAATTCTTTCAACCGACTATCAAGTTTGATAACGGACGTTAGAGGAAGGTGTGGTTCTTCTTCTGGATCAAGAATAAATGATGATTCGCCACCCTGCATCTTGAATCGTAATTGTGTATTGGTACTCCATAATCCCTCAGAAAAAACATCTACGTTTGTAATACAATTCAGTGCAATAAGGTCAAGCAATTCTTCACGACCATTTGTATCTGGTTCAAACGCTAACACTTGGCCAGTATCACCAACAAACTTTGATGCTATCAATGAAAACACACCGCCAGATGCACCAGCATCAATAACAACATCATTTTTTTGTGGCCGATGATATTTCAAGTAACCCTTAAGAACCGTTGCAAGACTTCCACACGGATTTTTTCTAAATTTGAGAGTAAAGTTTGGAAATGTAACATAGTACATATTCTCTTTAAAAGAAATGGTGTACACATTTTTTCCAAAAATATTCTGATACACACATCGTACTTTATGTTTAAAAACTGAGTCTGGAACAAGTTGTCCGTACAATTTAGCAAGCCTGAATTTTGTCATGTTAACCTCTTAAAACCAGAATGGCACACAGGACCTTTGAGATATTTATCAGGATTACCTTCACTGATAGCCTTTGAAATAAAACTAAATGTATCATCAACTGCACGAAGATATTGAGTTATATGGTCTTCTTTATGCGCATAGGATGCGAAGTACGCAGTCGTTGCCAAGAATCCTTTTTCCAACATTAATTGTGTAAACAATGTTTTAAGAACAAGAGGATTATCATACTCAAACGAAAAACTGCTTAATGGATAAATTCCTGAAACTTTAATTTTTATACCATACTTCTCTGCTAACATTGCCCACCCTTCCTGTACTTGTTTTCCATTTTGTTTAAGATGAGACGCAACATTATTTTCTTCTAATTTCTTGATTGTAGCAAGTGCTGCAGTAAACCCTATCCGTTCTGTCCAAAATGAACTGCTAATGAATGACCCTTGTGCAGCTTCCATAACGTTCCTTGTTCCAATGATAGCAGCGATTGGATACCCATTTCCCATGGCCTTTGCAAACACTGCAACGTCAGGATTGATTCCCAAATTTAAATGTGCACCACCTAACGCTAACCTAAACCCAGAAGACACTTCATCAAATACTAACACAATACTTTGTTCTTTGGTAACTGCACGAATTTTTTCCAAAAATCCGGGCGCAGGATAACGGCCACGTAACGGCTCCATAACAACTGCAGCAATATTTCCTTGATGTTTCTGAACTAATTGTAAAAATTCGTCAATATCATTATAATGAAACGGAACGGCTGTTCCCTGTAATGCACGAGGAACTCCCCTGGGTTCTAATCCTGGAAGAAGATGCCCATCTAATGCAGCATCGTCCGCTAAATTTGTTGCAATGTACCAATCATGCCATCCATGATATCCGCAGAAAAGTATAAGGTCCTTGCCCGTTTTTGCACGTGCTATCCGTACCGCAACGGCAACCGCTTCGCCACCCGTTCGTGCAAACCGTACATTGTCTGCCCAAGGGTGAAGTTGTACCATCTTTTCTGCAAGTTCAACTTCTTCTGGACAGTTTAATGTCGTCTTTGTAGAATTGGTAATTGCGTTTGTAACGGCAGTATCAATATCATTATCTGCATATCCTAAAATTGACGTACCAATGCCCATGTAACACAAATCTAAATATTCATTATCATCTAAATCCCAAACGGAACATCCCTTTGCTTTCTTGTAATATGCTGGCCACAAGTCCGGCAAATGTAATTCTGGTCTCTTTGATAATAATTGTGTTCCGCCAGGAATGAGCCGTTTTGCTTTTTCATAGAGTTGTTGTGATTTTCCAAGAGGAATTTTTAGTGAAGGTACTTTTTCTTGCACAACCGTATCTTCCTGTAACGATTTAGCATAGCCTTCATTCATTGATAAGTGTGCATTAATTTTTAGTAAGTCAGGATTATCTTTTACTACACGTACAATATCATGTAATCGTGAATCTTGTGAAGTAATCTTTTTCAACAGTTCATTCAGAAGTTCTACATCTTCTTTCTCATCAACGGTTAATCGAATATGTGATACGTCTTCATGATGTTGAAGATTAGTATGTTTGAAAAGTTCTTTATTTTTCCATATATAGGGTGTTACATGTTCCCTCTCTGATGGTAGGGTTGCTTCATGCCATGCCTTTTCTAACGCAGAAAAAGTAAACATGTCAAAGTCCATCCCATCAGGAAATGATGGTGGATGTGCATTCGACCCATAATCAGCACTATCCCGTATAAACAATTCAATTGTTTTATCAATAATCTCAGGATCAATTAAAGGACAATCGCCCGTAATCCGTACAATGATATCCGCATTAAAACGTTTTGCACACTGATAATACCTATCAAGAACGTCATTTTCATTTCCAACAAAGTAATTGAATCCTTTCTTTTTTACTTCTTCAATAAGAGAAAGGTTATTCAGATGATCGCTCGTAGCAAGAACAACATCGTCAACACGTTGCGCTTTCCTGACACGTTCAAGAACATGATGTACTAACGGTTTGCCTGCAAGTAAACTTAACATTTTTCCAGGAAATCGTGTGGAACCCATCCGAGCTTGAATAATTGCAATTACTTTTTGTTTTGCCATTTTATGTATTTTAATTTATTTTAAATTATTATTTCTGTGGCCAATGTATTGGCAAGATAACTTTTTCATTATCTTCTTTCATTCCCTCTAAAATGCCATAGATGTTTTGTATTCTTTCACTGTACTGTAAAGAACCCACATTTTCTTGAATATTTGCAAGACCATCAATTCCAAGAATAACTTTATCAATATGTTTGTTCAACATCGCAAAATTAATACAGAATGACGATAAAGGAATGTTCGTTTCCTTTGCCAAGTTTTGAAGTTGTCGAACTTTATCCTTAACATGTACAAACTCACCAGTTAATTCGTCAGGGTTCTTAAACAATAATCCCTGTAAGAATACTGATCGAACATAAATCTCAATACCACGTTCTTTAAGTTTTGGTAACAAGTACGAAAACCGTTGATCAAAAATGCTAAATGGAAGTTGGATAATGTCAACATTAATATTATGCTCAAGAATATACTCAGCTTCGTGCGGATGATATAATGACAATCCAATTTTTTGTATTTTCCCTTCACGCTTCAGTTTCTGTAATTCATCCCACATCTCAGGATGTTCTAAAAACTTATTAAAATGATGAATAAGATACCCATACACGTGCGAAGAATTCAATCGTACTAACGATTCAGTAAAATGTCGTTCAATTTCTTCATTGTGAAACTTTGAAATGACTTGTAATCCAGATTGTGGATTATTCTTAATATATTCACCAATGACACCCTCGCTATCTTGATACCCATACGCAGTATCTAATACCGTAATACCCGAATCAAGAGCATACTGTAAAATCTGAAACACTTCTTCTTTGGGAATTTTACCACGTACATTATTAATACCATAATCATACCCAAACTGTGCCGTCCCTAACGCAATATTTGACGTTGTTGGAATTGAAAACGATTGTTCTTTTTGATGCATGTTTGGTACATTTTTTCTATAATGCGTAATAACTTTTGTTACTGCAGTAATAACATCTTCCACATCATTATCATCCATCTTAGGAAATAATGGAATGGTAATAAGACCATTATACACTTTTTCAGTAATGGGAAAATCTCCCGGTTTTAATCCATAATTATGTTGATAATATGAATGAAGATGTATTGGAATATAATGAACATTAACGCCAATATTTTCTGCTTTTAACGCTTTAATTATTTGGTTTCTGTCAACCGTTAATAGAGTTTCATCAACATGAATTGTATACAAATGCCATGCACTTTGAATGTCTGGATGAACAGTTTGTACAGTAATTTCTGGAAATTGTGAAAAAGCTTCATTATATCTAGTAACAATCACTTCCCTTCTTTTCTGAAACAGGGGCAATTTTTTCAGTTGTGCAATGCCAAGTGCAGCTTGAAATTCTGTCATGTTATACCGATGACCAAGACGTTGCATGTCATACATCCAGTCAGCTTTTTTTCCGTACCGTTCCATAGCTTCTTTGGTAATACCATGTGTCCGATGCATCACACACAATTTTGCCAGTTCTTCATTATCCGTTGTAATGATACCACCTTCGGCCGTTGTCATATTTTTAACGGGATGAAAACTAAATATTGACAAATCGCCAATAGACCCAATTTTTTGATCTTTATACTTTGCTGATAAAGCATGTGCTGCATCTTCAATAATTTTAATGTCATAATCCTGTGCAATTTTTTGTATCTCATCCATATTGCATGGATTACCACCATAATGTACAGGAATGATTGCTTTTGTTCTAGGCGTTATTTTTTTTCTGATTTGATCTGGATCAATATTGTACGTTTTCGGATCTATATCTACAAGAACGGGAGTTGCTCCACAATAGACAATACAATTTGCTGTTGCTAAAAATGTTAAGGGTGTTGTAATAACTTCGTCACCAGGACCAATGTCAAGTGCACCGACACAACAGTGAAGGGCAGCAGTTCCAGAATTTACTGCAACTGCATATTTTGCTCCAACAAACGCTGCAATATCTTTTTCAAACTGTGTACATTTAGGGCCGGTCGTAAGCCAATTAGAATCTAATACTGATAAGACTTCCCGTCGTTCTTCCTCACCTATCCACTGTGTTGCGTAGGGTAAAAAGTTTTCTCTGACAGGTTTCCCACCATCAATTGCAAGTTGTATTTTTTGAGTATCTGTAGTCATAATGTTAATCACCTATTTTTTGTATTCCATATTTCTTTTCCAAAGAAATCCCATGCGAACCGAAAGTCGTCACCTTTTGACTCTTCCAGTGAACTTGATGAGAAAAAAATGATTGTTGTATTATCTTCAAGAGCTTTAAAACCGTTAGCATACCCAGCAGGAATTTTAAGAATTGACGGTTTTGCACTGTGTAAAATATATGTTGTGGGAAGGCCAGTAAGCTGTCTGTTGTCCATTTTTGAACAAATTATTTTTACACAGCCCTGTGGAACAAAAACGTACTTTGTTTCTTTTTCATGGCCATGAAATGCTCGAACAACATTATTTGCCACATTTTTTACTTGATAAAACCGTTTTATACCGCTCGATATAAAGTCAAAATCGTTCACAAAAGAAACACTTCCCCTATCATCGTACGCAATGCCACCTTCAAATAATTGTATCTCGTCATGCATCATTGTATTATTTGGTTATGTGAATAAAAGCCATTAACCAACCTCATTTTTTAGTCTTAATTTTTATATGTTTTTGTACTTGTTATATACATTTTCTGGCCATTTGTCAGTATATAAAGTTTCTGAAATAGAGGTAAAGATGAAAGACTTGAAACGGAGCATGAAAAAAAGAATGATTTATAAATTCATTACATTTAAAAAAGAAAAACACTGAATCACATTAAAAATTAAAAAATGGTGAATATATGAGTCAATCAGAAGAATTCTGGAAAACGAGGTCTGAGAAATATAATAATCTTAACTGGGTCACTGACGATTCTTATTTGAACGCTATCATTGAAGCGGGCAATTTTACGAAAGACGATAAAATTCTTGATGTGGGAACGGGAACTGGCGTTATTGCGCATACAGTTGCTCCACTCGCGAAGGAAATTATTGGTGTTGACATCTCACAAGATATGTTACAGCACAGTAATTGGAAAGATAACAAATATTTTTTACGAAGAGATATCAGAGACAGAATCTTTCATGAAGGCGTTTTTGATAAGGTAACGGCACGAATGGTCTTTCATCACATTATTGAAGATACACAAAAAGCAATGGACGAATGTTATCATGTTTTACGGCCAGGAGGTAAGATGATCCTTGCTGAAGGCGTT
>Ga0257122_1001725_pt1 | contig 14725 bp, 25 predicted proteins | sample SI106_120metaG_FD_190146 | JGI IMG/M metagenome (GOLD analysis project Ga0257122, IMG submission 190146) | Marine microbial communities from Saanich Inlet, British Columbia, Canada - SI106_120 | ecosystem: Environmental > Aquatic > Marine > Inlet | place: Canada: British Columbia | collected... | reverse complement strand
GAGCAGCTCTTTGAAGTTCTCCCCCTTTTCTACCGACTTCTTCTCGAGTTCGGCTAGCATCGACACGCCGCCATCGCCCCCCCCGACGAGGAAATAGCGACCCGCCGCCTCGACGATCCAAACGAGTTTGTTTGAATCGAGATTACAGCGGTCCACGACCCGCAACGAACCCGTCCCTGGGGACGATTTCAAGACGCGCCGCAATCCGAATCTGAGCAGCAGGTAGGCAAGAATCGATACGAACGCCAAGGCGAGGAGCATTTTGAGGAGCTCCCAACCATATCCCAGCGGAACGAGGCTATTCGTTGTTTCAGCAGACTGAAGCGACAGCAACAACGACCCCACACATGCCTCCCCTCACGAACGAACGACCAACCGAACGAACGACGCCTTACGCCTCGAAGAATGTACCCTCACGATTGTGCACAAAGATGGTGATCGCCTCACTCACATCCGCGTTCAGTCCGTAGAATTCCACACCGAGGCCCGGCGGTACCTCAGGTTGGTCTGGCTCATAGCTGCGAATCCAGCGAACCCGACACGTCACGTCCACCAGCCGGTCCAAACCTGGGATGTGAAACGTCAGCTCGAGCAAGTCGCCCAAATCGGCAGGGAGCTGAGTAGCGACAAATAGGCCACCCAAACTCATATTTTCACCAACCCCCGTATAGGAGCGGTGTTCGCCCTGATAGCGAATTTCTAGCCGAAACGGGAAACGCTGAAAACGCCGCCCGCTTGCACCTGTTGATTCCAGCCCTTCGCCCGCAAGCTGCGGGGTGGCCGCACCCTCCGCCCCAGCGGCATTCGGTTCAATGGCCCCGATGGGCACCGGTTCTGCTGAGACGATGTCTCCTGTGGGTGCGGCTCTTTCCCGGGAAAACTCGTCAGCAGCGTCGACAGCTACAGCCGCAGCCATCGACGCGCTATCCAGGATTGATCGCCTAATGTCCCCAGTAATTGGCCCTAGGCGAAAGCCACAGAAACCGCAGAACTGGCTGTCACGGGGAAGCTCTTGCTGACAGGCGGGACAACAGACGAGCATAGTCGCTCCCTAGGAAAATCGAAGTTTGATTGTACTAATTGGCGAGATCGCCAGCACTTCGGGGAAGCACTTTGAAGTTGCTGAAGGAGTACTGCAAGGGGCCCGTAACCGACGTGTACTTCGTTCCCACGGCAGGAGGCGTCGGGGCCATGAAGTCGTAGAGATCGTACTCAAAATAAAGACCGGAGCTCTTATCCTTGAACCCAAGCTGCTTCGCGTTCTTGTCCGTGGTGTATTCACCTACTTCGACATTATCGACTTGAACAAGCACGCCCTCGTATTGCTCGGCCAACGAACCGCCCGTGGCAACATCCGCCGCTGCAACAACTGCCGGTTGAACGGTGTTGCCCTGGCTCAATACGGTCCAAGAAACGTTCTTCAATTCTGTGTTGTCGAAATGCTCTTCATAGATACCGATCAATTCGACTTTGTCGCCAGCTACAGGTCGTTTGGCTTCAGCAGTGGCGTCGTCCCACCAATAGTAAACGTAAATGCCGCTGTAAGCGCCACCAGCTTCATCCTGCAGCCAGAAACCGTAGTAGCGTGCGTTGGTGCCGCCGGCGGTACTATCGATGGCCGAGATGACGCCCGTGACTTTGACTTGGTCGCCTTCCGTCGGATGGTCCGTGTCCGTATCATCTTGGATGGCGTTGATTTTCACAGATTTCAATTCGGGGCATCCCGTTCCAGCGGTGACATCTGCTTGTGACCGTGGGTGCAGTCGGAACCCGTAGAAGTAGATCGAGATTCCGGTGATGTCCAAGCATTCGCCGATAGCTGTGGGTGTATAGGGATAGAGATCATCGTCGATCTGCAGGCCACCCGTTACATCGAAGGAACCGTACTTGGAATCAACGGCTGACGTGGTAGCGACCTTCTTGACCGTGACCAAAACGCCTTCCCAACCCGCTGCGTCAGCTCCTTTGGTCATTTCGTCAACAGTGACTTCCGCTGGTGCGGGAGGATCACCGGGGCCCAGGACCGTGATGACTGCGTTTTCGATCTCCTTGATATGATCCGGATGGTCTTCGTCGCCGAATTCCTGGGTGAAGTACTTTACGAGCCCTTCGACCTTGACCACATCACCGGGATTCAAGTCTTGAATGGCTTGTGCATCGGCGCGCTGCGGACGGTAGAGCTTGATGCCGCTGCCTTTGCCGCCTTTGGAATCTTGGACATAGACGTCACCGGTGTACTGACCGAAGTTGTCGACCGCGGTAACGATAACGTTATTGATTGTTACGTTGGCATTTTCACCAACATCACCGGAAGTGACTTGAAAAATAGTCGCTTCCACGGCTGGCCCGCCACCGGTTCCACCTGTGCCGCCGGTTCCACCTGTACCGCCAGTTCCACCGGTACCGCCGGTTCCGCCAGTGCCGCCGGTTCCGCCAGTGCCGCCGGTTCCACCAGTGCCGCCTGAGCCGCCAGTGCCGCCGGTTCCACCATCACTACAGCCGAATAGACTCAAGCCGAGCACCAAAGCGATCGCCAAGGGCTTTAACATCTTACTTCCTCCCGAAATCTATGTGTTTAATAGAGGCGAGGACTGCGCTCTTGAACGTCAGCGCCACACCTACGACAAATTTTGGAGACTATAGGGTGAGGGTCGGGGAAATACAACCGATTCGCGGCGGAATCCGAAGAGTTTAGGCGTCTTTCTTACGCCCGAGGAGCCCTTTTTTTTCCTCTTTCTTTTCGCCACCTTCGCGCTCAGGCATTTCTGCGTCGATGAATTCAATCATCGCCATCGGCGCTGCGTCACCCTTTCTAGGGCCCATCTTGAGAACGCGAGTATATCCACCGCTTCTACCGAGATAGCGAGGTGCCCACTCATTGTAGAGGTGAAGAAGCCATCTGCGTTGGCGAACGTCACGCCCCACCATACGCATCGCATGGACCACGCGTGAACGTTCTTCGTCGTCTAGCTTCGACTGGTCTTTGGTCAGAATATCACCGAGGCGCGTAAAGCGCGTTACCGATCGCTCGGCTATTCCGCGAAGTTCTTTTGCTTTGCGCTCTGTGGTCGTAATGCGTCCATGCTCCACCAGCGACGTCAACATATTGTTGAACATCGCAGTTCGGTGGGAACTGGTACGTCCCATTTTCTTTCTTGCGTTGCGGTGTCTCACTGCACGAACTCCTACGACATCGAAACCGACTGCGACCTAAAGGACCGGAGTGGTAGGCGGAATGTCTGTGGGGGGAGCAGGTGGCGGAACGAGTTCCGCGTTATTCCCCGGGTCTTCCCAGTTATCGATCTTCATGCCCAGGCTGAGTCCCATGGACGACAGGATCTCTTTGATTTCCTTGAGCGACTTACGACCGAAGTTCTTAGTCTTCAGCATTTCGGATTCGGTCTTCTGTACGAGCTGCCCAATATACCGAATATTGGCGTTTTGAAGGCAGTTCGCGCTACGCACCGAAAGCTCGAGTTCTTCAACCGAACGGTTGAGGTTGTCATAGAACTGACGTTGCTCGTCATCCGAATCAGCGTCTTCATCCGGCTCGGGAAGTTCCTCGAAGTTGATGAAGATCGTCAGCTGATCCTTTAGAATCTTCGCTGCGAAGGCGACGGCATCTTCTGGTGCCACGCTTCCATCAGTCCAAACTTCCATGCTGAGCTTGTCATAGTCTGTTTGCTGACCAACACGCGCATTGGTTACGGCGTAGTTGACCTTTCTGACAGGCGAAAATAGTGCATCCATGGGAATCGTACCCACGGGGGCATTGGGATCTTTGTTGCGTTCAGCCGGTACGTATCCACGCCCCAAGCGAACAGTCAGGTCCATCTGCAAACGACCTTCGCCGGATAGCGTGGCGATAACGTGGTCGGGATTGAGGACCTTGATCGACGGCGGAAGTTGGATATCGCCTGCCGTTACCGGACCCGCACCGCGTTTGTCGACGTGAATCACCCTGGGGCCAGACTCTTCCATGCGGAAAAGGACCTCTTTCAGGTTGAGCAGAATGTCGGTGACATCTTCTACGACACCCGGGAGTGACGTGAATTCGTGAAGTGCGCCTTCCATTTTTACGCCCGTGATCGCCCCGCCCTGAAGGGAAGAGAGCAATACGCGACGCAGGCAGTTGCCCATGGTGGTACCGAATCCCCGTTCCAGGGGTTCACAAGTGAATCTACCGAAGGTCAGATCGGTGGAATCCGAGTCTTTCTCCAGCATCCTAGGTCGGATCAGTTCTCGCCAGTTACGGGCCAAAACCGGGTCTTGTGTAATCGGATTACTAACGGTCTCCATGCTTTATCCTTCCGAGTCGTTCGCCGACAAGAAGCTCAATTATTTCGAATAGAGCTCAACGATAAGTTGTTCCCGAATCGGCATCGTAAGTTCCTCGCGCAATGGCGCGGCCTTTACCGACCCAGTGAAGCCGTCTTTATCCAGCTCCAACCAACTAGGTACGCCACGGCGGTCGATCGCCCCCAATGACTCACCAATTCGCGTCACCTTGCGGCTTTTTTCGCTCACGGCAACGACGTCACCCGACTTCACTTGAGCCGACGGAATATTACAGCGTCGTCCATTGATCGTGAAATGCCGGTGCAAGACCAACTGCCTCGCTTCGTTACGTGTCGAGGCAAAACCCAACCGGTAAACAACATTGTCCAAGCGCTGTTCAAGCAACTTGAGCAAGTTCTCACCAGTTACGCCCTTCATCTGGTTCGCCTTTTGGTAGTAGCCCCGGAATTGCTTTTCCAAGAGGCCATACATGCGGCGCACCTTCTGCTTTTCGCGTAACTGCTCACCGTAGTCAGAGCGTTTACGCCTGCGTGCCTGACCATGCTGACCAGGAGGATACGCGCGGCGTTCGAACGCACATTTGTCGGTGTAACAACGTTCCCCTTTGAGGAACAATTTCATGTCTTCGCGTCGGCAAATCCGACAGACGGGTCCTAAATACCGAGCCACGTCGATTCTCCTGTCATACTCGACGGCGCTTGGGAGGCCGACATCCGTTGTGAGGAATGGGTGTAACGTCACGAATCAAAGAGATCTTAAAGCCTGCACTTTGCAGAGCTCGAAGAGCTGAATCGCGACCGCCACCTGCTCCCTTAACAAAAATAGAAATGGTGCGCATACCGTGCTCTTGGGCTTTCCGAGCAGCATCTTCGCCAGCCAACTGAGCGGCGAAGGGCGTGCTTTTCCGCGAGCCCTTGAACCCGCGAACGCCAGCACTGGACCATGCGATCACATTTCCACTCACGTCCGTAATTGTCACGTGAGTATTGTTGAAAGTAGAATGCACATGCGCAATTCCACTTTGTACATTATTCTTAACCTTCCGCTTTACTGACCTTCTGGGAGGCGCCATACGCTCTGCCTATTTCCCTTTCTTCCGCATTACGCCACGACGTGGTCCCTTACGGGTCCGGGCGTTTGTATTTGTGCGTTGACCACGACAAGGCAGACCGCGCTTATGTCGAATACCTCGGTAGCAATTGAGATCCATCAATCGCTTGATATTCATGGAAACTTCTCGACGCAAATCACCCTCAACCTTGAGACCCGCATCCATGACCTGACGAATTCGCCGAACATGTTCCTCTGTCAGATCGTCGGTGCGAATAACACCACTGACGTCGGCTTTGTCCAATATATCGCCAGCCGTTCTACGGCCTACGCCGTAGATATAGGTGAGGGCGATGTCGATGCGTTTGCCTCGAGGGAGGTCAACGCCCGCAATACGTGCCATCGAATGACTCCTTCGTTACCTTATCCCTGGCGCTGTTTGTGCCGAGGGTTTTCACAGATCACGCGAACAGTACCCCTGCGGCGAATGATCTTGCACTTGTCACAGATTTTCTTTACCGAGGCTCTTACTTTCATTGTCTTGCGCCTCTCCTTTACTCGGGTCGGCCGCTTACGCGACTTAGTACCCACGGACCTTCATCACGAATGGCAATCGAATGCTCAAAATGCGCTGAGAGCGTGCCATCCTTGGTTCGAGCCGTCCATCGATCGTCATCGACGCTGACGTCGGGCTCGCCCACATTTACCATCGGTTCAATTGCCAGCACCATACCGGCCCTGAGCCGCGGATTATTTCCAGTACCAACGTAGTTGGGAACCGGTGGCTCCTCGTGCATACGTCGGCCAATTCCGTGTCCCACGAAGTCCCTTACCACCGAAAAGCCTGCACCTTCAACAACTTCTTGAACAGCACGGCCGATATCTCGGATTCGCTTGCCAACCACGCATTGCCTGATGGCAGCTTCCAGGGAATTCTTCGTCACATCCAACAGTCGCTGTGCCTCAGGATCGATTTTTCCTACGGCAAACGTCCGTGCGCTGTCGCCGTAGTAGCCCTCTTTGGCCACTCCAAAATCGACACCGACGATATCGCCTTCCACCAGTGTATGCTGCGCACTTGGAATCCCGTGTACTATCACATCGTTAACCGACACGCATACCACGGATGGGAAGGGAGGCGTTCCGTAATTCAAAAAAGCGGGAATCACCTTATTCTTTTCCACCAAGCCATCAGCCAAATCACTGATATCCTGGGTTGTGATACCTGGGCGGATCATCTCTTCAATCGCATCTAGAACCGAGCAGACGACCTGGTTGGCCGCTCGCATCTTTTCCAGCTCTGCGTTGGTTTTGTAGACGATCCCCATTGAAACTAGCGCCCTCGCCGCCCGCGGATTCTCTGACCGCTGGTACCGGCGAACCCTTCGTAGTGCCGCGTTATCAGATGAGACTCAATCTGCTGCACCGTATCGAGAGCGACACCCACGACAATCATCAGGCCGGTGCCTCCAAAGTAGAACGGCACGTTAAATTTGGCGATTAGAAGTGTGGGTAGAACACAGACCGCGGAGACGTAAATAGCGCCGCCAAACGTGATCCGCGTGAGCACGGTGTCGATGAACTCAGCGGTCTTCTTACCGGGTCGAATACCAGGGATGAAGCCACCGTTCTTTTTCAAGTTGTCCGCCACATCAACCGGGTTGAATGTAACAGCCGTATAGAAGTAGCAGAAGAAGATGCACAGCGCGACGTAGACCAAATTATAGGTCCATTTATCCGGCGACAGCGCGTCATTTACCCAACGCATCCAAGAACTCTCGAACATCTGAGCCAACTGCGCAGGGAACATGAGTATAGAGGATGCGAAAATTGGCGGAATAACACCCGCGGTATTCACCTTCAACGGTAGATGGCTTGCTTGCCCGCCCATAACTTTGCGTCCAACGACGCGTTTGGCGTACTGAATAGGTATTCGCCGCTGGGCCCGTTCCACCCAAACGATAAAGGCGACAACACCAACCACGATGGCGGCTAGAACTGCGAGTTCCAGTGGGCCGATTTCCTGCAATTTCGCCTTCTGGAACAACTGCACCAATGCATCGGGCATGTCGGCAACGATACCGGCGAAGATGATCAGCGAGATGCCGTTTCCGATTCCCCGCTCGGTGATCTGCTCACCGATCCACATAATGAATGCAGTACCGGTAGCCAGGGTCAGGATGGTCATCAATCGGAACGACCAACCTGGATCGAGGACGACCTCGCCGAGGTGTTGGTACGTCGCATTTGAACCTTCCAGCCAGTTGGCGATGAAATAACCCTGAATAATGCTCAACAGGATCGTTCCATACCTCGTGTACTGATTGATTTTCTTGCGACCCGCGTCCCCCTCTTTATTGAGGCGTTCCAAGGTGGGCACGACAACAGTCAACAACTGGAGGATAATAGAGGCCGAAATATACGGCATAATACCCAGCGCAATAATCGACAACTGCGTTAGCGCTCCCCCAGAGAACATGTCGAACATGCCCAAAAAGGAGCCCGAGGCCTGTGCCATGATCTGCTTCATGACGGTTCGGTTTACACCGGGAACCGTAACGAAGATCATCATTCGGTAGACCGCAAGCATACCCAAGGTAAAGAGTATGCGCTTGCGCAGCTCCGGAATCTTAGCAATACCGCCGAAACCGTTGGCCATTTCGGGTTACTTGCCTTCCTGTTGACGATCTGCCGCTTTACGTACAACCGGAGCGACTATTTCCAAGGAACCCCCAGCTGCCGCAACTTTCTCGGCAGCTGACTTTGACGCACCCTGGGCTAATATGGTCAATGCATGTGGTAATTCGCCAGTTCCCAGCACTTTGAAACGCAGGGATTTGCGCGGCATCATACCCTTAGATTTTAGAGCGGTAGCGTCCACTTGTTCGCCCGCACCGAAAACCGTCGCGAGTTGGGACAGGTTCACCGGGGTGTACTCGATCCGAAAACGATTCTTGAAACCGCGTTTGGGCAACCTGCGCTGCAAAGGCATTTGACCACCTTCGAAACCAGGACGGACCTTGCCGCCACTACGACTCTTTTGTCCTTTTTCACCGTGACCGGCCGTACGGCCATTGCCGCTACCAGGCCCTCGACCTTTTCGCTTTCTTTTATGTCGAGCGCCTGCCGGGGGTGACAGGGTTGCTAACGTCGTACCCATCTTCGATCTCCTAAAAGGGGCGTTATTCTGCCGCTTCTACGCTTACCAGGTGTTGCACTTTGCGGATCATGCCACGTACGGCATCGGTGTCCTCAAGCACTTTTGAGCGATTCATCCGCTTGAGGCCCAAGCCCGTGAGCACAGCCCGCTGTTTTTGCGGACGGCCAATGCTTGACCTCACCAAGGTTACTTTCAACTTCGAGGCCATGATTAGTCCCTCAATTGCGCGACATCGACTCCGCGCCACGCCGCTACTTGTTCAAAGCTGCGCAGTTTTTTCAATCCGTCGACGGTCGCGTGAATTACGTTGTGGGGGTTATTCGTTCCAATACATTTGGTCAGAATGTCCTGAATCCCAGCAACGTCCATCATTGCGCGAACTGCACCACCTGCAATAACACCTGTACCAGGGCTAGCGGGCTTGAGCAGCACGTGCCCGGCACCAACGCGTCCGAGGATGCGGTGTGGGATGGTCGTGCCAACAAGCGGAACCTGGAAGATATTCTTCTTCGCAGCTTCGGTACCCTTTCGGATCGCTTCCGGAACCTCTTTCGCCTTACCAAGTGCGGCGCCTACCCAGCCATTGCCGTTACCGACAACAACGAGTGCGCTGAAGCTAAACCGACGACCACCTTTAACAACCTTGGCTACGCGGTTGATGTACACCACGCGGTCGACAAGTTCACCCAATTCTTCGTAATTGATGCCCATGGTTCTCCTGAAGATTGGCCGAATAGCAACGGCCAACTCCTTCTATACTAGAAACTCAATCCAGCTTTACGTGCGGCGTCGGCAAGAGCCTTAACCCGTCCGTGGTATTTGTATCCATTGCGATCGAAGACGACTTGCGCGATTCCCTGAGTCTTGCAGCGTTCGGCGATTTTCGTACCGATCTTTTCCGCCTGCGCACCCTTCGGGGTTCCTGCAAATTCGTCCTTCGCACCCTTGCTCATAGTCGAAGTTGCCGCCAATACGCGATGCGTCTCGTCGTCAATGACCTGGGCATAGATGTGTCGAGCGCTACGAAAGACCGACAATCGTGGACGCTCGGGCGTGCCTTTGACCTTGCTACGAATCCAGGTCTTTCGGCGATTTCTAAATTCTCTTTTCGTTCGTGCCATAACAGAATCCTATGCGCGCCCAGTTGGGCTCTTACGCTGCGCCCGCCTTACCAACTTTGCGACGAATCGTCTCTTCAACGTATTTGACGCCTTTGCCCTTGTAAGGCTCGGGTGGCCGCTGATCGCGAATTATCGCGGCGATTTGTCCGATGGCTTCTTTGTCGATGCCGGAGAGGATAATTTTGTTCTTATCCACCTTAGCTTCGACGCCTTCGGGCAGCGTCACCTCAATCGGATGAGAATATCCTAGCGACAAGCCGACCACGCCGGGTCGCACCTCAGCACGATAACCAACGCCGTTGATCTCTAGCTCCCGCGTGTATCCCTTGGATACGCCGGTCACCATATTGAAGATCAAGGCTCGCGTTAGACCATGCATCGCTCGCGCTCTGCGGTCGGTCGATGCCGGCTCAACTCTTAGTTCTTTATCGCCCATTTCGATCTTAACGAAAGGCGGAACTTTTCGAGAGAGCGTCCCTTTGGGACCCTTCACGGTGATTTCACCACCGGCGAGAGTCGCGCTGACGCCATCTACTAATTCCACGGGCAATTTGCCTATGCGTGACACAATTTCACCTCTTAGCGCCGTCGGCTACCAAACTTCGCAAAGCACTTCGCCGCCAACACCGCTTTGGCGAGCACTTCGGTCCGTCATCAGCCCTCTCGACGTGGTCAATATGGCAATACCCTGCCCCCCGCGTACGCGAGGAATCTCAGTCTTGCCCACATAGAGACGCTGCCCGGGAGTTGAAATCCTCTTTAGACCCTCAATTACCGAACGGCTTTCGGGAGTCCATTTCAGTTCCAACTCGAGAACCGGATGGTTACGCGCATCGCTGCTCTTCGAGATGTCTCGAATAAAACCCTCTTCTTGGAGGATCTCAGCAATTCGCAGTTTGATTCGCGATGAAGGTACCCGTACGCGCGTTTTGCGCGACATGATGCCGTTGCGAATTCTGGTTAACATATCTGCAATAGGATCGGTCATGCTCATGATAACTACCCTACCAGCTCGCCTTGATGACGCCGGGTATCTCGCCCCGTAATGCCAGTGTTCGAAAACAGATGCGACAAAGGTTATACCGACGTAGATATCCACGCGGCCGGCCACATTGCCCACAACGATTCCGAGTTCGGACTTGGAACTTCACCTTCTTCGGAACCAGATCACACTTTTTCGCCATCTTGTTACCCTCTACTTGCGGAAAGGCACGCCCAAATGCTTGAGCAGCGCCCGACCTTCCTCATCAGTTTTCGCCGAAGTTACGACAGTGACATTGAGTCCCATGATCTTTTCGATCTTGTCGTAGTTTACCTCGGGGAAGATAATCTGTTCTTTGATGCCAAAGGTATAATTCCCTCGACCATCAAAGGCTTTTGGTGACACGCCGCGAAAGTCGCGCGTTCGTGGCAATGCGAAAGAGACCAAGCGGTCAAAGAACTCGTACATACGTTCTTTTCGCAGGGTCACCGAACAACCAATACGTTGTCCCTCTCGCAACTTAAATGTTGCAATCGACTTGCGCGCCTTGGTAACCACCGGTTTTTGCCCGGTGATCGCGCGAAGCTCTTCTTCCGCAGCGTCGATTAGCTTTGGATTCGTCAGTGCCTCGCCCAAGCCCATATTGACGGTGATCTTCTTCAACTTCGGAACCTGCATGGGAGTCGTGTAGTTGAACTCCTTCATCATTGCAGGAAGAACTTCCTCGTCAAATTTTGCTCGCAAGCGAGTAGGCGCGGTGCGCTTCACGAAGGGTTCGGCACCCTTCTTCGACTTAGAGCCCTTTTTCTTGGACTTGCCGCCACCTTTTTGTTTCTTTTCAGTTACCATTTACGCCCTCAACTACAGCCATTCCGACTGACGTTGTAATTTTCTCGACAATTGGCCCTATTCGAACGTCTCTCCGGTCTTCCGAGAGACACGAACTTTCGCGCCCCCTTCCAACACCTTCACACCGTAGCGACAGCCAGCCTGCGCTTTGGGATCCCAGAGCTGAACGTTCGAGTAATGCACCGAACCTTCTTTCTCAACAATACCGCCTTGAGGATGCTTTTGGCTGGGCTTCACGTGGCGTTTGGTCATGTTGATCTTCTCAACAGTAACGCGCTGCGAAACCTTGTCGACCAGGAGGACCTTGCCTCGTTTGCCAACATCCTTCCCGGCCTTGATTACAACCTCATCGCCTTTTCGGATTCGCAACGACATTAGAGAACCTCCGGCGCTAGAGAAATAATCTTCATGAATCGGCGAGCACGCAATTCGCGAGCTACCGGGCCAAAAATACGCGTGCCAATGGGCTCTTTTTGAGCATTGATCAACACTGCAGAGTTCTTGTCGAAACGAATAACGGATCCGTCGGAACGGGGAATCTCTTTGGCCGTACGTACAACCACAGCCTCGAGCACATCCCCCTTCTTGACTTTGCCGCCAGGAATCGCTTCTTTCACCGCTACCTTGATGATATCGCCGATCGAAGCGTATCGACGCTTTGAGCCGCCGAGCACTTTGATGCACTTCAGCTTTTTGGCGCCCGAGTTATCCGCCACGTCTAAGACGGTTTCCATCTGAACCATTAGAGAACCCCTTACTTAGCGCGTTCCACAAAGCTTTGTAGACGCCAGCGCTTTAGCTTGCTCATGGGCTTACTGCTCACGATGCGCACCACGTCGCCTTCACGACACTCATTATTTTCATCATGAGCTTGGTACCGCTTACGCCGGTTAACGTACTTCTTATATCGGTCGTGCAGGACGCGGCGCGTCACTTCAACAACAACCGTTTTGTCCATCTTGTTGCTTCGCACAACGCCTTGCAGCGTTCTACGTATTCGAGTTGATTCCTCAGCCATTGCCATTCTTCGTCATCCAATCCAGTGAAACTACTTATCACCTTGGTCGGCCTTGCCAACCTCGCGACCCAACTCTCTCGCACGGACAATCGTATTCACCCGGGCGAGGTCTTTCTTAGCGATGTGGATCGCGTTGGTATTTTCCAACTGATTCGTCGCTCGCTGTGCGCGCAACCGATAGATATCTTCGTTGAGTTGTCGGGCCAACACCCGCAGCTCACCGTCGGTGCGATCGCGTATTTCGGCAGTTTTCATAGTATTGACTCCCGACTTATCGTTCGCGTGTCTATTGCCAGCTTGTGGTGCGCCAGCTCGAAGGCACGGCGTGCTACCTTCTCGTCCACGCCTTCGATTTCATAAAGAACGCGGCCTGGCTTAACGACTGCTACCCACTCTTCTGGATTACCTTTACCTTTACCCATTCGAACTTCAGCGGGCTTCTTGGAAATAGGCTTGTCCGGGAAGACTCGGATATAAACTTTACCACCACGCTTCACGTGACGCGTAATCGCAATACGTGCGGCCTCGATCTGCCGGGCCGTAATCCAGCCTGGCTCCGTAGCCTGCAAACCGAAATCGCCGAAGTCGACCTGGAAGCCGCCCTTGGCCATCCGCCTGCTCCGCCCTTTGTGGCGCTTGCGGTATTTAAATCTCTTAGGTGAAAGCATTGTTCTTTCCTAAACCCCTAGAGTGGTGCATCCGAAAGGATGTCGCCCTTATAGATCCAGCACTTCACACCGATGATTCCATAGGTGGTCTTTGCCTCAGTGAACCCGTATTCAACGTCGGCCCGCAGGGTATGCAAAGGCACGCGGCCTTCGCGATACCATTCGCGTCGTGACATTTCTGCCCCGCCGAGACGGCCCGCACAATGCACCTTGATTCCCTTGGCTCCAAACTTCATCGAGGTTTGGACGGCCTTTTTCATGGCGCGACGAAATGCAACGCGACGCTCCAGCTGGGTGGCAATGGATTCTGCAACCAGTTGCGCGTTAAGCTCTGCCTTACGAACCTCCATAATGTTGATGAAGATTTCGTTTTTGCTGAGCTGCTGCACTTCTTTCTTCAGCAGTTCGACGCCTGCACCGCGCTTGCCGATTACAACGCCGGGTCGAGCGGTGAAGATGTTGACCTTGGATTTATTCGCCGCACGTTCAATCTCGATATGGCTCACACCGGCATGGCCGAGCTTTTTCTTGATGAACTTACGGAGGGAAATATCCTCATGGAGCCATTCGCCGTACTGTTTCTCCCCGTACCATTTGGAGCTCCAGGTGCGAATAATTCCTAGGCGAAATCCTAGTGGGTGTGTCTTCTGACCCATATCTAAACCTCGGTCCCGTCATCCAACGTGATGCGGATGTGGCTTGTTCTCTTATTGATTCGAGTTGCCCTACCCATCGCTCGTGGACGCCAACGTTTGATTGTCGCTGCTTGGTCCACCGTGATGGTACGCACCACTAGATTATCGGTATCAGCACCGCCGCCGCTTTTATCCTCAGCGTTCGCAATGGCTGAAATCAATAGTTTCTTCAACAGCGCTGCCGGTGCGCGGGTGACGAACATCAACGTGTTGATGGCTTCGTCGACCTTCTTGCCACGGATGAGATCCGCGACGACGCGAACCTTCCTGGGAGCGATGCGAGCGTGTTTCAATGTTGCCGTCGCTTGCATAACCTTACCTACCGTTTACCCTTGGACTTGCGGTCTCCCGCGTGGCCCATGAAGTGTCGTGTCGGTGCAAACTCACCAAGCTTATGGCCGACCATATTCTCCGTGACATATACGGGGATGAACTTCTTCCCCTGATGTACGGCGAAAGTCATACCGACCATCTCTGGAATGACGGTGGACCGGCGAGACCAGGTCTTGATGACCCTTTTGCCACTGCCACCCTTATCCGAGTCCAGAACCTTCTTCATCAGATGTTCGTCGATGAAGGGGCCCTTCTTAATCGATCTAGCCATCCCTACTTCCTTCCGCGGCGACGTACGATCATTGAATCGGTACGTTTGTTATTTCTTGTTCGGAGCCCCTTGGACTTCTGGCCCCAAGGACTACACGGATGACGACCACCAGACGAGCGCCCCTCACCACCACCCATGGGATGGTCGACGGGATTCATGGTGACACCGCGGTTGTGGGGGCGACGACCGAGCCAACGGCTGCGACCGGCTTTTCCAAGGTGCATATTGGAGTGCTGACCATTGCCAACCTGTCCGACGGTTGCCCGGCATTCAGATGAA
>Ga0257122_1001721_pt1 | contig 14747 bp, 12 predicted proteins | sample SI106_120metaG_FD_190146 | JGI IMG/M metagenome (GOLD analysis project Ga0257122, IMG submission 190146) | Marine microbial communities from Saanich Inlet, British Columbia, Canada - SI106_120 | ecosystem: Environmental > Aquatic > Marine > Inlet | place: Canada: British Columbia | collected... | reverse complement strand
TTGTTTTGGTGTTTCTCAGTGAGTTTCTCAGTGAGTTTCTCAGTGAGTTTCTCAGTGAGTTTCTCAGTGAGTTTCTAGTGAATAGACGCATAATTTTGTTGTTTTTGGCGGTTAATGACGCTTAGAGTACGTAACTAGCGTCGAGAAGAACCCACAGTATACTAAAACGCCTTGTGTAGACACAGAGGGGGGAATTTTCATCAGAAAAAAAATAATTTTGGCGGACCCTACTCACTCCCGGATCATATAACTCCCGGTTATTATCACTCCCGGACCATATCTCCCGGTTTCAGGAACCTGAGTAGGTTCCGAGTAATCTATCCCACAGGTACAATCCTTGCCCGTAATTGCACTTCGTTGGACTTCATTCGTCTGTGATGGATGAGATGGGGTCCTTCTCCAAATACATTTGATGATGACTAAGAATGGTATTGATGGTAGCCGTTACGAACCATACCATTTGCATCGTGTCGGTGCCTCGAAGAGGTGGTATCAGTGCGGTGGCTGCCGAAGAGGAACTCCAAAATGTGCGAATCGAAAGTTGAAGTTGAGTAGGTGCCAGTCTTACTTCAGATGGTGCTGCTTGTGTATCCAGTAGAAGGCAGGGGTGTGCAAGATGGGTGAGGGTAAAGATGGCGTCCGACGAGCCATCCTAGCACAGTCCATATGGAACCTTCTCCAGTGGGTATTGATGTTAAACCAAAGGACAGAGCATACAGAGGAAATTAATGGAGCTGTGAATAAAGCCTAGGTTTCGTTGCAGGGTGTTCTTTTCGTACTTTGAGAGAAGCAGAGGGTAACAAATATAGCGTATGTAATTTTAATAATAGAATGGATTTCCATTTCACAATAGTATTTAAGTACTTATACTGTGAACTATTTTTACAAAGTATATATTCATACATACATTATACAAATGGGTCCGATTACTTTCTGGTCAACCGATGAATGCGTAAAAAAAGAAGGCAATACATGGAAGGTAGACTTTAAAAAGCTTTGGGATCATCCCCATTTAAAATGCCAACGATTAGAAGACATGGAGACCTTACTAATACGCGAAGCACTGGACAAAGAAGACGTAACTAAGGTTAAAGAGTATACAATAACTTGTAACCTAAGGGCAAAGCTTGCTGAAGGTTATAAAAATGGTACATTCAAGCCATACATGGCGAAAAAGCAATCAAACTTTCAAAAAAAATCTGGTACGACGACGACGACATTAACCCGAACCTTACGTGGTGGTTATAATAAAGTTACAGATGATATGAAGGACGACAAAGAAGCATACCAAAAATATTTAGATGAATTCAAAGAGGAGGCCAGATACGATGGTTACTCATTCGGGGCTTATTTTGGGGATAAGTTGTCAGAGCACAGAAAGAAGGTCAAAATCGACACGGAATACAAAGAGACAAATACGCCAACTACACCATCTAGAACGTTTTGGGAATTATTGTTTGCATACCCATTGAACAGCAGGCTAAAGGAAGAATACGATAAGCGCACCCCGGATATGGCTGTGTTGTCTCATATTCAAAAGAGACTTAAGAGCAGTCGAGGCCGTTTTGCATATATAGCAAAGGAGTTTTTAGATCCCAAACTTCTAGATATAGAGTATACACCCGATCAAGTGATCAAATGGCGACTTGCTGAAATAATGTCAGTATTATATCGGGTATATTTTAAGTATCAGGTATATTTTAAGGGTTGGGAGAAGGAATGGTCCAGAGAATCACAATACAAAATTGAAAACCATGAAACTTATGACAAATATAATATCCTCCTTACAAATATTTTCAAAGATAGGTGTTTGAAAACCGGACAGGATGGGATTTACTTCTGGCAAGGGATGAAAATGTTTTATGATACATCAGAGGACCAATTAACGTTGGGTGAGGAAGACTGGAAATCGGCATTCTCCAAATATCCAATCAAACCGAAAGATTTCATGGACGAAACCAAATTTATTAGAGAAGGGAGTTACTTCTGGAGCATGATGCTGAAAAAAGCTTTAATTGAATACGATTGTTGGAAGGAGTCCAATTCAATTTTTTTCGGGTGGTCAATATCGAAGGATAAAAAATGTAAAAGTAGAAGACTAAAACTATAAATTATAATACTTGTCTTAACCAAAGGTTATTCTGCCGCTTTCGCACAGCAAGCGATAAGAACACAAACTAGAACTAAAAAGACCCCAAATCCTGCCGCAAGTCCACCGCCACTTTCGCTGTGCTGTTCTGTTTGGGCTATCGTCATTTGAATGTTTAGAATGATGGTGAGTAGTAATAACCAGAATTTCATTTATTGTAAGGTATCCTTCTATTTATACTCTAAGCAATTAAATCCCGACTGATTCTGTTCAGTAATAAATAATCTCCCGAAACAAAGTACGCAAAAATTCCAAGGAAATACATGAGCGCGATGAAGACGGTAATGTATAGAACAATGGTAAAGTTCTGTAGACTGTCTACAATGTCTTCACAGAAGGAGTCCACGGTTACATAGTATATTTGCCCAACGACTTTGCATGAGAACGATTGTATCTCTTGTCGAATGAGGTTGAACAATGGGTCTACGTCCGAGCATATCTGTAGTATATTGTCAATGGTAGTTCCGAGCGACTGTTTGACGGTCTGTTCGTACTGTGTGGTTTTCTGTGTCTTTTCTTTTATCTTCATAATGTCTTGCATGCGTTGCTTGTACATGGCATCGGCTTGACTATTTATGTCATTGTTGGTGAAGTCGTTCATGCTGTCTACCACTAGTGTCAACGATGGTATTCCATCAAAGATAGCATTCACGTTGTACTGTGGACAGTCTCCGATGGTGTCTACAAAATCAAAACTGTCCAAGTATTTTTGTGGTAGTTTTCCATCGCCAAAACATTTGTTTACGATTTCTACCACATCTTCAGCGCCCGTTGGAATGTACTCGTTAACATTGTCCGGCAGCGAATGGACAACTGTGCACACGTCGTTGGACACTGTAATTAATGGAACAAATACCATCCCTATGGAAAGGAAGAATACAATGGAACAACAAGTCAAGTAAGAAAGACAGTTGATTCTGGGGTAGTCTCTATCCCCCGGTACAATGGACAATGGAACCGCGGCTATCAGTAGTATGAAAGTAATGAGAACGTACCATGGGTTTAACGCGTACGTGAATTCAATTGCCGAGGCAGCCAGTTCTCCCCATGTTCCTTCTTTCGATAAGAATTCGGTCCGCACGTCCGATAGACTGTTCAATCCGTCGGAAATGGCACCTTTTGCCTGTACAAAATTGGTATCCATTGAATCCAGAAAGGTCTCCATGTCTTGCACCGGAGGTTGAACATTGTCTTGCAAAAAGGTAGATATCAATTGAACCGGTTGTGCGTTTAGACATAGAGAACAGTAGTAGAGTCCTTGTCGCGTACTGAATCCATCGACGACTAGTATTTGACACTCTGGCAGTGTACAGGATGGTGTGTTGGATGCGTAATTGTACAAATCATCGAGAGATGCGGTATAGTTGTTCAACCCCTCGCTTGGGGGCGTATCGCCTAAACTATTTACTACTTTGGTCACAAACATATCCAAATTTTCTGTTATATTAACGACGGTGGTGTTCAAGTTAACCATTAAACCCTCTGCTTCTTTCCGACTGTCTTCAAACTGACAGGATGACTTCAACAGACTGTTCGTTATCGACTCGGAGAAGTATATGGACATGCACATGCATATAAAGAGTAGTCCACTGCTAATGAGATAAAATATCCTACATCGTTTCTTCTGCCTGTCCCACAAACGAATGTTTACTCGTCTACAAAGACATATGGACAGTACAATCAAGGTCACCAAACAGATAGCGATACATACCAATGGTGCGATAATCTGCAATTGAAACTGTTCAATGTACTGGAGCACATCGTCTTGGTCCAGTTGATCGTTTGCCGCGTCTTTGAAAATGGACTCTAGCAAGGTCGCATCATTGTATATTCGGTCCGATTCCAATGATCGATACGTATCGATAGTAGAACACTCCATTATGAATTATATATGCAATAACTATATACTTCTCCGAATCTAATTTTCGTTTGTATTTATGTACCCTTCGTTTAAATAAATGGCCGAAAGTATCAAGTCAGTTGTAGGCGAAATTTATGACGACTTTACCAATGACAGGGAAATGGCAGATTTGGACGAAAAGCTCAAACGATTGGGATGTCTCATGCGTAAGGCAGACGTAGAAAAAAACAGCAAGAAAGCCGATGAAGGAATAAAGAAGCTGAATGAATTAAAAAAAACAGACATACCGGGTCAGTTAAGCGCCCAACAAAAAGGATATCTTAAAAAAATAAAAGAATTCACAAGTAAACATAGCAACAAAATGTGGCGCTATAAAAACGTATACAGCAAAAAGTGTGCCAAGTTGACCCCACCCATTGACACAGGTGGTAAGGGTGTTCTGGGCAACCTAAAAGACGCCGGTGCGGCCATAAAGAAAGCAGCAAATGAAGCTATGGATAAAGTGAAAAAGAAGGCACCGGAGAAGAAGGAACCTGCAAAGAAGAAAAACATGAGAGAAGAGATGCCGGCGTATTTGTTGAATGCAATTACGAAGGAAAAACCAGCGCATCCGGTATATGGTAAATTAAGATATTGAATTCTATACGTTATCTAAACTATTTTTGTATTTATGCATACAACCCATATAAGAAATGGCAGAAGTAGACATGAAATGGATTACAGATATCCTCTTGAATGCAATGGTCAAAGAACAAACACTAGAAGATGTTGTGGCTATTGTAGCCAGAACCGGCGACGATAAGATTACAAAAATAGGCGATGTGCTATTTAAGTTGGGCTGTCTGATGCGCAAAAGGGACATTGAGCAGGAGAAATCAAAGGTCAAAAGCGCCGATGCATTGGTAGCTTCATTGAAAGCAAAAGCGAAGGAGAAGAAGGGCACCCCAGTTGCCAAGGCGCTGAACAAGGGAATGATAAGTTGGTTGACTTCACATGGTGGTTATAAGAAGCGGTATGCAGCAACAAGCAGCAAAAAGTGCGATGGTAACGGGTACGGTACCGGTTACGAAGCGGGTGGTCTTGTGAAAGGACTTAAAGCGGTTGGTTCAGCTCTTGGTACTGCTGCGGATCTAGCTTGTGCGGCCCGTGAGTTGGCTGGAGGTCCTGCATGCGGAATTGGAGGTTCTTCTACAAAAGGGGCTAAGAAGGAAAAGAAGAAGGAAGGTGCACCAAAGAAGGACGCCGCGAAGAAGAAAAACAATCGTTTGAGAGAAGAGATGCCGGCATATTTGTTGAATGCAATTACGAAGGAGAAACCAGCGCATCCGGTATATGGTAAATTAAGATATTAAAAATGTTAGGTTTTACAGGTTCTTCTATTTCTAAGTTAAATCACCGCGAGGAGCTGTTGTCCAAAGTTCCTGTTAAGTACCATTCTGAGATTGAGCAGGTGTACGACTGGTCTTTGGATTCCAGCTTCGATTCGGCGCACGCGTACAATACGAAGGAGCAGTGGGAGTACTGCAAGAAGGTTATGACTAACCCGCCGGTGATTTTTATCAGTCGTCGTCAATTATTGGCACCTGTACATAAGAAACTAGAGGTAGAGTACCCAAAAGTACATGCAGAAGCCGCCATGTGCCGTCTGTGTGACAATGAGATGGCCAAGGAGTGCGTGATAAGCTGTCATTGTAGTCGTATGTATTGTCACAAGTCATGTGCTGAGACGTACCTTGTCGAAGAGGATAAATGTTATGTTTGCAAGCAGTATTATGTTTATGAATCGTTCAATTCGGCAATCCATGATTGCAAATCATCGACCGGCATGGGAGCTCGTTGGGGGAACATGCCCATTTCCTCCCTACAGTAAAAGTATATAAAGGATATTATAATTTTCATTTTGGAGCGTAAATCATCGTTCGTCTGTATGTCTTCAACGGTAATGTTTTCAAATTCGTTTTTCAAATGAAACTGTTCGTTGTTGTCCGCGTAAGCCACTATGGAACGAATGAGATGGACGATATCTTTTTTGTTGGTACTTTCTGGTGGGTTGTCCATAAGTACGCTCCATTGTGGTGCTTGAAAATCAAAGGTAATATTCTCGTTCTGTGACTCTGATCGTCTTCGTTTCCTTGTCTGGGTTTTATTCTTCTTTTGTTCCAAAAAAGACTCTGGAATAAATGGCAATTCTATCGTCTTTCGTCCCGTGAGTTTGACTTTGAATCGATTGTTTTTCGGTACGTTATTGTATTGAATACCGGGAAAGCATGAAGTGTAGTATTTCTTTGGGAGTTTGTAGACCGTTTCGGTATTGTCTACGAGTGCGTAGTAAAACTTCTTATTCAATTTCAATATAAATACATGGTGCGGACCGACGACATCTTTGACTTGATCGCTCTTGAAACGGCAGGGTAGTTCTTCGGCCGCCCAAACGATGGTTTTTTGTTTTAGACATCCACTAGTAACTACGTGATTGTACCATTTGGTCCATTGTTCTTGCTTTGCTCTTGGTAGTGGGAAATGCATATGTTACATGTGTGTACGTATTTATAGTGTATTCCATGGTGCATCGTATAGATTTGGAAGACCGTTACGCAATGCTACTGTGAGGGTAATGTTGGATTTATCTACTACGCTCCATACGCTATCGAAGGCATGGTTGAATAATACTGGATAGGAGGGAATAAGTACCATTCGTTTTACTCGTTGGGCATGTGCTGTCCCAGAATATGGAATAAACAAATCGACTACGGACTGTTCTGTCGATATCTGTATAGTCAATCGGTGAAAGGATAATGGTGGTCCATGTAACTTTATGTTCATAATCATTTCTACCTCGATCCGTTCTTTGGATTGTATTTTATTGTCATGAACATAGATGGGACTCTCCCCGTAGGATAGCTTCTTTTTTTGAAATTCAATGGGAGCTACCGTTTTCTGCTGGACATCGGTAGTGTGACCTTTGAATGCAACTCTCCATGGTTTGAAGCGCACCACGTCATCCCGCTTCCATCTCAATTGAATTTGTACCATTCCAAATACAATAAACAAAAAGCATATTTTACTGCATACCATTTTATACATTGTATATTATATTTATAGTATTTGAAAATTTAATGTATATTAGTACGCAAATCTTAATCAAATGCGTAATATATATATATACATGTTGGTCTTCGTGGTATCATTTGCAGAAAGCTTAGAGCTTGCATGTACACGGTTACGAAGCGATCTGAATTTCAAGTATTCCTACAAAGAGACGGAGGGTACATTAACCGATGTGGATTTTAGTCAACGTGGTGATCGAATTGATTGCAACACCAACGCAATCGCCGATGGTATTACAGGTCCATTGTGTGAATCGGTTTCACGGTCAGAAGGTCCCGGTATGGATCAGTTTGGATGGGCAAAGCAATTGATGGTCGGTGTGAAAGGATCTGTAAAATTCTATTCTGGTGACCTGAGCGGCGCCATGACAGAATTTACCTCCGGTACGGACTGTGGCTCAAAGGTGCGAATGGCGTTAGGAAGCTCGTTTGCTGCTGCTGTGTGTGAAGATGCAGTGCGCGTGTACCGTTACGATGGAACTACATGGACGGACCACGGAGAGATAGACTATTCCGGCGCCCATGAAATAAATATAGCGCTCAACCACGAAGATTATTTGATTGTGTCTGTTCCAAGTACAAGTACGGTTCAAATCATTAAACTTGGAATGACTATGGAAGTTATTCAAATGGCCAGTGGAGATGGGGACGTAGCCGCTGCTGTAAACTGCCAAGGTTCTGTATTTGGCTTCGTTAGCGGTGACAAAGTAAAATTGAAACAACTGTCTCAAAAAACATTGGAATGGAGCAACTTGGACGACGTGCCCATGACCGCAACGTCTATATTCATGTCATCGGATGTCCTAGCAGCTAGTGGTACCGACACTCGCATTTTCTACTTTACTTCAAATACGTATACTGAACACAAGGTCATGTACAAGAGCGGTAAAGTGGCTCTAGAACACGACCATTTGATTGTCTACGGAGCAACTTCATACAAATTCGACGAAGGTCCATCGACGAAATGTTTGGCGCTTCATAAATTAGTCAACGGAGTATGCGTGTACTGTGGCTTGGGATATGGTAACTTGGACGATAATACAGATACTACCTGTACGGATGTTTTGTGCACAGCAAACCAGTACGTACTGAACCATGAGTGTCAGAACTGTTTGACCGGCACTTCTACGGGTGCACCAAAAGGCGGGAACGATACCGTATGCGTATGCCCTGCTGGAACCACCTTTAATGCCGGTGCATGCGATGCCATACTTTGTGGTGCAGACTTTCGTGTATCGAGTAACGAGTGTGTCCCATGCGATGTTGGTGAGGCCAACGAAGCGGACGATGATGCATCAGGGGTAGATACTGGCTGTTTCCCATTCTTTTGCAGTCCGGACGAATATGTATCTAGTCATGTGTGCATCCCATGTCCGGATGGAGGACGGAGGGGTGAAATGGATAATAGAAGTGGTAATGACACCTTGTGCGAACCATTGACTGAGTGTATTGCAAACGAATACTTTGATTTGACGTGTCAGACGTGTCCCGCGGGAACCCTATCCGAAGTCCTAGACGATAGCATGCAAAAACTAGGAAACGCGTCCTGTCTTGCTGTTCTATGTACCGAGAACGAGCGTGTTCAAAACAATGTGTGTGCGGCATGTCCCGCTGGTTCAGTGCGAGCCGCTGGAGACGATGCCACTGGTGCAAATACTGAGTGTACTTGTTCAGACGGTTACTCTGGCGATGGTACGTCCTGTACTGTTTGTGGAGCGAACGAAGAGTCATTTACCCATGCGGATGGGTCAAAAACCTGTGTTTGTTCGGAAGGCAGTGAAGCCGATACTACCTGTGTCGCTTGTCCTGCTAATGCGAACGCTCTCTCGGGTCCAAAGACTGCCATTTGCGTAGTTAATCCAGACGCACTATTGGACGGTGCATGTCCTGTAGATTGCAAGACGACCGATACTAACAATTGTATTTTACCATTCGAAGACAGTGTATCGACGCCATGTTGTAAGCTGTTGGTACCTCAGGAATGCGGTTGCAACGAGAATTTCCATGTATTGAACAACGAATGCGTTGCATGTACAACTGGTGAATTGCGAGCAGCCGGCGACGATGCCAGTAATGGAAATACGTACTGCAATACAGAAGGAATAACGTTGGCCTTTGGTAACAATGGTAACGATGACTTCGTATACGACGGTCAAAACGATCCTGCTATTACCTTAGACGTGGGAAAGACGTATACTTTCTTGAGGGATACTGCTGGTCATCCATTGCGTATTATATCGGCAGCCGATTGTCCTACCTGTGCGGGTCCCACCGGTACGGTCGAATTGTTTGATTACACAACCACGTGGCAAGGCAATTCTGGCACACAGTTTATTCTTACTCAAGAAGAGTGTTTGAGCAAGGCCGATGAAGTCGAGGCCCTTGTACAAGCCAATTACGATCCAAACTATGCGATGGATATCCACTCTTCCACTGGAGAAAAGATGAGGGTGTACTCCAACGGTGGTACAAATGTAGCAAGAGGGTGTTCGGTTCGCATATATGGTGGAACAACAACAGCGGGTGTAGTTGTTACGCCAGCGGGACACAACTACATGGTCTGGAATGATAAGCTTGGTGGAACCAATGGTCAAACTCCACAAAACACGTACCCGACTACCGCTGATGAATTTATAGCAGTCCTACCACTTCCAGCCACGGGGGGCACGGGAACGTACGATACGCTACCTACCGCATTTGGCGGGTTGGTAGACGCTGTAACAGGAGTAGCAAACACAGTATGGCGACCAAAAGTGGAAGGGACATATTATTACGTGTGCACAGCCCATCCTGCCATGGTAGGTCAATTGAATGTAGTCTGGCCTAACTGTACCATGTCTTCACAAGGGTCTGTCACTTTGTCCGAGTCGTGCAAGATGGATTCGTCGGTTACATTAACTGGTGCGTTGAGTGTGAACACAGCATCTGCGAGCGGCCAGAAACTTTTACTAAGTATGGCCGATATTAACCCCGCGGTGAGTGCGGGAACTTATGCTTTCATTCTCAACAATGTGGAATTGACGGGAATAAGCAGCGCCAACCCATTTGCAACTGGTCAATCCATTACGTTGAACAATGTTGACGTGAAGGGCAATACACAGACCGGTAGTTTGTTTGTCTCCTCAGGCCATTTAGTTGCGCAAAACATGATCATTGAAGGTCCGTCTTCTCAGATTGTCATTGACGGTACAGGAGATGTTTCCATTGCGAACGTTGTTTCGGACGGCGTAACTTTAGTAAAACATAGTGTTGGTGCAGTTGTCGCTCGCGATATCAATATAACCAATGGACGATTGGGCGAATTGTCCGATTCCACGACGGTATTTGAAGCCATTGTAGCCGATAACTCCGACCTAGTGGCGGTAAATTCAGGAGTGCAAGTGGAACGATCTTCGTTCAAGACCAAGGGCATTTCCTTTGATTCAAGTACGTGTACGGAATGCAAGAGAGAATTGATTTTGTCCGGTATTGATTTTGATTCGAGTCAAGTCACGGTTGTATCAAACGCATTGAATAAACCGGTAGTAAAGGTTATTGAAGGTTCCGGGGCAGATCTGACCTCCGACAATGGTATAAGTTTGTATGCCATCGATGTCAACCTGACAGCCACAGACGCCATTGTGGAAGAATGTCTACCACATCAATGTTCGCACAAACCATTGGCTACCTCCTGTAGAGTGAAGGCCGGGAAAGGTACCGAATGCATATGTGACGTGGGCGTGGCCACATACAATTTAGAAACACAAGAGCTGGATAAACAGTCTACTGTTGAGGAAATGTTGTCTCTAGCATTTGCGACTGCCGATGAAATGGACAGAGTGATCAAACTTGTGGATAAGAATGTTCGGTACATTCCGACACAGGCGACAGCGCGCGCGGCCAAGAGCAATATTCTATTGATGAAGCCTTCAAACAACGATGGTGATATGGAGAGCGAGAAGACCATCTTGGTAAAGCCCGACACTGGTGTCGTGTGTGCTACCTTTCAAACTTGGTTGTGCGCAGAATTGGACGCTTGTCATTATGCCAACGGCACGTTAACCGCGACATGCGATGGCACTCGGATTAGTATGCCACAGCGGCGGTTGAGGTCGTTCATGAAGAAGAAACGAAAAAGGTCGTTTATGAAGAAGAAACGTTTAAGAGCCGACGCCAATTGCGATTACAATCAAGTTTCAAATTTGAAAGTTCCGTGCGTGCAGGGGTCTATGATTTACAGCAGGTGTGTCGAGGACGCGTACTTTTTCCATGATCAGTGCGTGTGTGCAGTGGGTTTAAAGGCCAACGCCAACGGTGACCGATGTGTGGATGAAAACAATCTGTGCGACCAAAACGAGCGAGTGAAAGACGGTCGGTGCGTTGCGTGCGAAGGCTTATTGACGAATAAAGCAGGTGACGATAAAACCGGCAGTGATACAACATGCGATGACGTTATCTGCCGTGAGGGCTTTTACAGCACAGGCAACGGAGGTTGTTTACGGTGTGTGGCAGGGGCGTTTAATCTCGCCGGTGATATTGCGTACGATTCGAACAGTGGCAACGGACCCGCTACGACCTGCTGTAATTCTGGGGAGTACGAATTCGACGTGGATCTTAATGCCGGAACGAGGACATGTAAAGCGTGCGGAGATGCTACAGAAGGAATTCGAGTTCGCTTTGGAACTTCTGGGGGAGGGTTGAGTTGTTGTAGAGAGGAGAGGTTGACAGTAGATGCGGCTTTAAAATGTGACCGATTGATGCAGTATTACCGCAAAATCTGCCAACCATTGGAAGATAGTAATACGTGTCCAGCACAAAGTTATATATAATAATTAAGATTTATACTTTTTAGCAACATTTTGCATTTTCTCGGTGTGGGTTTGTCCACCAGTATTCTTATATTCTTGGCGAACAAACTGATTAAAATCCTTTTTCACCATTCCAACATTGTATTTCTGTGGTTTAACGTGTTGTGTCGTTACAGCTGCATTGATAATTTGGTTAACTTTTTCCATTTATAAATAAAATAAAGTGCTTATATAGTAAATTAATACATCAACCTTCTTGTCAGAGCATTGGGGTTGGGCCGGTATGCCATGGTCTGTGCGCATTCATCTCTCATTCCATAGAATTCTATTTTCCTGATAATGCACCTCGTATTTCTTGCTGCACCGCTGACGGTTTGGAATATGTGCAAGTCGTTCGATATTGACTTGAACGGATTTTGTAACATCACGCCGGCTGAATTCAAGGAAATGAAAAAGTAAATAACGATTCCTGTGATCCACACATTATCCCAAGAGTTTGCTGCAAATCCGAATGGCAAGAACACGATGTAAATCAGCATTGCGGTGTAGAGTACGTAGGAGAATAAAAGCGGCTCAGTGTATGTGATCAACGAATCGCAAGTGCCATACGATGAATAGACATCGTTCCATTTGCTCATTATTATTTGCTTAACATGGCCTTTGTCTTGTTTCACTGGTAAATTTCGTAGTCTTGTGACTAGCAAGAACATCATTGCCTCCACGGGAGCGGCGTCCTCACCCACACATTCCCCTTTCAACTGTACTGGGCGGTCAATCTTTCGTAAAGCATCTCTCACATACTCATTTTTTATCTTACCGTAATCAAAGTCGCCGCGAAATACGTGCTTCAATATATCTGGAGCGGCTTCTAGAATATCAAACACTTCTTTCTTGTACATTTTCCACGCTTCAGTATCGTCGCCATCACACATGTCCATTTCGCCTTCTTTCCGTTCGTCACCGTAAGAAGCTACTTCCCAAGCTAAAGCAATTACGTCCCCGTTAAATGCATCATAAAGCTCGATGCCTTTCTTATTCTTTTCAATGCATGTAGAGAGGTACAGTGGTAAGAGAAAACCAAGGGTCCCAGTTAACACCCCAGTGAGAATTCCTTGGTCGTCTGACGGAATTTCTATAGTGATATCGGCGGCAACGACGATAGATGCCCATACTATCGAACCTACTATTACGAGTGGGTCCACCCAATTCTGCTTCAAGTTTGAGAAGGGAACAAAGATATAAAAGATGTCGTTCAAGCTCATTTATTACTACTATAAGTCTATAATATAGAGAAATATTCTTCTTTTTTTATTCCCATTGAGTACCATTCCATGTGCGGTTGTAAATGATTGTATCTCCTTTGCTCATGTTTTCCGGTCCCCGCTCAGCTGCACGGGCTGGAGGTTCGTGTAATGAAAACATCGTCTCTGGTGTTCGGGATCGCTCAAGTCAAAGGAAGCACAGGGTATCATGTGATCGACGTGCCATGTTCCTTGGTTCTCCCATGTCATTCCGGGTAGAAAGCGCATTGCTAGGTAGTCTTTTAGATGTACAATGGAACAACCAAGTAATGCCATGGTACTCGCACTCTTGTTACTTCCTTTAAGTGCATGATGTAAGCGGGTGCGTAAATTATGTTTTAGTCGGAACTGTGGATCGGTCTTTCTACGTTCCCTTTTCCGTGCATTTTTTCGTTTCTTGTATTCCGGGCGTTGCTTGCTCTTGCTTATGGATGCACGGTATTTCTCCGGGTTGTTTCGTTTCCACTTCTTGTAATATGCCTTCACACACACTTTGCATCGGGATCGGAGTCCATCGCGCTTGTTTCTGGAGTTCTTGCCAAACTCCGTGAGCTTCTTGGTTTGTTTGCATTTTGTACAGGTCTTCATATTATCAAATTTACTATATAAATCACTGGTTGGTTTACAAAATGGAACTCTTTCAATTTGCGCTTATTACAATATTGATAACAGCCTCGCTTGCAATGATGTTGTACCTCTTTTACATTTTTTTAAGAAAAATAGACCATGAAGATAAGGACAAACCAATATTTGACAACCTGATGGAATATCGTCCACCGACCATCCAGAGTGTTTGACCTATCAAAAAAAGTCCAGCACCTTATAACAGGTGTACTTGTAGTGTAAAAACATTAATCTTTTTAACTCATGCTCTACCCTGCTATTAGGGGGGCACAGTGTTACGTCTGACCCCCTCTACCTATTTTATTATTATTAAAAATTCTATTTTTTTTATTTATATAGTAACTACAAGCATGGGAGGGTATAGGGGGTATTAAGGGGGGTGTAGCAAGAAACCATGTTGCTGACCCCCTTTTTTTTTAAAAACATGTTTTGAGAATGGAGAGAGGGGTATCAGAATTTGATACTATTACGGCCTAATAGCGACTCTGGCCATTACGCTTTTTTGTAGTATCTAAAAATTACAAGTAGGGTTTTTTAAAATGATAGGGGTCCACACAGCAGGGGTTATCCACTTTTTGGTTAGTGTTACAGTTAGGGACACAGAAAACAGGTAATAGCCCGTATGATGTTGCATGTAAAAAAATAGAAGGTTCACAAGATGGATCTTTTTTTTAAAAAAAATCGGTACTTTAACTCGTCTTACAAGTATGATTTTGTTTTTGATAGGTATTTTGACGAATGGGACACAGTGAAGGAAACGAAAAATGACCTACACACCATCTATAATAGACACCTGCTATGGATTAGGGGGTCTCTAGCACCAAACCGCCTTAGTGTACAATAGCATAAAATGGCCATTCTGGTTTGCGTTAGGGTAAAATTAACAGGGGATTTTCTTCAAATAATGGTAGACTTCGA
>Ga0257122_1001715_pt1 | contig 14777 bp, 10 predicted proteins | sample SI106_120metaG_FD_190146 | JGI IMG/M metagenome (GOLD analysis project Ga0257122, IMG submission 190146) | Marine microbial communities from Saanich Inlet, British Columbia, Canada - SI106_120 | ecosystem: Environmental > Aquatic > Marine > Inlet | place: Canada: British Columbia | collected... | reverse complement strand
CTACAAATAAATCCTCTTACGCTGATGGTAATTGTTTTGCAATATGATACGCTATGGTGCGGGATTTATCAGATTATAAAAATGTGCAAATCATTGATTACTGAAAGTTTACTACAGAGATATCATATATGAAGAAGAAAAATCAAATCAGGAAAGGTGTATCTGCCATTCGTAAAGCAGGTAAGAGTGAACTGCATGAATCAGAAGACAGACTTCGGTTGTTAGTTGATGAGGTTCTGGATAATTCTTCAGTTGGTATCTTTATACTGGATGCAAATTTACAGATTGCCTGGGTGAATAAGGCTATAGAAAGATATTTTGGCCTGAATCGGGATATGATAATAGGAAAGGATAAACGGCAGACTATTCGTGATGAAATCCAGCATATATTTGAAGATTCGGAAACCTTTGCTGATAAGGTATCCTCAGCATATGAGACCAACATATACCTGGAGGAATTTGAGTGCCATGTATTGCAAGAAGGAGAGCGTGATGAACGTTGGTTGGTATACCAAAGTATGCCGATTAAGTCAGGGTTATACGCAGGCGGTCGCATAGAACACTATCATGATATTACAGAACGCAAAAGAGCAGAAGAGAAAATTTACAAATTATCACATGCCATGGAACACTGTTCTGCTACAGTTGTAATTACAGATACTGGAGGCAATATAGAGTATGTTAATCCAAAGTTTACACAACTTACTGGTTATAGCCACGAGGATGCCATAGGAGAAAATCCACGAATTCTAAAATCTGGTAAAACATCCGACGAAGTGTACAACGAGTTATGGAGAACTATTATATCCGGTAGAGAATGGAACGGGGAATTCTGCAATAAAAAGAAAAATGGGGATCTCTATTGGGAAGCGGTGTCTATTTCACCTGTTAAAGATGATAAAGGTGTTATTACGAATTACATTGCTGTTAAAGATGATATTACCAATCGCAAAAGGACAGAGGAGGCGTTGGCGCAAAGTGAGCAACGTTTTCGACAGTACTTCGATCTGGGCCTGATTGGTATGGCAATAACTTCACTGGAAAAAGGCTGGGTTGAGTTTAATGATACACTTTGCAACATGTTCGGCTATTCGCGAGATGATTTCTCCAGGCTGACCTGGGCAGAGTTGTCCCATTCTGGTGATCTGGAGTCAGATCTGGCGCAGTTTAATCGAGTGCTTGCCGGAGAGATAGATGGCTATTCCATGCAGAAGCGTTTTATACACAAGGATGGCAGTATTCTTTATGCTGTAATCTCGGCAAATGCGGTGCGTAAACCTGACAGTTCAGTAGATTACTTTGTTGCATTGGTGCACGACATCACCGAGCGAAAGAAGATGGAAGAGGCACTCATACAGTCAGAAAAGCTGAAATCTATCGGTGCAATCACTGCCGGTATATCCCACGAGTTTAATAACCTTCTTGCAGTTATATCTGGCAATGTACAGCTGCTGGATGGAGCCTATAAAGATGATAGAGTCTTGACTGATGCACTTCACACCATCATGAAAGCCACCGATGATGGGGCTGAAATATCCAGCAATATGCTTAAATTTACTAGTACATATCAAGACACTAAAGAACTTGTACCTTCTGATATCAGGGAGTTGATAAAGCATTCAATTAGTTTTACAAAACCCAGATGGAAGAATGAGGCGCAGGCGAAAGGCATAGGCTACAAAATGGAAACAGAATGTATGAAAAGCATTCCGCCTATTATGTGTAAACATTCTGAAATGAGAGAAATATTTATCAACTTAATTAACAACTCACTTGATGCAATGCCTGGTGGCGGTAATCTTACGTTCAGTACATGGAATGTTGATGATACCGTGTTTGTAAAAGTCTCTGATAACGGAGAGGGCATGTCTGATGCTGTGAAGAAAAATATATTTGACCCATTTTTTTCTACGAAGGGGGTAGAAGGTACCGGATTAGGCATGAGTACGGTTTACGGCATTGTGACCAGACATGGCGGCAGAATAGAGATAGATAGTGAGCAGGGAAGGGGCACGGCATTTACCTTGCAATTTCCGGCTAGCAATAGAAGTGCCTGTCTAATAAAAACTCCTAATACTGAACACAAAACAAACGCAAAAAGCTTACGTATCCTGGTGGTAGATGATGTAGAGGGTATACGATATATACTAAATCAATTCCTTTCCAGAAGTGGGCACAATGTTAAAATGGCGGATAATGGTGCTGTAGCTATAAATATGATAGAAAACGAAGACTTTGACCTTGTGTTATCTGACCTTGCCATGCCGAATGTCTCTGGAAAGGAATTGGTGAACGTTCTTAACGGTTTAACAAGGAAACCGAAGATAGGGATAATTACTGGCTGGAACGAAGAGAGCCAGAATATAGTAAGTGAAGATTTAGAGGTAGATTTCATTCTTCGCAAACCTTTTAAACACTTAGAGTTGATAACGCATATAAATGTACTGTTTGGTATGGATAGTGGAGGGTAAAAGGCATAGCTGCATTACCAGTGGCCATCTCGTGAATTAAGACAGGTATTTCTAAATCTTATAACTAATGCGAGAGATGATTGAATGTGATAATAAGGCTAAGGCCTAGGGCGCCGACCTTGATCTGGCGTTCTGCAAGATGGTAGTAGAGGCAGAGGAGAGCAAGGTATGGATTGAAGATCGTAAGGAAAAATGGTTCAAAGGCTGAGGAGGACTTGAAATCAATCAGGAAGATAAAATAGAAAAGATAATTTGATGTAAATCTTTCACCACGCTCCAAAAAGGAAATGAGTGTGGCAAAGAATATCCTTACTTTTCATTGCCGGTCATAACCTGGTAGATTTTGTGCATACCGGTTATATTGCGAAGTTCAAATAATCCCAGATAGCGAATAGTAAAATCCTCTTTCTTTGTTATAGAGTTGTAAAAAGCCTCAGTAATAAAGATGCGATCTATTAATGTAAACTCCTCTCGTGAAATACCATCTTTGACTTCGACAAGGCCATCTACCTTGAGCCCCTCCACACGAAATGGAATGTTAATATTTGTTCCATGACGATCCTCGTCAGGCATGACTCTAACCTCACCAAAATGGATAGCAAATCGCAGATGTATCTGAGGTCCATCTACGATTTTGGAATTGTATGTGTTTACACTCTCCATAACCTGGATTACCGCGTCCAACGCACACTTTGAATTTGGGAAACAGACCAAAAACCCATCACCGGTACTCTTAGTAAAGGATGATTTATTATCCTTGAATATGGGGAACATTATATCTTCGAGTGCATTTTTTATGATGTAAGTGGCCCCATCTCCATACAGGTCCATCATTTTGGATGACTCACATATATCAGCGACCATAACAGCTTCAGGAATTTCTCTTCTGCTACCAGACGATTTATTTAAAGTATTAATACGGTCCTTTATATCTTTGAAGTCACTGTCACTGGCAGAGACTTTACTAAACAGCCCACGTGCCTGATGTTTCAATCCTGCTTTTTCACAGGCATCTCCCAAATCATACATCTTTGATTTTACACGATCATCTGTACATGAAACTGCTGAATATTTTTGAACATGTATTTCTGCAGTTTCAAGATTCTTGGCTTTCAACAAATGCTGTGCGATGAGGTAGTGGGAATCACTCTCGTGCTGTCCACCGGCTTCCGTCACATCCTGTAACAGTGCCATTCCGCGATCATTGTCTTTCTCTTCGGATAAATATATATTGGCCAGTTCGTAGCGTACTCGATTCAATTGGTCCCCGGCTAACTTTTCACCGGAAATCATATTTTCATAAACGGTAACGCGTTTATCGGAAACCTGCCTCTTTATATTCTCTATTTGTACTGGGACGTGTGGGTATTGTTCTTTCAGCGTTGACAATCGATCTATCAACATGACAGCCTCTTCAATATCTCCCTCTGCCAGAAAAATTGAAATTGATTTTTCGATTACTTTTATAAGGGCCGTTTGATAAGATTTTTTTCCCGGTGTGATTTCCAGGAGTTTTTCAGAACTATGAATAGCGTCCAGACACCGTTTGTTCTTTATATGTGTATTGATAGATTCTATGAGTTTTTTCTCGTATATACTGAGGTTTTTGATCAACTCATCGAAAGCTGAACGATACCTCTCTCCATGCTGTTTATCTAACCTCATAGCCTCCTTTATACAACTTATAGCCTTGGGATATTCCATCAATTGCTGGTAAATCCTACTCAGGAAAACGTGTAAATATGGATTGTCAGGCTGTTTGTCAATCTCTTCCTGAGAGACTTTCATTGCTTCTTCATATTTCCCGGAACAGCAATACAAATGAATAAGAATATACAAATACTTTTTACTGGCTTTCCCTTTTTTGCGTAAAGCGTCATAGTTTAAGATTATGTTTTGCACATCTTTTGCCACGTTAAAAGCATCGAACAACGCTGTGTAAACCTCCTCGTTTAATGGATCAGTGTCAACGAGCTCAAGTAAGCCGTTGGTTGCCACTTTGTAATGACGCGGACAATTAGTACGCATATCCGCATATTCTTTTACGGCGCCTTTGTAATTCTTTTTTCGAATTAAGATCTTGGCAGATAGACTATACTTTTTTGAATAATAGGGACCTAATACCTTGAGACGATTAAATACTTCCAGGGCGTCCTCGTCTTTGCCTTGAAGATAATAGATTTCTCCTAAAACCTCATTGTATCGCATATAGTGAATACCATATTTATCTGACAAAACTTTCAGGTCTTCTGTTGGAATTACCTCATGAATCTTATTACAGCAAATAAGAGCCTGGTCATAATTTTGTTTTTTGAAGTGGGCGTAGGAGAGATCATTCAGGATTTTTATGCTTTGTGGTTTCTGCTCAATCTCCATCTCTCCATATTTGATGACCATATCCCAATCATTGTCCATTAATGCCTTTTTACGATTATCTTTAAGTGTAGACATAATCTAAATCTCCCGGGTATTAATGCCAGCTATGTAACTATTGAACATTCAAATATTTACACTGGTCCTATTGGTCAAGTGAGTCAGCAATTTTTTATACACATTGTTACTTTAAAATGCAAGAATGAAAAAGAGGTTCAGCACTTTAGAAATTCGATTGTACGTTCTTCCGACCAGTAGCTCTTATCTCTTTTAAATTGCATAAATCCGACATGGCCTCCAGATCTGGGCGTCTCTAAATAGACGCATTTGCTATCTGATGTCTCATTAACCGGATAACAACCATCCGCGATGAAAGGATCATTACGCGCGTTGACAATTAAAGTTGGAATCTTAATCTCTGGAATAAATCGATTACTACTACATTTACTCCAATAATCTTCCGCATTATTGAAGCCGTGAAGCGGGGCTGTATACCTGTCATCATAATCTTTAAAATTCTTTATTAAATGATAGTTATCATCATTTATCTGTCCGGGCATTAATTTCATTTTAGTCCTGATCTTTTGATGTAATGTTTTCAAGAATCTCCCCATATATATTCTGTTTTTAAACTTTGCAAGCTCTCGTGTGCTCGCCTTCAAATCACAAGGAACCGAGAAGACAACAGACCGTACTATTTTACTGTCAATCCGACTGCCTTTATTACCAAGATAAAGTAGTGATAAATTACCCCCCATACTGAAACCTATTAATACAATTTCTTTATATGACTCTATCTTAGCAGCGTGTTCTATTACAACTTCTAAATCATCAATCGTGCCACTATTATAAAAACGTAAGCGGCGGTTCATCTCTCCGGAACAGGATCTATAATTCCATGCCAGAGCATCCCATCCGTTTCGGTTAAGCATCTTCACCATTCCCACGACATAGTTTCGATGCGAATTACCCTCTAGACCATGAGAAATAATTGCTAGCTTATTGCTGCCTGTTCTCGACCAGTCAATATCAAGAAAATCGTCATCTGGCGTAAAAATACGTTCCCTCTCATAAAAACCGGTATCAAACCTCCTGAACAGAGTAGGATAGATTGATTGTATATGTCCGTTTTGCAAAAACAGTGGAGCTTTATAATCAGACCTGTTTATTAGTGGCATTATAATTATGTTCCAAACTGGGCGATTCTTAAGCGACTTTGTCATTGCCAAGGGAATGACAAAGAGTTGATTCTATCCCTTTTTGACTCTCTATCAATCTATTTATTTTAAGCCTCCTGCGCCTGACTATATTTATTACTTGTATCCGCCAGAAAACATACATAAAATATGAACATGAGCAAGATGGAAAAAACAAGTTTGGCAGTAGGTCTATTCTTTGGCGCCACCGGAATTATTCTGGGTGCGGTAGGCAGTCATGCCTTGAAAGGATATTCGGAAGAGATGTTAAAATTTTTTCAAATAGGAAATAGGTACCAAGTCTACCATGCTCTATTTTTATTGGTATTAGGATTATTAGAACGTAGATACCAGGGAAAATTAATGAACCTCTCAATCTTCGGTACAATCGCGGGTACAGTACTGTTTTCAGGTTCACTCTATTTGCTTACACTTGCAAATATCAAGATCAGTATGATCACTCCAATCGGAGGCATGTTTCTGATCTCAGCATGGATATTATTATTAATTCGAATATTAATAAGCAAAACGCAATCTTAAAGGCTTCCCAACTGCATCAACAACAAACCCATAAAATAGCAACCTTATTAATCAGCCTCTGTCAAATCGGATATTAGGCGTAACTTTATGGATGAGGACACAGTCTTCAAGATGGAGCTTATCAATCCGTCTTTGAATTTCTTGAGCAATTTCGGGGTTATTTTCTATTATCTGATAAACAGGATGATCAATAAGGACAATGAAAAAGGGATTCTCTTTGTCAAAGTGATCACCTCTGCCATGGGAGCTGAATACAATAGACATATTAATTTCAATACGATCATAAATATTTTCCCAATTAGAGAGAAAAGGGTGAAGTATAAATCCGTTTGGTAATTCCATTTTGCGAAATCCAAAAGCCAGGTCCGGATCGGTTCCACCAATCAAGTCAATATAAACAACTTTCTCCTTGTGGATATCGGAAAGCCGTTCCATCTGTTTATCAGGAATATAGTTGTCAGATATGTTAAGCTTGATACTCAATGTTTTTGAAAACAGCTTTGCATGCTCTTCGATTACTCTTTGAGGAAGATGGCTTAATATCTTTTTAACGATATCAGCTGGGATGCCAACTCCCTCTGTATTCAATAAGATACGTTTTATATCCTCTTTTGCAGCACCACAATTCTGATGAGATGAAATAGATCTGACTATACCCCTGTCACGCAAACTCTGCAAATTTTCTACAAATCTGTTTTCAGGAAGAAGGATATCCACATCATGAGACAATGGAATCTCGTATCCCTCCTGAGAACACAATTGCTGTATTATTTGATAAGTCGGATCATTTGGAATACCATATGCCTTGCGAGGGAGTAGAATCCCGGATCCCGCCATATGGAGATGGTTCCCGACAATACCACCATCCATACAAACCACTTCTCCATCATTATCTAAAAAGGCATGTAATATTAACGGATGTGCGAACAGGTCATTCAAGATTCTCTTAAATGTATCCGGTGTTACCAATCGAGGAGAGGGAATATGATTCCGGAAATCCTGGAGAGCGGCCACATCTTGATCAAAAGCAAGAGGGGCAATGTAAGACTGCCGGGGAGGGCTGTCAGACTGAAAAGGTTCTGACCCTTTATAAATTCTTCCCCCGGATGACCAAAGCCTGAAAATACTCATTATTCCCACACATTATATTTCATATCACTAGTAAGGCTTTCTTGTTCAGGATGCGTACCCATCCATTTCACAATTCCGGTCTCTATGTTATACACAGCGCCAACAACTGTTACTCTCCCGTCATTCGTTCTCCTTCGGGTTGAAGAACTTCTTTGGAAAAGGTCCTCTATTGCCTGCCACACGTTTGCCTCAACCAGTGCAGGAACAAGATCTTTGCCATATAAATCCGGGTAGGCTGCATACACTTTTTGTAAAGCCGGCCTGATAGGCGCAATTAAGTCAGGAATACAGCCGTGGACGCCTGCACCTGTGGCAACTGCAGTGCACGCACCACAGTGGGTGTGTCCTAAGACTACCATTACGGGTGTATCCAAATGGTCAACCCCGTACTCAACAGAGCCAATCTCGTCGGTATTGCAGACATTTCCTGCAACCTTAATTACAAAAATATCTCCCACTCCCTGATCAAATAATATCTCTACCGGTACCCTTGAATCAGAGCAGGCAATTATGGTTGCAAAAGGATGCTGCCCGCCTGTGGTTACCTGTTTTCTCCGTTCTGCAGATATATTCGAATGGGTAGACTGCCCTGAGCTGAAACGTACATTACTCGACTTTAATTTATCAAGTGCTCCAGATGGGCTATATGAATTTGCAGATGTACCAGATGCGTCTGATACACCCATCATACCACCGAAAACCATCAAACTCATTAAGCTGCATATAATATACTTTGTCAATACGCTTCTGTTCATTTCCATAATTTCCCTTTTTACGAAAAGACGAAAAAAAAGACCCACCAAGGCTGGTGAGTCTCTTCATTTCATTACTTTCAAAGATATGAATTTTTAGAATTTGAGTTGATGGCCTTTTACAAATTAATATAGCACCTTTAGATTCAGCTCATTAGTCTTTTTTGAAGTCTTCTTTTATCGTGAATGTAAAGTTAAGTTTTGGCCGCAAGTATATAAACCAGAATGCTAAGCCAGCCAGAAGAATACCACCCACAACATTTCCTATAAACACAGGAATTTGATTTATAACAAAGAATCCATTCCAGGTAAGATTGGAGAGGTCTAATGTCTTTCCTGCCATTTTTTCTGCGGCGGCAACAACTTCCGGTTTGCCCTTTAATATTATGCCCATCGGAATAAAATACATGTTTGCAACTAAATGCTCAAATCCACTGGCAACGAAACCGGCTATGGGAAATACGAGCGTCATGATCTTGTCTGCCACATTTCTTGCACTGAAACATACCCATACTGCCATACACACCATCGCATTGCAGAGTACCGCCTTTGAAAAAGCAGCTGGGAATGTTAAATTAACCTTTTTGTTAGCAATAAGCAATGCCTTTCCACCGACCATATAGTCATAGAACGAAAATTGATGAGCCTTATACACGAAGAAAACAACTATCAGGCTTCCAACGAAATTTCCAATCAATGAGATAGTCCAGTGATCAAAGATTCTTCTGGTAGTAATCCTTTTATCCATATATCCAATAAAAATCATACAGTTTCCCGTAAAGAGCTCCGCACCGCCAACTACGACCATTATGAGGCCGAGGCAGAAACAGATAGCTCCAACTACTGCTGTAAGTCCGGCATGTAGTCCGGAATCACTTATCACTAAGGTGGCAAATTGAGCACCCAGCGCTATAAAAACACCGGCATTAACACCCAACCAAAAAGTAACCGCAGGGGAGTCTTTTGCCTTTACAGCTGCTACTGCATCAAGCCGTGCTGCAATTTTCTGGGGTGAATAGGCGTCTATATCATAAACTACCCTGGGAGGGGGGGGGGTCACTGCCTTAACATCTTTTTTCTTCGCAGACCTTACAGACCGAACAGCTTTTGTTGTCCTGGCAGCTCTCTTCGTTTTGACAGATTTTGCAGCCTTAACAGCCTTTGTCGTTTTGACAGTTTTCGCCATTTTAACTGATTTTGTTGCCTTGACAGTTTTTCCAGTCTTGTTTTCAGCCATTTGGACCTACTTTCTTATTCTTTGGTATTCGTAAAAAAACAAACCAGTAGACACCCGCAACTAATACAATACCTCCAAATAAGTTTCCAAGGACAACGGGAAATAAATTATGAATTAAAAACCCTTTAGCGCAAGTAAGGTTTGAAATATCTAAAGGCCCTCCATTCACCCTTTCAACAGCCTCCATCACGAAACGGTTGCCTTTCAAAATAAGACCCATCGGGATAAGCCACATATTGACTACGCAGTGCTCAAACCCACAGGCGATCAGGCAGGATATTGGCCAAAGTAAAGATAACACCTTATCCAGGTTATTTCTGGCGCTATAACACAGCCAGATACCCAGGCACACCAGGGAATTACAAAGTACCCCCCTGGCAAAGGCGACACCGAATGACAGATTTACCTTGTCATTGGCAGCAATGACAATTTTGGCGCCAAGCAGATGGTTGTGAGCTGTCCACTGCGCGGAGATGTATATCCAGAAAACTATACTCAATGCACCTATAAAATTTCCGATAAAAGAGATAATCAAATTCCTGCTGAGATCACCGCTCGAAATCTTCCCGGCAAAAAAGGACATGGCTATAAGACAGTTACCCGTAAAAAGCTCTGCACCAGTAATTACGATTAAGACCAAAGCCATGGTAAAGACGACACCGCCAACCAACGCATTTAAACCGAAACTGGAGGTTGCTGTATGTGTTACCATCATCATCAGCTGTGCGCCTAATGCAATAAAAACACCGGCAAGAATACTCAAGGCAAGAGTTGTGAGGAAGCCTATATTGGCTTTTGCTACTCCCACCTGTCCAACCCTGTTTGCCATCATCTTGGGTGCGTATGAGTCGATATCAATGAATGGTGTGCTGGCCAGCTGAGTTGTACTAGAAATGCTGTCTACTTCCTTCTTATCCTTAACAGACATAATGTACCGCCTTTCGATATGAAAATAACGGAATACACAGAAAAAGCAAAGTATTGGCTGTAAATACAGGTAAAGCCTTTTGTTGTTTATATAACTGAAGGCACCTGCTTAAACAGTTAAAATCGCAAATTTAATACCTAGATTTTAATAAAGTACCGGTTCAATATTTTATCTGATGATTTATTACTACTGCCAAGTACCTATGCATACATTAAGGGAATGTTTCCAATCTTCTGTAAGCATACTCAATATCGTAAATGCAATAGACTTATATAAATTTAAAGCATGGGTTTACATTTGTTTAAAAGAACCCTTCACTCTTAATTCATACCGTACAAAAAAATAAAATTATTGTAGAACTTGAAATCCTTATCCTCACAATATAACGTCTTATTTCAGCCATATTATCGTATATTTCAATATATCCACAGATATCTTGATTTTATATCTATATTTTTATCTGGTTATATACATAGAAGTTACAAGTGGACAATCCTACTGTTTTTTGTATATTATCAGAAGTAATGGTATTATTGGAGGCACAAAAAAATGATTATTAATAATGGTTCATATTAGCCTTTTTCTGTACAAAAAGTATTTATATTTCATGGATTGTTCCCTGGAATACTCCTGCGTAATAGAGAGCAACCCATGTACAGCAGGGTAACCATTGGAAAGAAAATGCGAAGATTGTTTAGGATATCAAAGCAAATTAAAAGCAGACATACTATGTAAAATAAGGTAGTCATACCACTATAGCGTCTCTTAATGAATCAAAAGCAATTTTCTAGTCTTGTTTAAAGGAGGAGTAAAGATGTCTTTAAAAACCGGTTCTTATCGCCTTGATACAAATTCTAGAAGCATGAATGTTTATACTTTTAAAGAAAGCTTGCTGAGTAAATTAGCACATGACTTACTGATCGATATAACTGATTTCAAAGTGAATCTGGAAGTACCGGAGGCAGGTTTTGCTTCAGGAAGTTTGGAGCTGGAGATACAGGGAAATTCTCTAAAAGTAGTTTGTGCCCTGAAAGATGGAGAAAGAACAGTTGCGTTAAAAGAAAAAGACATAGCGGATATTGAAAAGGATATGGGTGGCAAAGTACTGCATCCGGATAAATACCCTACTGCAACTTTTCGTTCTAAATCTATTCAGGAAAAAGAGAGTGGCTATAAAATAGATGGAGATTTAACTCTGCACGGTGTTACCAAATCCATAGATTTTGATTTAGACACTAATGGTGAAATCTGAAGGGCATGATTAAGCTACTCCAGAAAGATTATGGAATAAAACCTTTCAAAGCTATGATGGGGACCTTGAAGATAAAAAACTAAATTAATATTGGCTTTGATCTGAAGCGGAAAACATAATACCTATTATTCATATTTAAAAATCAACAACAAGAAACCCCTTCTTCCTCTGGCGTGTTGCAATTGTATGGTGCACTATTCCCGTCATTTACATTAAATATCGTAAACTGCCTCGTATAGGGTGGATTGCTCAGTTTTTCTGCAGTATCCGTACAGACCTCGACAGGTTCGTTTCTTGGGAACAGGTGGCCTTCTTCATCGGCTATCGCCTTATACGGACCATGATAAATAGCCCTCTGCCCGATATAAACACAACCCTCTTCCTTTTCAAACTTATACCCACGTAGTGTTACGGAATAGAATGAGTATCCTTCCACCTCTTTCCAGAACACTTTTGACAATGTCTGGAGTCCGTAGAAACCGGCCTGTTCAAGATAGGCCATAAATTCATCTTCGGTAAGAGCGCCACTGATACACTCACCCCATAACTGTTTGTTAAGTTTAAGATGCGGTGGAGTCTCAACCTGAGAGACAATATCAGATATTACAATCCTGCCGTGGTCTTTCAGGACACGCCACATTTCACTGAAAACTGCTTTCTTATCTGGTGATAGATTGACGACACAATTCGACGTAACCAGATCAACCGTGCCATTATCAACCGGGATATCTTCCAGGAACCCCTTCCTAAACTCTACAATATCGTAGCCGAGATTCTTTGCCACCAGCTTTCTGTTTTCGTTTGCAACCTTCAGCATCTCATCTGTCATATCAATTCCGTAAATCTTGCCCTTCGGACCAACTTTTTTTGCGGCAATGAAACAGTCAATCCCTGCACCCGCACCCAGATCGACCATGGTCTCTCCCTCAGAAACCTTTGCAATAATTGTCGGGCTCCCGCATCCATAAAATCTATCCAACACTTCCTGAGGAATGTGGCTGGTATCTTCCTCAGAATTTTTTGTCGGGCAGCATAGCTCTTCCTGAGGCTCTTCTGCTGCTTTACCATAAAATTCACGCACAATACTCCTGGGCTTATCAACATCAAAAGAGAGTACACAGTTGGAATGAAGCGTGTAGACAGATTGTGAATCTGCAACTTGTTGATCAGCACCGCAGACTGCAGCGCCATCACCCATCGATCTTAAGACAGTAGGAGCACTGAATCCTGTTTTTCTGTCCTGCATTTTCTTCCTGACCTGGGCAAGCTCAAAGACAACATCCTTTGTTATCGCCTTGTGCAGGTCACAATAAGGATCTAGAGCATGTATGCCAACGTCCTCTGGAAATCTATCCGACTCCAGCTTGAACCCGTTCTCTGAGTAAAAGAATGAATGTTCAATGTCACCGCCTCCACATATAAATTTAATATGACACTCCTTACACTTATCCTTATTTTGAAGTGTTGCGTTTCTGAACGCCTTGCTCATATTACTATTTTCCCAGATGTCTCTGAGTGTACTATCAAGAACATTTCCACATCTCAGGCCTGCATGACCGGCAAATGAAGCAGACGGATAGACGTCTCCGGTTGAATACACACACATACTGTCGTAACAGGCATTCCCCAAATCATACCGCGTGCCCCTCTTGCTATTTGCCCTGAATTTGTATGAGTCATGGTTGTCGACTGAAATACCTGATTCCCTGGCGACCTCCTTCACTTTTCTCGTTACTTCAATCACCTTCTCTATAGGAGGAATGGAGTTATTTCCATTGTCAGTGATCCTGCCTCTTTTGTGAGCCCACAAGAGATGGTGAGTTTTCACGCCCAACAAAGCAAGCATTTTTGTCGTTTCCGGTATATCATCTATGTTGCTGTTCGCAACAACCGTTGTTACCGTTGGAGAAAATCCAGCAGCAACAATTTCCTTTATCCCGCCAACAATCAGATTAAAACTGCCTTTGCCTCTTAACGGATCGTTGATCTCAGGCTTTGAACCATCAAGGCTTATCTGGATCTTTAAGAGCTTTTTATCAAACTGTTGTAACTTTTCTATGGTTTCTCCCTTCAGGAGTGTTCCATTCGTAAGTATTATGAGTTCGGACTTTTTTTGTTTGCAGACATAATCAATAAGTTCAAAAATATCCTTTCTCATGAGAGGTTCTCCACCCGTGAAATAAAAGCGGGATGTTCCCAATACCGCAGCCTCATCAATAATCTTTTTGATACTTTCTGTTGACAGGCCTCCATCCTCACTCGGTGACGAATTAACCAGGCAATGTGAACATGTCAGATTACATGAATTATTTGTATGTATCCACAGCTCATTGAGCCTGTCCGCATGAATGAAATCTGCACGCCCTGTGTAAGCAACCTTCTTTACCGGTTCTGATGTCAGAAATTCAGATCTTATCAGATCCTTTAGTAATGTATGAACCTCAAGCCATGCCCTGGTGTAGTCCATATCAAAATTGTTTGCATAGTTATTTATCAGCTCCTTAACATTTTTGCAATGCTTAATATCGTCTATAATCTGGCTACCCCTTTTATCAGTAATAATCCAGTTAGGCATCTCAGGATCGAGAAACAGGTGGAGCGAGTCTTGTTCTATATGATAATAATCTGGTGCATAAAAAACCGATTTTTCATTAATTTCCATTTTAACTTCTACCTCCAACAAAACATTATGCAAGAAAAAGTAAAGCAATACAACGAAGGCGCTAAGTCACCAACTAGATACTGGCTTTAGCGGTTCTATACCTTGACAGCAAAACCGTTTTTAACCATCCATAAATTAGCAGGACATAAAAGGGAAGGTATTCAGGCAGCTTAAGCCAGTGTACCTCCTTCCATACCCATTCGTCATTGTACCATATCATTTTAGAAAACAGTTC
>Ga0257122_1001709_pt1 | contig 14792 bp, 10 predicted proteins | sample SI106_120metaG_FD_190146 | JGI IMG/M metagenome (GOLD analysis project Ga0257122, IMG submission 190146) | Marine microbial communities from Saanich Inlet, British Columbia, Canada - SI106_120 | ecosystem: Environmental > Aquatic > Marine > Inlet | place: Canada: British Columbia | collected... | reverse complement strand
TCGCCATGCGCCCCGAGGAGCACCAACCTTCTGGCAGCTGCAACTTCTCCAGAATTGACAACGCTGTCCTTCAACTTGTCCTTTCTTCCGGAACTGTCTCTGGTACTGCCACCGCCAAGGTCCGTGTTTACGCTGTTAACTACAACGTTCTCCGTGTAATGTCAGGAATGGCCGGTGTCGCGTACTCAAACTAGTGGGACGGACATTTATTTTGGGGACGGACAATTTTAATTCTATTATTTTTCATTAAAAAAATTTAATATTATAAATTTTATAATATTAACACTAATAAAAGAGTTCAATAGTTTGAATAGTTTTGTCAGGAACGTTGTTTACCCAGTAATCAATTTGTTGAAAAAGAACGTTCAACCTATTTTCCCATTCTTTTATCTTTGTATTAGGAACAGAAATAACACCGTAACCGTTTAGTTTCCAACACGATGATACTTTTTTACTATTTTCATCAACATAACTATCAGGATTAAATCGTATAAATGAGATAGGTCTATGAGCTAAATCTTGAGAAATTTCCATCAATCTTTTGTTTTCACAAGAACAATCGTATGTATCGTGTTTATTTTCATCTACTTCCACAATAATAATATGGCTTCCAAGTTCAAGTAACAAATCAGGACGTCTTTTGCTACATCCACCTTCAATTTGTTTATCAGCAATCCATCCAAAATCCGGAAATTTATCAATCACTTTTTCAACTACATCTTTCTCTTTTGTTTTAAAATTACGCGATGCTTCAATTTCAGGGTGGAAATGAAGAACGCAAGGTAAGCAATACCCATTATATTTTGTAATACCTCTTGTTTCACATAGAGGTGCTTTACATAATTGACTACCTCCATGTATTTTACATCTGGAAGGCATTTTTCCACAAGGACATTTTTCACAACATTTTTCACAACCAGTAATGCTTTTTCCACAAGGGCATAACTCTTTGCTGTTTGGATTGCATATAGGACATCGTCTTCTACGTTTATTATGTTCGCATATAGATGCCCCTTTACATTCAATACAATTTTCTTTTATTTTTCCACATTTACATAGACTTGACCCAGAACAACTTTTGCATCTTGATTTTCTACGTGGTGTATCATTATGAGTTTCATCAAAGCATATTCCGTTTCCTTTGCAAGGAATACAATCATATCGTCTTCCACCGTGTTCGCATAAAGGTATCGGTCCTCCCATATTTATATATAGTAACTAAAGATATTATTTTTAATATATTAATCATTAAAATATTAAATTCCTAAATATTCTCCTCAATTTTTTCCTGTTCTTTTTTTAATCTTTCTTTTCGTCGTAAATAAGAAATACGATTATATTCTTTTTGTTTTTCAGGAGTTGCTTTATAGTTTGTTTTCTCTTGATAATCTTTGACTCTTTTCTTGTGTTCTTCTTTATTGTTTTCGTAGTAATTTTTGTTTTTGAGTAGATATTTGTTTAATTGTTCTTTTAATAAAGCATTTTCATCTTGAAGCTGTTTAATAATTTCGTCTTTATCCATAGTTATATAATATATATGAAAATATTTATATAATTTAAAAAATCGTTAAATAAATATTTAATTTATCGTTTCGTCTTATACCTTTTTCTTGTCTTTTTTGATTTTTTTCCACCGTGGTTTCCACCCCCAAATATGAAATCTTCTACCGCAGCATCTTCAGGGTCATAATAACCAGTATTATATTCAAATAATAAACTTATAATATCATTATTGTCTGTTACATGGAAAGCAGCGTATCCATCGTCATTTAACTCATCAACATCAGCCCCGAAAGTCAATAACATATCAACTATTTCAAATTGGTCATTTTTAGCAGCGAGTATAAGTGGTGTATCTCCGTCTTTATTTTTTACATTAATGTCAAGTTGTTCTTGATTTCTAGTACTAGCTATTTTTAAAATATTATATAACATATCTATTTCACCTACAGTTATAGCATCAAAAAGTAATTTTTCCAACTCAGTAAATAATAATTCTCTACATATAGGACCGATTGGATCTCTACATGCAGGACAGGTTGTTGCTTCTCGGTGTTGACGACACCACGGTATTAAACAATCTGTATGAAATGTATGACCACATTTTGTAGTAATAGAATTTTCATTTAAAACTTCTGTACATATAGGACATTCTGGTGGTGGAGGTGGTGGGGGTGGTGGAGGTGGTGAATCTGGTTCTGTATTAAAATTTGTACTTAGGACTTGTCCACCACCTCGTTTTGAACGAGTTTTTTTCTTGGATTTTCTCGTCTGTCTTTTTGAACGAGTTTTTCTAAACCTTTTATTGGATTTTTTTGATTTTATATTTTTTCGCGTTGGCATTGATAGTTATATTATATACATAAAAAATTGATTCATCAAATATATAATTAGATAGTTATAATAAAATGGAGTTTACAAGTGTAGAATCAAATACAACCGAAGTTGCGGAAAATGCCGAAACAGAACTAATCGGGGTTACCGTATCAACAGAAGAACCCACAGAAAATGCAGAAACCGAAGAAAGTCATATATATCGTATAACTGCTGACTACAAGAAATCAACCTATCAAACAGAGCATTGGACAAAACAGATTAATGGAAAAAAGGTAACATTATTGGTATATACTTACTTTTATTGGGGTACATTTGAAATAGAATTAACAGACAAAGAAAAAGAAGAAATATTGAAACAAGAATCAATCATATTAAATGATTATAGTGGTGTTTCGTGTGAGCAATTAAATAGCGGGTGTGACCAATATGAAGAAATTAAAAATGAAGAAAGTTATACCGAAGAAGAATTACTGGAAATAAACCAGCTTATTTATAGACCTGTTGAGGACGAAGACTATGATAGTGATGAAGATGATGAAGAATATGAATATGATGAAGATGTATTACGAATGAATGGTTGGGAAATGGATGATACCATTTATGGATTTGATACAGGTTGTGAATTAACATTAATTAGTGATTAAAACTGAAAAAAACAAATATGATAAAAATAATATAGAATTTTTTTATCATATAAATTATAATGTCAAATTTCGGTATAAATTTATATTATATCACTGTTGCGACAAAACAACACCCCGTTCTTGACAAGATCGTTGAACGGATAAAAAAACAGAATGAACAGATGATAATTATGGGATTAAAAGAGAACCGAAAGATAGGTTGGGAAGGAACGGCAAATTTCGGGGTGAAATTACGAGAAACAAAGGATTTTTTATTTCAACCGAACATTCGCCCCCAAGATATTGTGTTATTTACAGATGCATATGACGTGGCGTATGGAGGTTCTCAAACAGAAGTAATAAAGAGGTTTATAACATTAGATAAACCAATATTATTTGGTTGTGAATCTCAATGTCATCCAGATGTGAACGAATCATCAAAATATCCGGGTCGTACTATGGAATTTCCCTATTTAAATAGTGGTATGTTTATAGGATATGCATGGGCATTACGTCATTGTTTAATAAATTACGAATACAATGACGCAGACGATGACCAACGATTTTGGACAAAGCAATATTTCAAACATCCATTGTTATTTGGATTAGACCACGAGAACCTATTATTTTTGAATACAGAAGATATGAATTGGGACGAATTTACATGGAAAAATCAAACAGCTACTTATAAAAACCGAAACCCACTATTTGTTCATATAAATGGACCAGATAAAAGCAAGATAAATGAATTATTGTAATAGGTTCTCTGGTATAGCATTCGTGTAATATATATTATAAAAACAAGATAAACATAATGTTGTATAATTTGTATATAAAGACAAGAACATTATATAATGTTTACAACTACTTCTACAACTGATAAAGAACCAAAGCAAAAAAATAATGATAAATCAAATACTGATGTAAATGATAAACCTGATGGAGATAAAACAGATGAATCTGTTGATAATATTGATAGTATGCTTGATATGGAAAGACAGCGAAATAAGTGTGATAATTGGATAAAACTGGATAAAACCGCAAAACTACAACGTCTCCATTTATTTGCAGAAACATATGGAAAGCAACATTCAATGCCAACGAAAGATATAAAACTATTAAAGAATTTTTTCAATAGTTGTTTGGATAAGAATAAGTTATCCAAGAGCAAAGATGTTGCATATAATAAGGAAGAAATGAAAATTATATCAATTCCAGCATTACATTTTAATCAATTAACCCATAATTTTACATTAAAAATAATGGATACAAAGCGCGTATCAACATTAAAGTCACTTACACCCAAACGGATTGTGTCAGATAATAATGAAAAAATATCAAATGAAAAAATATCAAGTAAGACAACTGAAAATTAAACCGATAAATATATTTTGTTGTAAAGGTATAGATATAATAATATAATATATATAGATAATGGAAAATACTGATTCTGAGTTTTTCCCCGAAACTGATTCGAATTCTACACAATCATTCGAATCAATTCAAATGATTCGTATTGAGAGTATAGATGAAATCACAATAGAATCAACTTGTCCAATATATACTGAATCTGAAAGTGATAATGGTATTGATAGTGAAATAAGTAGTTTGGAAGATGATGAAGATGAAGATGAAGATGAAGAAATAATAACAGAAGAGGATTTTACCGAATTAACAACAACAGCATATGACATAATGGAAGAATATATAAAACAAAACATATTATCATTATCTTCTCCCAAATTTTATATTGGTATGATTATGCATACAACAGAAGTGCTATATATAGATGTTCTGTATTCATCTAATATAGATGATGATATGATTGAAAATTACGAGGAATTATTGTTTGAGGAGATAAAAATCTTCACCGAAAAGACAGCAGATGTATTTTTAGATATTTGTGATATACCACGACGTTCATGGGTACAACAAGAACACGAGATGAATAATATGACAGAAAATGACATATTTATTATGGCAGAAAAGATTGCCGTATTACAATGTATGCCTCAACCAGAACAAAAAACTACTGAATGGTATACATTTCGTTATAATTTGATAACCGCGAGTAATTTATGGAAAGTATTTGGTACAAAGTCACAGATGAATAATTTAATATATGAAAAATGTAAACCATTAGATGCATCTGTTCATATACGAAATAATACATATACAGAGGGTGCAATGCATTGGGGTGTAAAATACGAACCAGTAACTGTTCAAATATATGAGGATATGTTTGACACAAAAGTGGGTGAGTTTGGTTGTATTCCTCATTCAACATATTCATATATTGGAGCATCTCCCGATGGAATTAATATTGCTTCAGATAATAAACGGTTTGGTCGCATGTTAGAAATAAAGAATATAGTAAATCGTGATATTACAGGTATTCCAAAGGAGGAATATTGGATACAAACCCAGATACAGATGGAAACCTGTGACTTGGACGAATGTGATTTTGTTGAAACTCGGTTTAAAGAATATGATACTGAAGACAAATTTTATATAGATACTCTGCCCAAATATCGTGGAATAATATTGCATTTTATTGAAAGACCTCCTTCTGTAATCAATGAAGAAACACAATTATCTAATATCCCTTATTATGTGTACATGCCATTAGATATTCCATTACAAAAAGGTGATATTAATAAATGGATAGATATACAAAAAAAAAATATGTATGTAGATAATCGTGTATTATTTTCTGTAAAATACTGGTATTTGGATGAAATATCATGTGTATTTATTCCAAGAAATCGTATGTGGTTTTCTAATGCAGTTTCTCATATTCAACATGTGTGGGATACGATTGTAAAAGAACGGATAGAGGGATATGAACACAGAGCGGGTAAAAAACGACAAGTGACAGACCGGTCTATGTCAATCGTTAGTGAAGATGGTATTCCAATGACAGTGTTTTCTAAAGTAGATAATCCTGTTTGTTTAATTAAATTAGATGATGATGGAAACGTTTTATAAAATATATCAAAATATTGATGTTGATATATTTACAATAATATTTATTTCTTACTGCGTTTTTGAGTTTTTCTTGTAGATTTACTCTTAGGATTTTTTGCTTTTCTGCAAAAAGTTCTCTTTTTACCAGATGCAACCTTGCACCCACGAACTTTATTACATTTGTTAGGGTTTCCTACGCGTTTACCTTTGCAAAGAGATTTTCCAGGCATTATAATGTATAAATAGAAAATAACAGTTGTGATAAAAATAAATAAAAACAATATAGATATTTATTTGGTATTATATTATACAAAATTATACAGTATGAGTAAGGAAAATATACTAAATGATGATGAAATGTATGTTACAAAACGCAATGGTAAACAAGAAATAGTTTCATTTGATAAAATTTTAACACGAATAAAAAAAATAGGGAAGGAAGCGAATATTAAACTCAATTATACTTCACTTGTTATGAAAGTTATTGACCAATTATATTCAGGAATTTCTACAACCAAAATTGATGAATTATCTGCAGAACAATGTGCTTCTATGTCAAGTATTCATCCTGATTATAATATCTTGGCTGGAAGAATTACTGTTTCTAACCATCATAAAAATACAGATTCTTCTTTTACAACTGTAATGCGAAAATTATATGAATATCGCGACAATCATAATAAACACTGTCCATTGATAACCCACGATTTTTTTAATATTGTTTCTACCAATAGTGATGAATTTGATTCTATGTGTGATTATGAACGCGATTATTTTATTGAATATTTTGGGTGTAAGACATTAGAACGTGCTTATTTGATGCAAGTAGACAAGGTGATTGTTGAACGACCGCAACATATGTGGCTTCGGGTAGCTATTGGGATACATGGCGATGATATTGTGCGAATTCGCGAGACATATGACCTCATGTCACATAAATTATTTACACATGCTACACCCACTCTTTTTAATGCTGGAACACCACACCCACAATTATCCTCTTGTTTTTTATTAGCTATGGAAAATGATAGCATTAGTGGTATTTATAATACACTTCGGGATTGTGCAATGATTTCCAAATGGGCTGGAGGTATTGGGTTACATATTCATAATATTCGTGCATCGGGTAGTCATATCCGTGGAACAAATGGCTCATCTAATGGTATCGTTCCTATGTTGAAAGTTTTTAATAATACTGCAAAATATGTCGATCAGTGTTTAGACCCAGAAACAATAGTATATACAAAGCAAGGGGCCAAACCAATTAAAAATATTGTAATAGGTGATAAAGTTGTTGCCGATGATGGTAATTATTATAAGATTGGTAAAATATTAGATAATGAATATTATGGCGATTTGTATATATTAGATGTTAAACATACACTTACTCCAATAAAATTAACAGATATGCACCCATTGTGGGTTATTCAAAATAATATATATTATCAAAGAAGCTTTAACGATATAATTAATCAACTTGACCGTAATTTATTAGTCCCTGAATTTATTGAAGTAAAAAAGATTGATAAAAATGATTTTATCGGGTTTCCTATACCAAAATATGAAAAAGATATTGGACAATATACTGAAGATGATTGTCGTTTTTATGGTATTATGCTTGGAGATGGAAATATATCAAGTGTTAATAATTTGGCGTATGTTGCTTTAAATAAAGATACAAAGAAAGACACTATAGATTTTGTAGAAAACTATTTAACTAAAATGAATATACATATAACATACACATATGTACATGATAAATATGTAAGATTAACATGGACCCGAACAAATATGTTTAAATTTACATATGAAATGTTATATGATGCAAATAAAGAAAAATATGTAATACCAAATATGTTACATTTACCAAAACCAAAAATATTAAATATAATAAAAGGAGTATTAGAAACCGATGGTAAAGTCAAAGATTATCAAATTGTATTAGAAATCACATCATTGAGTATTGTAGAAAGTATTAGATATATGTTATTACGGTTAGGCATTTTAACATCAGGGTCTGTCCGTGATAGAAGAAATGAAAGCCATATAACAAAATATAACTCTTTAATACGGAATACAAAGATTTCTTACATATTAATTGTTCCAAAGAAACAAATTATATGCGATTTATTCAAACATAAAAATTTAACCACCAGTGGGTCATTTACATTCTTTGAATATAAAGGATATTTATTTAGTATTGTAAATAGCAACAAATGTATAAGAAATTATTCGGGACGGGTAATTGACATAGAGGTAGATAATGACTATCACCATAATTTTTTGACACATAGTGGGCTTGTAAAAAATGGTGGCGGAAAACGAAATGGTAGCTTTGCGATTTATTTAGAACCCTGGCATGCAGACATTGAACACTTTTTGCAAATGAGAAAAAATCACGGGGATGAAGAAATGAAGGCACGTGATTTATTCTATGCATTGTGGATTCCCGATTTATTTATGGAACGTGTCAAAGCTGACGGTAATTGGACATTGATGTGTCCAGATGAATGTCCAGGACTTGCTGATGTTCACAACAAAGACTTTGTAACCTTATATGAGTCATATGAACAAGCAGGGCGGGGTAAAAAAACCATGAAAGCACGCAATTTGTGGTTTCAAGTTTTGGACGCACAAATGGAAACGGGAACACCCTATTTGTGTTATAAAGATTCTGCAAACCGCAAATCCAATCAACAAAACTTGGGAACAATCAAATCCTCCAATTTATGTGTTGCACCCGAAACGGTTATCTTGACAGATACTGGACCTGTTGAAATACAAACATTAAAAGACCAAGATGTAAATGTGTGGAATGGTCAAGAATTCAGTAAGGTAACTGTATATCAAACTGGTACAAATCAGGAATTGATTTCCGTTGAAACTGACGATGGGGCTATTTTGCGGTGTACTCCATATCATCGGTTTTTCGTACATAGTGAGGATGGACTTTATATTGATTTACGTGAAGCCAAAGAATTAAAACAAGGCGACAAGTTAATGGAGTGCAACTTTCCATTTGTACCTGCTTGTATGACCGAGTTTACATACTTTTATGAAAAAGCTCTTGTTTCTTTTGCTAACGATACTATTCAAATTTATTCACATACGATTGAAGACCTTCACCGACAAAAATGTGTTTTACAGGGTTGTGGAATCAATGTACCTATTTTCCGGACAAAGGGTTCTATTAAAAAATCTTATATTGAAATTTCTATTGAAAATATTCATATTTTAAAGAAAAATGGGTTTTCACCTAATAACAATAATTTTCTAATAAATACACCCACTGAAATACAAGACAACCCACAACCTACCTTTGTTAAAATCAAACATGTTGTTAATTTCCTGAGAACAGATGATACCTATTGTTTTACTGAACCGAAACGTAATGCTGGTATTTTTAATGGAATGTTAACATCACAATGTAGTGAAATTATTGAATATTCTAACGAAGAAGAATCCGCTGTATGCAATTTGGCAAGTATTGCATTGCCTGCATTTGTTAAATCTAACGATGACGGCATAATGTCTTTTGATTATAACAAATTGCACACAGTCGCGAAAGTTGTTACATATAATTTGAACCGCGTTATTGATGTTAATTATTATCCCACAGAAAAAACCAAACGAAGCAACATGCGACATCGCCCCATCGGGATTGGTGTACAAGGCTTGGCTGATGTTTTTATGCAGATGGGGTTACCTTTTTCTGCAGACAAATCTAAACTAATTAATCGGGATATTTTTGAAACTATTTATCACGCTGCATTAGAACAAAGCTGTGAAATCGCAGAAGAAAGATATTTACTATTAGAACCATTGGCAATGTATGATGATTTTAGTGACAGATTATCTGTTTATGAAGATGTTGAATTACGTAGGCATATAAACTCATATGAAGAACAATTGCTTCATACATCATATCGTGGTGCTTATTCCAGTTTTAAAGGGTCACCCGCGTCGCGAGGAGAATTACAGTTTGATTTATGGGGTGTTGAACCCAGTGACCGATATGATTGGACCGCCCTGAAATCCCGAATTCGTGAACGCGGAATACGTAACTCATTGTTATTGGCACCTATGCCTACTGCATCTACCTCACAAATATTGGGATACAATGAATGCATTGAACCTATTACAAGTAATATTTACAATCGTCGTACCATTGCGGGTGAATTTATTTTAGCGAATAAATATTTGATGCAAGATTTGTTGAAATTGGATTTGTGGAATGAGAAAATGAAGAACAATATTATTGCTAATAATGGTTCTATCCAGCATTTAGAACAAATACCTGTTGAAATTCGTGAAAAATACCGAACTGTTTGGGAAATCCCTATGCGACAATTGATTGATATGGCTGCCGACCGTGGAGCGTTTGTGTGCCAAAGCCAGAGTTTGAATTTGTGGCTGGAAGACCCGAATTATTCTAATTTAACGTCTATGCATTTTTATTCTTGGTCAAAAGGATTGAAAACTGGAATTTATTATTTACGACGTAGAGCAAGACATCAAGCACAACAATTTACTATTGAACCCGAGAAAAAAGATTTAGGAGGGAAAATGGAAGAAGGTATTGAAGATGAAATCTGTGAAATGTGTTCTGCATAAAATATATGGTTAATATATAACATTTACATGTCTGGTATTGTAGAATTTATAACAGGAACTAAGTTTGAGAATGCAAAAAAAGATATAAAAAAAGAAGGTCAAACTGCAGAAGATATTCTTACAGATATTACTGACATAGAAGAACTTCAAAAAATATCTGATGCTATTCTTATTGATAAAAATTTTTTAGAATTAGAAGAATATAACAAACTTGACAGAAATAATAAAAAACAATTATATAGATTAGGACACTTATCTAAAGCAAAATCTGTGCATGCAGAATGCGATATGAATGACTTGGTTAAAGCAATGGACGCATTTAATATTGGATTAAATCAAAATTGTGATGGCGGTAAAAAGAAGAAACATGGTGGAGGAGGCGATGAACCAAGACCACCATCACCACCAGAAGAATCAGAAACAGAATCAACAGCAACAGCAACACTACCACCACCACCACCAGAATCAGAAACAGAACCAGAATCAGAATCAGAAACAGAACCAGAATCAACAGTACCAGAAGAATCAGAAACAGTTATGGTAAACCCCGGCGATGATGTTGAAAAAACATTTAAAGAAATAGGTAGTAAATCAGCAGAAATTACTGGTTTATTACGTTCAAATATAGAAAATTTAAATACAAATTTGTCTACAAAAATGCACGAGTTTAATAATTTAACTGATATGATTAAAGGTAAATCTGTAGTTTGTCTTCAATCATTAGCAATGTCTTTGTTTGGTTATGAATTAGATAAAGTTGCATCTGCTGCTGGAACAATGGCATTAGGGGCAGCTATTGCGAGTATGCCAAGTTATCCAAATGAAGTTGGTGATATTATTTTTACTGTATTTAAATATTCCACACTTTCAGTTAAATATTTTATTAAATTGTATATAACATATATTATTGGTGCATTAGCAAAATCTGGATTAAAATCGGGAACAGAACAATTTAACAGTTTTATGGGTAATGCAAAACATAAATTATTACAAATTGCAACTGCTGCCAGTGTAGATATTGCAGAAGTGCAAAACCTTTTAAAAGAGTATATACCTACGGTAATTACAAATGAAATAAAAAAACAAAATATGACAGAATTAATGACAGCTGTTCAAAAAGGGTTGCAAGAGTCAGTAGAGGACCGTAATAGAAAAATAAGTAATGTGAATTTTCAAACTCAAAAAAGTTTTCCAGAAATACCAGACCAAGTGAAAGAAAATATCACAGATGTTCCAACAACGGTAGGTGAATTAAGTGCAGTCAGCTTGGATAAAATGATAGAAACAGACGGTTTAGATGAGGATATTAAAGAAGGATTAGTAAAGAAATATGAAAAAATTACTGGAAAGAAACGTATTAAAGATGATGAAGAATCACTATTAGAAACGGATGAACAAGAACAACCACCTTTAAAAAAACGAATAGGTGACCATTCACCACAAGAAAAAATATCACCTTCACCACAAGAAAAAATATCAGGAGGAAAGAAGCAACGTACCCGAAAGCAAAAAAAGCAGTCCAAAAAGCAAAAGAAACATTCAAAGAATAAGTCCAAGAAACAAAAGAAAAATAGAACAAAGAAAACCCGCGGAAAAAAACATTAAAACAGTATATACAAGATTTTTATGAATTGATATAAGCAAACCATTTCTTATATCAATATTTTTATTTTAGTGTCGTATCTGCACTTGCGACCAAAGTGTAGTATCATCGTATCCGTGTCGCATTTTCAAATAGCAGCGTAAACAGGTCAACACATCAATCATAGAATTGTGCAATCCTTCAACTGTTCCTCCGTCAAATAGTTTCGCATACAATTCGTTCAACTTTGGCCATTTCTTGGAGGGTGGGCGTCCAGGCATCTTGGATTCCATCAAGATATTACACATATCGGTTCCCTTACGCATGGTGCAATACCTCTCAATGCCTTGCACTTTCTCATACATCGGGTTAAAGGTCATAAAACAATAAGGTGCTTTTTCCATGATAGCAGGACGGTTACGTTCAAGTTCAACTAAAATCATTTTCTCGTCAAAGTCCATGTTATGTGCGACAAGCCCTTCGCAAAACATGTATGCCTCATAGAACTGTTCCAAGACCTCCACAATAGGTTTGCCTTCATTTTTACATTTTTCCTTTGTAATACCTGTTAAATTAGAAACAAACTCACTGATTACCACGTCATCTGGAATATCAATGTAAGCATCATATTTACGAAGGACTTGCTTTTCTGCCAAATCGTAAATGGCAAAACTAAGTTGCAGAATATGGGGATATGCCGTAATTGGCAGAGCGGTGGTGGTGCCGCGACGACTGTTCGGCAAAAGTCCTGTTGATTCTACGTCAAACACCAAGAACCGACGGCGATATGTCGGTGGAGGGACGGAAAACGAGAGTACAGTTTGAGGTTGTTGCATTATATAGACCTATTATGGTTATGGTTATTGATAAAATAGTATATAAGTAATGTATTTTATCAATTTTTTACATTTATTAAGTTATTCATTATTTTCACTGCGAATACGGTCACGAGTTTCTGCAATTTGTTTCTTTAATTGTTGTACTTCATTTATCAAAATAGGCAATAGTCCACTGTAATTCACAGATTGCATTTTATCACCATCTTTTTCACCTTCAACCAGTTCAGGATAATGTTCTTGAAGTTCGTGTGCCAAAAACCCGATGTCATTTTTGCCGGTTTGGGTTTGTTTATATTTCACGGGACGCAGATTATCTACTATATGAGTTTCATCAAGGGTTTCTACATTGGTTTTGATACGATAATCTGAAGTCACAACTGCAGCTGGTGAATAAAAATCACCAATTACTGTCATGCTTTCAAATTTGGACGCTTTAAATGTCGTTCCGTCAGCTTCTTTGTTTGAACTTTGTAATGTAGTACTATCAGAGAATTCAATCGTATTATTGGTTTTTAATGTGGTATTTGCTCCAAAATAGGTGGTTGAATCGGGGTTTGGTACAAATACACTGGTATTATGAATATAAATATAATAGTCTTCTTGTACAACAGCTACGTATTTATTATCATCAGAAAAAACAGCACCCCATATTCTGTCTGTTGATCCACCATAATTATACGTCTGGTAAAGAGGACTAGCACTGGTATGAGAACTAAACGTTGCACCATAATCATTTGAATAATAACCAACAGTATTACCAGGATTCGCCCATGAATTATGTCCATAATAGAAAATATATTTGCCATCATTTGAATTATTTAAAGTAAAACGATTTCCACCAGTATTATTTTCAGGCATGGTTACCGCTGTATCTACTGCATCATTTTCACCATTTGAAACTGTACCCGTAGTCACATCAAAATTATGAAAAATGCAGGTGGGTGCCCATAATTCTAAACATATTTTTCCTGTATTAGATATACACACTGCATTTGCGTAAGTTGAGGCACCCATGGAATTTATTGGCCCGTTTGTTAATGTATAAAATGTTGCACCATAATCATCCGAATATTTTGGTTTGGTACTATTGTCAAAATATGTTATCACTATATATTTTCCATTTCTGGATGTATTGAAAGTATTTATTTTACCGTAAGTGCTGGTTGTTTCAGCCCAATTATCACCTCCATCGGTTGACCTTATAAATGTATAGTAAGAGTTACTTGCCTGTTGACCTCCAGCCATGGGGTTATTACAGTAAAATGTAGATAGATTTAAACCGTCATAAGCCATTTTCATCCATATAGATGATATTCCACCCGCAGCGGAACCATAGTTATTATTATCAGCATACGTTTCATTTGGAATAGTAATAGTCATAGATGTCCAATTTACGCCATAATCTGTGGATTTATATAATACTTGTCCACGAGCTTTTACCATCATTACAGAACCATCTCCTGAAACCATTGCACTAATCCATTGTTGTGCATCACCACCAACCATTACTTCTGTCCAGTTTTCACCAAAATCAGTAGATACCCATACGTTACCTGTTGCATCATTTATTTCGAAGGTATTGCCTCCAACTACAGCCACCATATATTGTCCTGTGCTTGACATTTGTATGTCTTGCCAAGATAATCCAGTAGTGGTTGTTTTGGCATCAGTAGATACAAATACATTAGGTTCATTAAAATCTACACCATAAAGCATATTCAATGAAATATCACCATTGAATTTTATCTTCTTGGTGTACGCAATATCTTCTGTGAATGTAGTGGTCGTACCACTTGTAGAATATCCAGAAGTAGGTATAATCGCTGCCGC
>Ga0257122_1001708_pt1 | contig 14795 bp, 14 predicted proteins | sample SI106_120metaG_FD_190146 | JGI IMG/M metagenome (GOLD analysis project Ga0257122, IMG submission 190146) | Marine microbial communities from Saanich Inlet, British Columbia, Canada - SI106_120 | ecosystem: Environmental > Aquatic > Marine > Inlet | place: Canada: British Columbia | collected... | reverse complement strand
GCCTTCGATAGCCGCCAACTTGGGGGCGTGATGCAGCCGGGTGTTGCCACCGGCGCCAATCAAGCCAACTCTTATCGTGTCCATTGTCACGGTGGCGTCTCCTTCTTCCTTGTGTCCCCGGTAAATGTGTCCCCGGTAAATCGAGGTGACATCGCCAGTCGGCCGAACGCGATATCGGATTCGACCGTCATAAATCTCTTCGAGCGCACAAGCCTACGATCACGGGTGCGAGGTGTCGAGTCCCATGCAGATGTGTGAGGCGGGTGACGATCATTGATTATTTGAACGGATCGAGATTTTCGGTGGTGTCGTGCTAGCCTGAAGACCCACACCCACCAACCTGACAGGAGTCTCACCCGCTTGGCCGACGACTTGACCCTGAAAGATGTTTCGATCGACGCAGAACACGTCATAATCCAGTGGGGAGACGGCATGACCTGCCGCTACCCATTCCGATACCTGAGGCTTCAGTGCGGTTGTGCGGGCTGCGTTGAGGAGATGACGGGCCGTCAGTTGTTGGCCCCTTCATCGGTGCCGGACGACATCCTGATAGTCGACCAGATGCTGGTCGGCCGTTATGCCATGGCGTTTATGTTCACGGACGGGCATTCAACTGGCATCTACCCGCTAAAAGATCTGCACAAAATGTCCCAATTCGACGCCGTTCTTTGCGAGGGCGGGTAGCCTCAGGCCCGTCTGACTTGAGGTGAAACAACCACCCTGAGGCTCTCGAAGAGCGGGCGCGGGGACTACGCCGGAACCCTTACCTCAAGACTCGCCAGCAAACGATCTGACGCTCGGGCGATATCTCTCACGGCTTTGTCGAAAGCCTTCTGGTTAGCCACCGATGGCTTCCGGAAACCGCTGATCTTGCGGACGTATTGGAGTGCCGCTGCCTGCGTGTCTTCTTCCGTGACCTGCTCCAGGTACGGCGGTCTCAGAGTCTTAATACTTCGGCACATAACGTTCTCCTTTTCAATTGTGGATCGACGGTCGACTACGCCCCCAGCAACTTCTTCGTTGTCGCCACCACGTCCTCCGGCGACGGGATGAACGCGTCCTCCAGTGGCTTGCTGTACGGCACCGGCGTGTGCGGTCCCGTCACACGTTTTATCGGCGCGTCCAGGCTATCGAATGCCTTGTCGGCGACTATCGCAGCGATATCGGTCGCCATGTTGCAACGCGGGGTGTCTTCATCAACGATCACGATACGGTTCGTTTTGACGACCGACTCCAGCACGATGTCCTCGTCTATGGGCGACAGACTGAGCATGTCCACGACCTCGGCGTCGATTCCCTCCGCAGCCAGCAACTCCGCTGCCAGACGGCACACCTCAGACGTGTAAGACATCCCGACCAGAGTCACGTCGGCACCACGACGCAGGTACCGACCTTTGCCAAGCTCAATCGTGTACGACTCGTCCGGCACGAAGCTGCTCATGTTGATCAGCTTCTTGTGGTTGCAAATGATCACTGGGTCGTCATCTCTTATGGCCGCCGCAAGCAGGCCCCGGACGGTGTAGGCGTCGGAAGGCGCTATGCATTTGAGACCCGGGATGTGGGCCACCATCGAGTAAAAGTTCTGGGAGTGCTGTGCTGAGTAGCCGGCCGCCACGCCAGAACGTGCAAATAGCGTGAGCGGGATCTTTCCCTGCCCGCCAAACATGTATCGGTTTTTGGCGGCGTTGGAGAGCAACTGGTCCCAGGCGACCGTAATGAAGTCGAAGTACATAAGGTCCACAACGGGTCGTGTTCCGGTAAGGGCGGCGCCAATGGCTGCACCTACGAAACCAGCCTCAGAAATCGGAGTGTCCCTGATGCGATCTGCGCCGAACTCCTGAATGAGGCCCTTCGTCGCGGCAAAAGCTCCGCCCCATGAGTCAATGATGCCGAGGTCTTCACGCCCAGCGCCACCAGCAACGTCCTCCCCCATCACGAACACGTCCGGGTCACGTCGCAACTCATCGCCAAGCGTCTTGTTAAACGCCTCACGGTAACGAATCTCGCTCCCCGGGACATCGAAGCCGGGGCCGAGGGGATTTGGTCTTGAAGTTGTAGTCATGTGATGGTCTTTCAGAGATGAGGGGACAAAAATAGGTGCGGGCGAGCCTGCCTAGCGGAGACCTTGTACCGAGTTTGAGTAGTTGACGTAGACGTCTGTGTACAGCTCTTCGATGGGCGGTAACGGACTTTCCTCCGCAAACTCGACCGCGTCCTGGATCTCCTGGTCGATCTCATTTCGGATGCGTTCCATCTCAACCTCATCCATCAAATCCTGCTCGATCACCTTGCGTTCAAAATTCGGCAGCGGATCACGCGCCTTCCACAACTCCTCCTCTTCCGGGAGTCGGTAGGTGTGCGGATCATCAGCGTGATAGTGGCCGTGGTAGCGGTAGGTCTTTAGCTCGATGAAGGTCGGACCATCTCCGGCCCTGGCTCTGGCAATCGCCTCGCCCGCAGCGTCGTATACGGCGAACACGTCCATGCCATCGACTACCACCCCGGGCATCGAGTAGGAGGCCGCACGGTCAGCGATGTCCGTGACGGACACTGCGTACTCCACCGGCGTCGACTCCGCATAGTGGTTGTTTTCGCAAACAAAAATCACCGGAAGCTTCCATACGGAAGCCAGGTTCATGCTCTCGTGGATCGTCCCCTCACCCGTTGCACCGTCTCCGAAGAAACTCACACCCACCGAGCCATCACCCTTGAGCTTTGCGCTTAGTGCTGCGCCTACTGCCAGAGGGATTCCCGCTCCGACGATTCCGTTTGCGCCAAGCATCCCCTTGGTGAAGTCGGCGATATGCATCGAGCCGCCCTTACCCTTGCAAAGACCGGTGTACTTGCCAAATATCTCGGCCATCATCCCGGCGGTATCAACACCTTTGGCGATGCAGTGGCCGTGACCGCGGTGCGTACTTCCTATCCAGTCGGCATCGGTCAGGTGTGCGCAGATGCCGGTCGGGCCGGCCTCCTCGCCATCAGAAGTGTGGGCGACGCCCATCGATTTGCCCAGCGCCGTTTGTTCCAGCAACACCTCCTCGAACCGACGAATTCGGTACATGGTGGTGTATAGCCAGCGCAGCTTTTCGGGAGTGATTTCCATCAGCATCTCCACCCGCCCGATCCCTCGTCAAATACCGAGGTCCGGCCAGGAACTGTCTCGTTTCAGTCGGTCGCCACGTTGAGTTTGGACGCCCGCGCACGTGAGCCTGATGCGGCATGCGGCGCATCCTAGCATCGGACCATCAACGACGTTGCCTTTGCAATCGGGAGCGCCTGTACATCCCAGCGTTCTCCGGTGTCGATACTCACCACACATGGTCGACAAATGGGAAACTGGGGTATCGGACCGACCCTGTCCGGTCTGGTTGCAATATTTGTAGGAGCTGACCTTGATGGGACGAATCTATATAGATGTCGAAGAGAGTCCAAACTGTGACTACTACCCAATCCAGACGTTTGAGACTCGGACAGAGGAACGCCAGGTCGGAGAGTTGTGGGTGCCCGGCGTCTCCGGCAAAGACGGCCCACACCTTGTTACAGGCTGGTCCAGCGACGACGACGGCAGTCCATGTCCGCTAACGCTTGTGGAGGTCACTGACTCGGGAGCGGCAGTGTCTTTGCTTGTGGCGGGCGGCGATTACGGATTGCGTATTAAACCGGAGGACGCAGGCGAGTGGTCGTTGGGTTCAGAGGACCAGTGGGGAGAGCCATACATGTTGCTGGACCCCTCCGCACCGCTCCGTGACACTTCCGTCAATCAGTAAACAACGGCAGATTCCAGACGCGTAAACGCCCCGGCCATGCCGGGGCGTTTACCTTGCTGAGATACGGTCTCTAAGGCTAGGAATCGCGCGGGGTGAACATCGATCCGCCACCGATCTTTGATCCGCCCGAAGTTTTTTTGCCGAAGATCTTGCCTATCGGGTTCTTACTACCGGCCGCTGCAACGGCAATGGCTCCCGCAAGGCCCGCAGCGGCGGCACCAACGAATCCGCGTCGGGAAACGCCTTTTTGTTCTGGCTGAACCTGCTCTTGCAAGTAAATCACCCTGTCTATCTGGCTTGAATTACGCGATTCACGACCCGTTCGAGGGTCTCGTTCGCCAAATTATAGGTTCGCCCGGACGACTGCCGCAAGATATTTTATAGCTGCACACATTTCATCGGTGCCAGATTTTGCATTGTGTGGCGCACATGAACGAATTGCGCCTTGACACGCAAATCCCGCAAATGATAGTTTTCACAGGTCGTTTGGAGAAGCACATTTTTCGCTTTGTTTCAAACGTACGTAAGAGACTGCAATCAACGCACTCGGGCGCCGTAATTCGCCGGGTGAAACAGTAGGATGGACCGCCGAAACCGATGCCGGATCCCGCTCCCCTTCTCCAAGGTGACTGGTCGGATAACGGAGCTGCGCTGAAACTCCTGTGGATCAACTTACTGTTGATGACCACTGCAGCGATCTCCCTCGGAGTCGCCCACGCGATCATCCCGTCTGCGGTCGATAGCGGTACCTTCTCCAGCAAGGCGTCCCGTTTCAGGCCATTCCTCTACGTGATCGGGTCAATCGCCTTGATCGTTGCCATCATCAATTTCGTCCTCGCGACAATGATCAGCGTTGGATGGATAGAGGATGTCTACCCAAGGTGGTACCAGTAAAGCCCGGGGCTTTAAACAACAACGCGTAATACAAACCTGGCCGGGCATTCGGTCAACGGAAAAAATCGTCGCGTGCGGCGAGTGGTGAAAAGACACTGAACCAGCAACCTCAAATGGACAACGGTCGGCCCGCCTGGGTAAAGGTTCTGATCCCTGTGCTCGCCCTCGGTGGCGTCGGGGTCACCGCCGTCCTTGGTTTCGTCATGGTATTCATCATGACGGCGTGGTTCGGCAACCCTCTCCCGGTTTTCGGATTCGACCAGAGCCCTGAGCAGCCAATTGCATTCCCACACACGGCACACGCAGGCACAGATCCGCTGGTCGACGTCGACGGAAACACCAAGATGGACGCCGACGGCAATCCACTCACGGGTATCGGTCTGGACTGCACCTTCTGCCACCGCACCGTAACGACTACCAACGCGGCGGGAATCCCACCTGTAGAGACGTGCGTTACGTGCCACCGAGTTATCGGCGCTACAGATAGTGAGCCGCTAACCATTCTTCGAACAATCGGCCTCGGTGAGGATCCTGGTCCCATCCAGTGGAAACGTGTTCATCGTTTGCCAGACCATGTGCGATTTGTCCACGAGCCACATATAAGGTTCCTCACGGCGGCGGACAACACAGATGTCATAGCAAATCGTGACGAGGCAGCTATCCTCGCGGGTATGAATTCGGACGGGTCGGTTATCCCGGCGGTTGCGTGTTCGACCTGCCACGGAGACATCAAATCTCAGGAACAGGTTTCACAGGTAGAGCCACTAAAAATGGGCCAGTGTGTTGACTGTCACAGGAAGAACAACGCACCGACAGACTGCACAACCTGCCACTTCTAAGAAGACTCATTGGGCCGTGCCTGTCGACCGGGCACGCACGTTGAAGAATTAATACGGACGAATACAAGGAAGAGACGGCGACCCGAATCCCATGAAGCTCTCTAGACGGGAATTCATGACCCTTGCGGGCGGCTCCACTGTTGGAGCTGTCATCTTCACCGCGTGTGGCGTACCTGCGGACGAACTACTCGTCGAGGCTCCGCTAGACCTGCCTGAAGACCTTGTAAACGGCATCGACAGCTGGTTCGCCACGACTGATGACTCCGGACTCGGGGTGATCGTACGGGTCATGGAAGGCCGGGCGAAGAAGATCGCCGGAAATCCTGACTACCCGGTCAACCTGGGTAAGCACGCCGTACACGCAGACACGGCACTTCAGACGTTGTACCACCCGGACCGGGTCGATGCGCCGATGCGCCGACGCGCAAAGGGTCAGCCAGCAGTTCGAATCTCCTGGGACGAGGCGAATAGCCTCCTTTCAGACTGGATGTCGGACTCCGAGGGCAGTCTTTCAATCGTCACCAACCCGATCCGTGGCGGTGACGCCAAAATCGCCGGCGACGTTGCTTCCGCTTTTAGCGGAAAGCTCATGTACTTTGACCCGCTCGAGCAGGGTGTCCTTCACGAAGCGATCAAAACGGTCTTTAACCAGGACCGAATCCCTGAATTCGACATCGCCAACGCAGACACCGTTCTGTCGTTCGGCGCCGATTGGCTCGGCACCTGGCTCTCGCCCGTCCGCTACAGCACCAAGTACGGAGACTTCCGGGGCGGCGAACACCGCGGTTTCATGATGCACGCAGAGTCGCGCATGTCGATGACCGCAGCGGCTGCTGATCAGTGGCTCACCGTTAACCCCGGATATGAAGGTGACCTCGCCATGAGTATGGCAAGCGTCATCGTTGAAGACAGCCTTGTGGATGCGGCCAACATCACTGCGTACACGGCCAACATCCCCGATGGTGAGCTAGAAAAGTACGCTCCCGCTCTTGTCGCGGAACGGGTTGGCATATCCGCCGACATCATCCACGACGCTGCACACAGGTTTGCCGAAAGTTCTCACCCGATAGCTTTTGGTGGTGGCTCCGCAGGCGCCCAGACCAACGGCGTGTTCAACCTCACTGCCATCTACGCCCTGAATATCCTCGTGGGATCTGTGGGCTCCGAAGGCGGGATCATGTTTAACCCGGCCGGAGCGATGGGTCTGCCTGACTCCGCTACCGGTGCCTCGTTCGAAGCGTGGGAGAAAGAACTCGCCCAGTGGCGGGCAGGCAACGTCAAGACCGTTATCACCCGCGGCGTTGACCTTGTCCATGGCCTGCCCCGCTCGGTAGACGCTGGCGGAGCCCTGGACGAGGTTGAAAACGTCGTCGCATTTACCGGCGTGCTGGACTCAAGTTCTGAGCACGCCAACCTGATCCTTCCCGAGAACTCCTACCTGGAGAACTGGGGACTTGATGTACCAGAACCTGCACCGGGTTACGAGGTAGTCGGCTTCCGACAGCCCGTAGTAAACGCACCGCTGGACGGTGACACCCGGAACAGGCTCTACGACAGCCGCAACTTCCTGGACACCCTGATCCAGGCAGCGGGCTCTCGTGTCTCTGTAAACAGCGTCAAGGATTTCGTCAACGACACGGTCAGCGACATTTACGCAGCTGGACGTGGTTCAGTTTCCGCCACCGACGAACGTCTCTTCATGAACGGCGTGCTTCAGCGCGGCGGCTGGTGGGACGTTGATGCAACCGCAACAACTAACGCACCTTCAAGCATCCCATCTCCGTTGGCGAAAGCCGCAGGACCCGGATTGTCAGAACTGGATGAGCACGTAGAAGGCCACGTATTTACCATCGTGCCGTTTGCTCACCAGTCCATCCTTGATGGCCGGAACGCCGCATCGCCGTGGGCGCAGGCGACCCCAGACCCGATCACAACGGTCGCGTGGACGACGTGGGCCGAGATCAATTTCGACAGGGCCAAGGAACTCGGCATCGGCGAGGGAACGTGGATCACGGTCCGCACCACCACAGGGGAGATCAAGGTCCAGGCCTACCCGCACCCCGGCATTTCACCTGACGTGATCGCTATCCCAATCGGCCAGGGACGTCACGAAGAAATCGGCGGCAGGTACGCTGAAGATCGCGGCGAGAACATCCTGAACATCCTCGTCGACAAGAAAGAATCAGAGACCGGAGCACTTGCCTGGGGCGCTACACGCGCTACGGTTAGCAAATCCGGTGGCAAGAAGGAATTCCCGAAGTTCGAGGGAGACGCGAAAGATATCATCCGTCCCGCCGAACACGGGGTCCCGATCCTCATCGTCGAGCCTGGTCAATCAGCGCACGACGCACAGGAACGCAACCACGAACTACACCTCAAGTTCATTTCGAACGACGAGTAACTGAGGATTTCGTAACGTAAATGGTTACAGCTGCAGAGAGGGTCTCAAGCCACAAATGGGGCATGGCGGTCGATGTCGACCGGTGCACCGGATGTCAGGCGTGCGTAATGGCATGCCAGGCTGAGAACAATATTCCCCTCTCAACCGAAGACATTTACAGGCAAAAGCGTACCTTCGCCTGGATCCGGATCGAACGCTACTGGTATGGCGAGTTTCCGAATGTGAAGGCACGGTTCATTCCGATCATGTGCCAGCACTGCGAAAACGCGCCGTGCGAGCCCGTGTGCCCGGTATTTGCGACCTACCACAACACCGAAGGCATGAACGTCCAGGTCTATAACCGCTGCGTCGGAACCCGATACTGCGGTAACGGTTGCCCTTACAACGTCCGTTTCTTTAACTACTGGGAACCGACCTGGCCGACCAGCCTGCGTAACCAGCTGAACCCGGACGTCACGATCCGAAGCCGTGGAATCATGGAGAAGTGCAGCTTCTGCGTGCAGCGGATTCGACGTGTGTCTCGCGAAACGACCCGTGATGGTCGTGAGCTGCAGGACGGCGACATCGAGACGGCATGCACGGAAGCATGCCCGACGAACGCCCTCGTATTTGGCGACTACAACGACGACAAGAGCCGTGTATCGATCATGCGTAACGATGACCGCAAGTACACACATCTTGACGCCCTGAACACAGATCCCAACGTTGTCTACCTTGCACAGGTCGACGCAACCGGAGGAGCCGCCGGTGGTCACGAGTAGCCTGATAACGGACGCCGTAGACGAACGTCCGTCCAACATAGAAGCTACGGCCACACTTGCGGGTGAGGGTCGGACTGCTGTCAGCAGCGGTCTGAAGCTCTTTATGTGGATTCTGGCCGCGCTGTCCGTTATCGGCATCGTCGGCATCGTTTTCCGGTTCATCAACGACGATGGACGACAGGACTGGGGCTACTACGCCGCGACCGTCGGCTGGATGCTGACGATCTTTGGTGGCGCTCCGATGGTGGCAATCGCTCCCGCTCTGGCGAAGGCCAACTGGGTGCGTCCTGTCGCACGTATCGCTTCCCTGGGTGCGGTGGCTACTTCGGTTCTCGCACTCCTTCTTATTCCTCTGCTATTCAAACTTCCGGCGCTGACCGAGTTTTCTGAAGTTCTCGGCGATGACGTACGCCGACGTTCTATCTGGTTTGACTCCCCCGATTACGCCCCGCACTTCTGGAACGCACTTTCCCTGGCAACCTTGGCGTTAGTCGGCATGTTCATGGCTTACGTCATGGCCATTCCTGACCTTGCAGCTATCCGGGACCACGGCTCCGGCTGGAAACAGCGGTGGGCCAAGAAACTGGCCCGTGGCTTCCACGGCCGCCCACAACAGTGGGAGTGGCTGAAGATGCGTATCGGGATCACCGGTGCCCTCTACTTCGCCACCCTGATGTTCGTGAACTTCCTGTTCAGCCTCGACTTCGCCGTGAGCATGGTGCCGGGATGGAAAGACTCTGTCTTCCCGTTCTATCACGTGATCACATCGTTCCAGGCTGGACTCGCTTTTGTGATCCTCGGTGCGTGGGCGTCACGTCGCTGGGGTGGCACTGAGAAGTTCATCGGTCAGGAGCAGATGTGGTCACTGGGCAAGTTCATGCTTGCGACCACGCTACTGTGGTTCTACTTCTTCTACTCCAGCTTCATCGTGTTCTGGTACGGCCGATCTGAATCAGACACAGCAACCATTAAATTGCTCGTCTCGGGCCCATACATCTACCTGTTCTGGACGGTCTTCTTCCTGGTATTCATCATCCCGTGGTGGGTGATGATCTGGAACAAGGTCAGGGACAGTCTGTGGGGTCCGCCCATAGCGGCAGTGATCATCCTTTTCGGGCTATTCCTGGACCGGATTCGGATCTACGTTGCCTCCTGGAGTGCGGTACCGGACGACCTTGAACTTGCCACGACCAGCATCCTGGGCGATATGCCCGAGACGATGTGGCCGGACATCTTCGACATATTCATCATGGTCGGACTCCCGGCTCTTGGCCTGCTTTCCATCCTTCTTGTGACCCGGCTCGTTCCTGTTGTATCCCTCTGGGAGATGCAGCAGTCACGCCTGATTTCCAAACCTATACGGTTCCTGAGGGGCCACGCACTGCTGGTGGGTAAACCCGACTAATGCAACAGCGACGGATACTCGACGAAGTAGCAATTAACCACGAGCTTCTGCGTGGGAACCTTGCGACGCCCAAGTGGTGGTTGCCAACGGTCCTCGGCTTGCTCGTGGTGGTGCTGTTCGGCTTCACGCTGATGGGCATCATGTTCAACAAGGGCCTCGGGGTCACTGGTCTGAACAGGCCCGTCTACTGGGGTCTGTTCATCACGACCTTCGTGTTCTGGGTTGGAATTAGCCACGCCGGAATCATGATCTCGGCCATCCTTCGTCTTACCCAGGCTGAGTGGCGCAGGCCGGTCACACGAGCGGCAGAGCTCCTAACGGTGTTCTCACTGCTCACCGCCCTGTTCTTCCCGTTGATCCACGCCGGACGACCGTGGAGGATCTTCTACTGGATCACCCCGTTCGACTTCGCCCGTGGCATTTTCCCGAACGCTCGTTCCCCGCTGGTATGGGACCCGTTTGCGATCGGCACCTACCTCACCGGTAGCACGCTGTTCCTGTACGTGGCCCTGTTGCCGGACCTCGGTGTCCTCCGTGACCGGACAACCGGTTGGAAGCACTCCTTCTACACGGTCGCATCGCTTGGCTGGCGCGGTAACCCGCGGCAGTGGCGACTCCAGACCGTAGCGGGAATCCTGCTCTCCGCACTGATGCTCCCGATCTTCGTATCGGTCCACAGCATCGTTTCGTGGGACTTTGCGGTAACGCCATCTGTTGAAGGCTGGCACTCCACCGTCTTCGCACCTTACTTCGTTGTCGGTGCAGTCCACTCCGGTGTGTCCGCCGTTGTGACGATGATGGCCGTGATGCGCTGGCTCTGGGGCTGGGACAACTACATCCGGCCTGAGCACTTCGATGCACTGGCAAGACTTCTTATCGTCGTGGCGTGTGCATGGCTCGGTTTCACATTTGCAGAGTTGATCTTCGGGGTGTACAGCCTTGAGGCACCTGAACGTGCGCTTCGTGAGATGCAAATGTTCCAGTGGCCATGGAATTTATTATTCATAATCTTCTTCTTAACGGCTTTCGCCATACCGGTGCCGTTATGGTTCTTCAAACGTGTCCGGAACAACATCGCAATGATGTTCTGGACGTCCATTCTGGTGAACATCGGGATGTGGCTTGAGCGTTTCTTGATCATTGTTCCGGGACTCTCAAGAAAACAGCCTTTCGTATTCACGTGGGACTCGTATCAGGTCAGCCCCCTGGAGTGGGGTCTGCTTCTCTGGTCATTTGCGTGGGTGATGATGCTCATGCTGTTGTTCTCAAAGTTCTTCCCGTTGATACCCCTCTTCGAGACCAAAGAAAGTCAGGTGTTCACGACCGATGTAAAGATCGGCCGCGTGAACATGCCTGCCGTAATCAGGGAATTGGATTAGGTAACGCACGATGGCAGCTTCAAACAGCGTTCTAGGGCTGTACGACACTCCGGATGCCGGGGCCAATGCGATGGACGGACTCAAATCCGCCGGCTTTGCGCTCGGGACCTTCGACGTGCTCACCGGTACGCCGTACCCGGAGGGCGCGTTCGGCGAACACGTCCCTCAACACAGGCTTTTCCGATTCCCGTTCTTCGGAGCGATGGTCGGGATCACACTGGCCATCCTGTTCACGGCAGGCACACAGCTCGCCTACCCGGTCGTAACCGGTGGTAAGCCAATCCTGGCAGTGTTCGCAATGCTCATCATTGCGTACGAACTCACGATGCTCGGAGCGGTCATCGCGACCGTAGTTGGCATCATCTTCGAAAGCAGACTTCCGAACCTGAATCTTGGCGCATATGACGCCCGAATCACCGAGGGATACATCGGTATCGTGGTCGAGTGTGAGGACGACAAGGTTGAGGAAGCTCGCGGTGTACTGCAGACAGCTGGCGCCCTGGAGATCAAAACGGCTTGAGTCTTCGAACGAAATACATCTCGCGTAACGTACGATCCCGCTTTGCGGGCCGTCGTTTGCTGATCGCGCTCGCTTCAGTCGCCCTTCTGTCGGCTGCGTGTGTGCAGGAAAGCGGCACGTACCCGATCGAGATCTTCACCGAAATGCACTACTCCCAGGCATACCGATCTCAGGAGATACCGCGTCTCGGCGGCGTTGAGTCGGCTGTCGCATACGACGGCGAGGGCGACGCCCAGACCGTACTGAACGTGCTTCCGGCCAACGAAGCCCACCCGTACGACGCCACAGCCGGAGCCGAACTTTACCGGGTCAACTGCTCCGCCTGCCACGGCGTAGGCGGACTTGGCGACGGCAAGGCAGCTGCTCACATCACGTCACCGAACTCAACCTTCGCTGATGGCGGTAGTACTTACCCGGCTCCTCCGAACTTGCAGGATTCACGCACCCGCATAAACGAGGACGCTATGTTTAGCCTGGTAACGAACGGTATTCTGGTCATGCCCAGGTTCGGTCCTCTTCTTTCAGAAGAAGATCGCTGGGATGTAGTTCGATACATCTTTGACACATCTGGATCCGGTCTGGGCCAGTAACCCGATTCACGATGAATCTGACCGGATTCATTACGGGATTAACGTCCCGAGATTGATTGTCCGGCGATACCATGGAGACATGAGATTCGCCGGAGTAACCACCAGACCCTCGGAGCACGGTGCCGGGGCGCTGTAAGCAAATTGAGCTACAACGTCTTTATCCGCACTATCTCACTGACTGCACTGCTTCTGGCTGTCGCACTACCGCTACTCGGCCAGACCTCGGCACACGCACAGTCCGGGACCGACGATCCACCTGCAATCACGATCGGCCCCGACCAGGATCGTGAGTTTGAGAAGCGTGCGCAGAGCCTCGAAACACAGTTGATCTGCCCAATATGTCCAGGCGAGACACTCGATCAGTCGTTCGTCCAGATTAGCCAGGACATGAAGCGCATCCTCCGGGAGAAGCTCCAGGAGGGTGACGATGAGCAGGAGATCAAGGACTTCTTCGTCGCGCGATACGGAACCAGCGTACTGGCTGCCCCTCCAAGGACCGGCTTCAATCTGGTCACCTGGGTCGTACCACCAATCGGTGTGGGCGTCGGCATCGTAGTGCTCTTAATAGTGATGCGGCAGATGAAGCGTGGTTCCGCTGGCCCCGTGGCCGCGGGAGTGGGTGGACCAGCTACGGAAAGCGAACTTTCCGACTACCTCGCGGAAGTTGACCGCGATCTACTATCCGACCAGCCTTCCGACGAACCTGGCGAACCCGAGAACAGGAGCGCCGGAGACTAGATGGCAGATCTCGGCACAATGTCTCTCCTGCTGGCGCTCGCGCTGGCGGTGTATGCGGGGATCGGATCAGTTGTAGGCGCACGCCTCGGTTCAGGCGATCTCATAATGAGTTCGCGCCGGAGCTCATACATGGCCGGGGTGGCGCTCGCCGTCGCGGTAGGCGCGCTCGTTTGGGCATTTGTGACTCATGACTTCTCTATCGAGTACGTCAGAGGCCACAGTGACCGTGCGCAAAGCCAGGCCTTCACCTGGGTTGCTATGTATGCAGGGAACGAAGGTTCGCTGCTCTACATCACGGCGATCTTCACGATCATGTCCATGGTCGCCATCTACGTTTCTCCAAGACGACTGGAACCATCACGCCCGTACATCATCGCCATATTGATGGGCATAACCGTCTTCTTCCTGACTGTGCTGGTTACCCTGGCCGACCCCTTTGCACCTGCTGCGTTCGATGATGGACGCGGGGTTGGCGTGAACCCTCTCCTGAGACACCCGGGCATGTTCATACACCCGCCTCTGCAGATGGCGGGCCTCGTTGGGGTGGCCATCCCGTTCTCATTTGCTGCTGGAGCGATGATCGCCGGACAGACCCGTGACCAGTGGCTGGATGCAGCGCGCATTAGCGCCATCGCTGTGTGGGCCGTTCTCAGCGCCGGACTGTTGATCGGGGCCTGGTGGGCCTACACCATCCTCGGATGGGGCGGCTACTGGAGCTGGGACCCCATCGAGAATGTGGCCGTCATGCCGTGGCTCGTATTGACCGCGTTCATCCATTCGATAATGGTCCAGAAGCGACGAGGTATGTTCCGGATGTGGAACGTAGCGCTTCTCTCGATGATGTTCGTACTGGCGCAGTTCGGGCTGTTCATCAATCGTGGCGGGCCTGTGGTGTCCGTCCACTCCTTCGGCGCATCGACCATCGGCAGCGTATTCCTGGGCTTCATGATCTTCAGCCTGTTCTTCGCCCTCGCCGTGTTCCTGTGGCGTGCCCCGTCACTCAAGAGCGACCGGCCGCTGGAATCGTTTCTCTCACGTGAGGCCGGGTTCCTCGTAAATAACTTCCTATTCCTGGGCGTGACCTTCGTGACGCTGTGGGGCGTGTTGTTCCCGCTGTTTTCCGAGTTCGCCAACGACGAGACGGTCACGGTTTCCGCACCCTGGTACAACCAGATCAACGGGCCGATTCTGCTCGCCATCGTGATCTTGATGGGTATCGGTCCCCTCCTGCCCTGGCGACGAACCACGATGCCCAGCGTTCAGCGTTGGCTCACGATCCCCATCGCAATCGGACTTGTGACGATGGCACTGATCTGGATATCCGGCGTGCATGAGATGTGGGCGGTGATCGGATTCGGGTCGCTAACACTGGTCATGTCCGCGGTGCTCGAAGAGTGGTACCGGGGGACGATGGCGCAGCGCAGAGCGGGACACAACTTCGCGTCCGGTTGGTGGCGCATGGTGAGCGGCAACCGACCTCGCCACGGCGGATACATCG
>Ga0257122_1001706_pt1 | contig 14799 bp, 10 predicted proteins | sample SI106_120metaG_FD_190146 | JGI IMG/M metagenome (GOLD analysis project Ga0257122, IMG submission 190146) | Marine microbial communities from Saanich Inlet, British Columbia, Canada - SI106_120 | ecosystem: Environmental > Aquatic > Marine > Inlet | place: Canada: British Columbia | collected... | reverse complement strand
TTCAACGGCCGGTGTCTTTTTCAAGGCGAAAGCGGGCATTGGCGCCGTATCTACTTTGCTTTCGTCCGGGGGCGTACTTTTCGGTGGAGCGCTCTTCGCCGGTGCGGGCGGTTTTTCAGGAGGCCGCAAGGCGTAGCCCATCAGAGTTTTCTTCGGGCCGTCGCTGGCCGGCTTCTCAGGCGCACGACTACAAATGGGACAGGTTGCCCCGTCTTTGGCTATGGGTGTCTTGCATGTTGGGCACTGAGCCATGGGGGGGATATCTTGCCCTATTTCACGGGCAAGGACCACCGCCTTGGTCGATTAGGGCCCGAAGCTCGTACGAAGTTCCAGCGGCGCCGTTTTCGGCTTAGTTTTTGGGGCCTTGTGGCGACGGCAGACAAATAAGCCGTCCGTTAGGACGGGCGCGCATACCAGCCGTGGCGAGAGGAGTGTATCGCTGAGCGCCTTTTGGAGATGTTCGGCCGCTTCCGGCGTAGCCCCGTGACACGCCACTACGCCACCGACTTTGACTTTCGGTAGCCACCCTTCGAGTTCGGCTGAGAGCTCCGATATCGTTCTATTCGCGTCCACGAACAACAAGTCGACGCAGCGGTCCTTGAACCGAGAGGCTGCTTGAGTGGCATTCTCCACCCGGGTGGTAACGTAGTGTCCTAGGCCATTGCCCGCGACGTATTGGTTGAATTGGTCGCGTTGGTTTGCGTCGGCCAACGTCGCGCCAAGCCCCCAGTCTGTAGCCCCTTGGGCGAGGTCGAATTCGCCGATGGCAAACAACCGGCCGCCTTTCCCAGCCAAAAGCCCCGCGGCCATGAGTGCGCTAGCTTGCCCCACGAGTGGGTTCAGGTGGACGACCTTTGCGTTTTCTTCGAGCTGAGTGACCAGAGTGCAAAGCATTAGGCTTTCCACCGTGTTGAGATGGCCAGGTATTAACTCGTCGACATCATTGATTAATTGCGTGAGATTCAGCGGTTGCCAGTCCTTCATACCCATGCAACGGCTGAAATCGGGGAAACCTGAACTTTCTTGGTGATCAGTCCATGGAATACGTTTCTTCCGAAGCGGCGATCGCCTTTCTTTCGGTGCTGACCGTGCCGCCGCACTTCGGGCATGTGTCGATTTTCTGGTTCTGCGGAAGTTCGGCCTGACAGAAGTTACATCGCAGCAGCAGTACCCGTTGCTGGAGCTGGGGAAAGACGAAAAATGGATGGCCGTTTCGACTCTGACGTTCGCAGACTCCTGAGTCCTGCAGTCGTTCCAGTATTGGGCTAACCCGGCGGAACTGCACTCCGAAAAGGGCGACGATTTCGGCCAGGGAAATCTCACCGTCCTCGCGTTTGGCCAGCGCCAGGAGCCGGCCTTCGATTCGGTCGGGCGATTGCGCTAGAGCCCGCTTAAACAGCCACACGCCCAATCCGACCACAGCCGCTCCTGTCGCCAAGCACAAAATGGCGACTAGATAGCGATGCGATTTTCCACCGCTGCCGATCAGGAAAAGAAAACCGAGAGCGATCAGTGCGAGACCTACGATGCCCAGTAATGCGCCACCTAGAGACTTCATCGGTTCACCATTGACTGTCGGCCTGCCGCGACAGCTCCTGGCCCATGGTTTCAAAATAGTTCTGGATGTTCTCTTCGGTGAAAACTTCCGCGACAACGCTTTCCATTCGGTCAGCGAAAACTTTTGGGTGCTGAGAAAAATCCCAGTCGATGCTTTTTTCGAAACGTTCGAAACTCTGGCCATAGTCAACGCTCGCCTGAGGAACGACTATTTCTAATTTGGCTAGCGAATGGCGGATCTCCGTCGATTTTACATCCTCGACGCTTTTTCGAAATGCATCGAATCCAGAGCCGATGCCCCGCAATAGACCGATGACCTCTTGGCATGCCTGCATGCCTTCCGAAAAACGACCATGATGATAATTGACCTCAGCCACCTCTAGGAAGCTCCCCTCAAGGTCTGCGCTATCCTCCTGCAAACGAATAGCGCAGATGTGACAAAACCGGTTGCTAGCCGGGTTCGGTGATTCGCAACGCGTGCAGGCCGGATCTCCCTTGGAAGGGGTCGCTGGAGCTTTGTGCTGGGCGCTTAGGACTTCTTCCATAACGCTTCGCAAAACGATGCGTTCTTTCGATTCCTTTAGGTAGTCTATCTTGGCCTGAATAGCATCTGTGTCGGCTTTAGACGTGATCCAACTACTCTTGTACTCCTCTTCCTTTGCCGTAAAATCAACTTCTTCCGTGGCCCATTTCTGTCTGAGCATATCGATTTTTGCGGCTACGGTTTCCTGCAATTCAGACAAGTCTCGAGCTTCGATGCCAAGCCGCCGCATCTTGAAGAAATTCGCAAAAAAACCAAACCCGCCGCCGAGTTCCTTGATGGTTTGGTTATGCTTGGATATCGCCTTCAGCAGGGCTGTGTTCTTTTCCTTCAGTGCTTCTTCGTCGGAGTTGAGTTGGAAATTCTTCGATTTGATTTGCGCTTCTTCTTTCGCCGACTCCAGCCGAATGGCCTCGGCTTTGGTGGCCGATGATTCGCGCTTTTCGATAAGGCTGGAGAGTTTTTCCTCGAAATTGCAAATCGCTCGCTGCTGCGCCGCATCGACCAATGAGCTGATGTCGGGTGGCAGTTGTTCGCGGCGGGCGACCACGGCTCGCGTGAGTTGTGCCAATTCGTGTTCTCTCACCCTGCTGATTTCGGCGAAATAGGTTTCGTATTTCTCCTGCAGTTTGCAGAGACTTCCTTCGATCCGTTTTACTTCTGTTCCACGTTCTTCAAGATACGTTAGAAATTCGGTCAGTCCGCTCATCGTCTAACTCCCCAGATTCGGCGCATCAACGCCAAAGCTACCGCCGAGGCAACGCTCGGCCTCCCATTTGCTACGCGCCGCAGAAGCGTCGCCGTGCATGGGTGGCAATTCTGCGAAGTTTCCAGATTCGTCCCAATAAAGGGGGCATGCCCCGCCGCAAATATCCGAATGAGCACAACCCTGGCAATTGGGAGGGAGGTATTTCTTCTCGCGCCAGTAGCGGGCGGGGGCACTGGCATAGATCTCGTCAAAATCCTTTTCCAAGAGTGAGCCAATCCCTTCACCAAACGATGAACAGGGGAGGACATTTCCATTCGGATCGACGGAGAGGATTCCGTCGATGCACGCGCAGGACTTTGCCCCTAGGCCTAGGAATATCGGATTTACAATGCAGTAGGGCACTGGAGAATACCAAACCAATTTGATGGACTCTTCTTCTGCCACTTCTAATAGCTTGGGCAGGTGGTCGGCGATATCTTGATAGCTGATCTCCATGCGTGGCGTAGCGAGGGCCACACCCGTACGGATCAACATATTCATCGACATCACTTTCAGCTTGAGGTCGCGTGCGACGTATCGGATGAGTTCGGGTGCGTGTTGGATGTTGTCGCCACACAGGGTGGAATTGGTGTGCACGTGTAGCCCAAGGCGCTGAAAATGGCGGACGGCATTGGTCGTCTTTTCGAATGCGCCAGCCCGGCCGACGATCTTGTCGTGAAGTTCGGCATCGCCAGCCTCGATTGAGATTTGGGTGGAGTCCAGACCGGCGTGCGCTAGTTTCTCCGCGAATTCATACTTTCCAGAGCGAACACCGTTGCTGATCAAATTGACCCGGAAACCCAATTCTTTGCCGTAGCCGATCAACTCCAGAAGATCGGCCCGCAAGGTGGCTTCCCCGCCGGTGAAGCTGAGCGAAGGCACGTGAGCCTGATGGAAGATCTTATGCATTACCTTCTTTATTTGCTCCGTGGTCATGACGTCTTTGTCATCCCCCCGGTAGGGGCTGGCCGCGTAGCAGAAGGTGCAGCGGTTTTGGCAGCGATACGTAAGGGCGATTTCCGCTAGGGTGGGGTAGCCGATACGATGCCGATCAAATGGGGCAAAGCGCAACATGGGCCGCGGCGCGAAATCCTCGTTGAGCATGGCACCCAAGGTGTAGATCAACTCCTGCGCATCTTTGAGTAGGCGGTCGTTGTCGACGGATAGCTTCTTGGCCAGCGCAGGTAGCACGTCTTCGGCTGGGCGTTCATCTCGATGATATAGCGCGCATAGAATTTCCATCGCGCTTTCATTAATGCCCATGGTCTTATCCGGCCGGATGAGCAGCATCTTGTCAGCACGCCTAACGTGAATCGCAACCCGAGTGCTGTTGACGAATGTGTTGATCTCGTCGAATACCCGGGGGGCCTCCTCGTTGGCGAAGACAGTTTCCGTTTTCTTCTTTCCGTTGAACCACCCCATTAGAAACTCCCCGCGCAAGAAGAAACACAAGCCGAATGGCAAGCTGAATGACACGCACACGCCGAGTGGCATGCGGAATGGCAGGCATCGTGACACGCTGAATGGCATGCTGAATGACAGGCATCGTGACACGCTGAATGGCAGGCTGAATGGCACGCATCGTAGCCCACCGCCATCGATTGCGCGATGGCAGAAAGATCGTTCTGCGCGCCTTGCTGACCTTCAGTGGCAGCTTGCGCAATGGAGGCGCCGTCAAAATTGAAAAGGCCCTCCAATGAATCGACCGTTGCTTTTGCTCCGGATTCAATGGACTCAACCAAGCCTTCAGCAAAATCCTGAACACGAACGACGCTGCCGTCGATCTGAGGCTGTTGCCGCCCCGCGCCCAAAGTACTCAGCGGGGAATCAAGAGGCGTGCTTGAGGCGATGGGGCTAAAGCTCTGGTCGAAGCTTTGAAAAAAGCTATCGCTCAAATATAGGTCGTCATAATGTGTGTCGAAATAGACCTGGCGTTTTGCTGCGGGCATTGTGCGTAGTGTGTGCCATCGTGCCTCGGCCTTTTCATGTTGAGCCACAATTGTGGCTTCCGTGTCGGCACGCCAGATCTTCGGCTGGATAGCCGCATTGAGTTGGTTGAGTACGTTCTGGACACCTTCTCGGGAAAGGGTTCCTTGCGGCGTTAGAGCCTCCAGAAACGCGGTTTCGCTAGCAGAGAGCTTTTCCTGATGTTCTAGAATGCGGATTTGCAGGGGGTTACGGCTGACGATTTGCAGAATGCCGCGCGCTTGCATGGACAGCACCAGAAGGTTGATCGCTTTGATCGGCCGGTTCATTGCAAGTGCCGCCTCTGAGCCGGAAAGTTCGGGTACGTAGCCCTCTTTTTGAAACGTTGCCACCGTGATTTCGGGCGAAACATATTCCGGTCCTTTCTTCCGCAAATAGAGAGCGAGATACGGATGGAGGCGTAGGACCGCGGAGATGATCGCCAACAGCGCACTGAGGATCACCCATAGCAAACGGAAGGGGACGAGAAGGGCGGTGAAACCAAAAATATAGCCACGACTGAGGTGAGCGATCTTCTTGCGGCCACCCGGCAGAATAACGTCGGATACAAGATGGGTCTTGGCGATCTTGTCGATGATCCACAGTAGCCAGCCGATGGTGAGGTACCAGCCGAGCAGCAATATACCATTGGCGAAAAAGCCACCGACGAGGATCAGGAAGAGCAAGTAGGCGGCTTTTTCCGCGTGCTCTTCACTGCGTCGATTGAGGTTTCCGGTAGCCACGGCTTTGACCAAGAGCCAAGTGGCCGCAAACGACCTAGGCTCGAATCCCATGGGTTCTGCGGGTAGGTGCAGAAAGAGCGTGGTGGGTTTCTTAAGGTCTTCGGCACGGGCCAAACTGAGTACGGCCTGGGGGTTGCCCTTTTTGTGGTCGGGGTAGTCTAGGGTGGGATCATATCGCGTGAGCTTTTCCCATTGCCCAACCGCGCCACTTATCCGGAGCGCGCTTGCGTCCTTCGGGTCTAGACGTACCGGTAAGTCTTCGACCTTATAGGGGGCGCCGGCACCCTCCTTGAAAGGAAGTCCGCTAGCGAATCGGAGTGTCGATTTTTCGAGCAGTATTCGCGAGGCGAATCTCTTGTCGATTCCACGGAATTTCAAGGGTATGAAAATCTGCGAGCCGAAAACATCTCCCTCTGCGAAAAACGAAGGGGTCCGGAATTCTCGATATACGACCTTGATCAGTTGACCTGTCTTGGTCATTTTGCCCAGGACGCATCTATGACGATCCGCTTTGACGGGAACCTGCTTGCCATTGATCCATACTTCCCAATTCGGCAGCCCCGCCTTGTCTAGGTTAACTCTCAGTTCAGGCGCAGGTATAAAATTTCGGCTGGTCTGTTCGCGAAAGAGAAGCGTCGTGGTCACAATGATATTGCGCAAGCCCCAAGAACCGAGTGGACGGTCAACCACGCTCTGAAATTCGTAATGCTCCTCCAAGAGCCTAACGGGGCCTTTGGCGATCAGTCGTTCGCTTTTAGCGGAGGGAGTGGTGCGAGCAGCGCGCGAGGCCACTACCTTTCGCGGCGAGATCTTGGGCATCGCAGCCTGCGGTATATAGACTTTCAATAGATGCACGCCTTGGCGGGGCAGGGCGCTTTTCTTCGCGAAGACCGTCAAACGGCGTTGACCTTTATAGTCCGTGTAGACGTAGGTTTGTTTGCCTTGCTTCGCTTTGTTCGCGCTATCTGTGACCAACCCCAATTTGTCGACCATTGCCGGCAGAATATCCGCGTGTTTCTTAACCTGGGCCGGCAGTTGCAGGGGCAGAACAAGTTTGATCACGGATTCCTGTACGGGAAAGACCCAGCGAACAGGATTGAACCAAATGGCGACCAGACTCTTGCCGCCGCGGTTTGTGGGATCACTGAAGCGGTAGTCGCTGCGGTAGTGCAATTCCAGGGTATAGGTCTGCCCTGGTTGAGTGCGTTTACTACCAAAGCTAACCCCATAATAACCGCCGCCCTTGTCGGTTGTTCGAACAGACGTCTTGCTCCCGTTGTCGAAAAGAAAGGCGCGGTTAAAATGCACGGGCCGGTAGAAGGGACCAACTTTGTTGATCGACGACCGGCTGCCGTTATCTTTGAACGTTAGCCGGTAGATGACGTCCATGGCGCCGCTTTCCTGGACGAACGCTTGGGTGTCGGTCTTGAGTAGGTCTACCGGGTCCGCCCAGCTGACGCTGATACTTAGGAGGGTGATGCCCAGTATAGCGCTCAATTGGTCCGTTGCTCGACTCCTCATCTCTTGGCTCCCTCCCCCTTTGCTGTCGCGAGACACTGCGGATCTGAGTGTTTGATTCTGCTGGGGATTTAACACGGGGCGAGGCGGGCCTTCCACGACCTGGATCAAGTGGGGAAGCATTGAAATTCGCTGAAATATTCTCGAAGTTGGCGGTCAAAGGTCCTATGCTGGTCGGTATTGTTGTGCTGACAGACGAAGGTAGATCCGTGATGCGCATTTCCGGCCCCATCGCCGATGACGAGCGTAAGAAGGCCCTCGTGGCCTTCCTACTCTTCGGGTTGTTGATGGCCTCGTATTATCTCTTCAAACCGGTGCGCGGTTCTCTCTATCTGCACTATCTAGGAGCGAAACGACTACCGTACGCTTATCTGGCCTCCACGGGCGTCTCCTTGCTGGCTATGTTGGCTTACAACCGGGTATTCGTAAGGCTTCGCGCTGCCGCCTTGATGCCCGCCACGACCATCTTTCTCGCTGTGACCGCGCTGATGTTTTGGACCGCTCACCTCGCTGGATGGATTAGTCCACAGGTTCTCTCCGTTTCATTTTTTCTGTGGGTCTCGCTTTATGGGACGCTTTCTTCGACGCTGTTTTGGTCTGTGGCGAACGATGTATTCGATACGGATATTGGCAGAAAGATCTACGGTTTCATCGGGGCGGGGGGAACCGTGGGTGCCCTCTTAGGCTCGTGGATGACTGAGCTGATCATTCGGCGGTCCTGGGTCATTACGGAAGACCTCTTGCCCATCGGGGCAGGGGTTTTGTTACTGGCGCTTTGGCCGATGCGTTATCTGTTGCGCGGCGCCGCTAGCGAAAGGCGCGTGCCGGCTCTGGGAAAGAAGATTCGCAGACGAGATGGACTGCGCTATCTTATCAGCGACCCCTATGTGCGAAATATGGCGACACTCTTGGCGTGCACCACATTCGTGGGTGCGTTGCTGAGCCTGCAATACAATGATGTGCTCGAACAGGCGTTGGCTGGCAAAGAAGAAAAGACGGCCTTCTTCGGGCAGCTTTTTGCCATGGTAAATCTGCTCGCCATCGCTGTGCAGATTTTCGTGACCACACCGCTTCATCGCAGGCACGGCCCTATTCCGGGACTCTACGTATTGCCGCTGGTCGCTCTTTGTGGCGTATCCTTGCTGGTATTCAAACCGGTATTGACGGGCATTCAAGTCGTTTGGGTGTTGGGGCTTGGGCTGCTGTACTCTCTGAATCAGTCGTCCAAAGAGCTGTTATACATTCCGACCTCCGACGATGTGAAATATGGCGCGAAGGGCTATATCGATGTTTTCGTATTTCGCTTGGGGGATGGTACGGCGGCTCTCTTGATGATATTACTTTCCGGAACTTTGGAGACCGGCTCCGTCTCGGTCGCCTCACTGGCCCTCTCTGTGATCGTTGTCTGGCTGTTCATGGTCAATCGAATGGGCAAGCGCTACCGCCAAGCCGTTTCACAAACCGGAGAACGTGGGGATGAAGAATAGATACCACTACCGAGACGCCATGATTCGTCATGGGCTGCGCCTCAAACCCGGGGCTTGCTCTGCTCTCGTTCTGCTCACCCTCGGCACCGCGTGCACCGAAAAAGACCCGCTCTATTGTGACGAGCACACCACCTGCGGCCCTGGATTGCGATGCGCTCAGGATGCTCGCACGTGCGAACCGGCAGTGGATTCCATCTACGCCCCCGTCGATGCCGGCGAGGACGGGGCGGATTTGACGCCCACTGCGGATGCCGGATCGGATCTAGAGCTCGACGCTCCAGCGATCGACTCCATTGCCCTCGACTCCGTCGCCCTCGACGGATCCGTGGACTCCGCAATGCCAACGGGATCCCTCTGCCAAACAGGCAGCGATTGTGCCACTGGCTTTTGTATCGACGATGTCTGCTGTGAAACGGCCTGTACCGAAACCTGCCGGACCTGTGCCCGAAGCGCGAGTGAGCTGGGAAAATGCATGTTGGTCGCGGCCGGTGCGGATCCTCGCGCGGATTGCGTTGGATCCGACAGCGCGTGCAAAGGCGACTGTGATGGGCAAGGCCAATGCAATTTTCCCGGAAAAGAGCTGAGCTGCGCTGTCGAGTCCTGCCTGGCAGGTGAGGCCACTGCGTTTGGCTGCGATGGGCAGGGCGTGTGTGTGAAGGAAACCACGCAGTGTGGCGGCTTTGTCTGTGACGGCAAGGTGTGCAAGACCAACTGTTTAACCGCTGCGGATTGCACGGGGACGTTCGGTTGCGTCTTAGGCCAATGCATAGCGGAACTGGCCGATGGTGCCGGTTGCGGTACCAACGCCCAGGCTTGCAAAAGCAAACAATGCGTCGACGGCGTATGCTGCGCCTCGGCTTCCTGCGCGGTATGCAATGCCTGCAATACGTTGGGCTCCGAAGGTATTTGCGCCCCCACGATCAACGGCTCAACGTGTGCGTCAACAAGTTGCAACGGGGGTACGAAATCGGTCTTCGGGTGTATTCAGGGAAGCTGTCAGGCAACCAATACCAACTGTGGGCTCTTTCAATGCGACGCCACGGCGACGGATTGCCGTCAGTCTTGCCAGTTCGACAGCCATTGTGCTGACGATGCCTATTGCTCTTCGACGAACTGCCTGGCGAAGAAAAGCAATGGTTCTCCTTGCTCGGCCACGAATCAGTGTACCAGCGGGTTCTGCGTCGCTGCAACGGTCGGAGGTCCATCGTATTGTTGTGACAAAGCCTGTGCGGGTGGCCCCTGTGAAAGCTGCGCCATCTCGGGGAAGATCGGTACGTGCTCGTTTCTCACCGCCGGGCAGGGGTGTCCGAATCCGAGCGCCGACCCTAATCTCGCAGATAAATGCGATCGTATCAGCGGCGAGGAATATCTTATTCAGCGCCAATGCCAGGGTGATTCCGCGCAATGCGCCGATAGCCCCAAGCTTTGTGACCCTTACTTCTGCGATGCGACCACAACGCTCTGCCAAACGTCTTGCACCGTGGACAACGAATGCAATAGTGGTTTCTGTGACCCGCTGAATACCATGCAAGCAAAGGATACCTGCGTTGCGAAGGCGTCACTCTGTCACGTCAACACGGCGGCGGTAGCGGGGGGCGACGGTAGCGAAGGTGCTCCCTATCAGCTCATCCAGAGTTGTCTAAATCTACCGAGTTTTCATTATGTGCTCATTACTGCCGGGGCCTACGCCGAAAGTCTGAGCGTGGGGCACGATGTGGAATTGATCGGCCGAGGCACGGCTGAAGTAACGGCGCCGGCGGGTAGCGCGGTGGACGTGAGCGGTCCTAACCGCGTTGGCCTACAAAACCTGACACTTATCGCTAATCACGGCAGCGGCGTGTATGGGCCGGCGAATAGCACCATCGAGGGTAAATCGTTAGATGTTCAGTATTGCCCAACAGCCTTTCAGACCTTGGGGGAACTTAATCTCGACACGGTGGAGATCAGTTCGGTGGTCACCGGCATCAGCGGAAGCTTAGCGACGATCGCGCTGACCGACGTGAATATTGTGACAGCCAGCAGCACCGGCATCGCGTTGGTGAGTGGCACATTCGCCGGAAACAGAATCAGTATCTCTGAATCGGCAACCGCCTTTACTGCGAGCGGCGCCACCGTGAACATTGACCGTCTGGGTGTTTTTGATAATCAAGACGGCCTGCTGCTAGTTCAGGGAAGCGGCGGATTCATTTCCAATCTCCTCACGTACGACAATACCGGCGAGACCATTCGCATTAGCGACTGTAGCTCCTCTACCGTCGATATCGGGTACTCGACGATATTCGGCGACCGCGACCAAACAGCGGACCTCTTCTGCTGCGAAGGCGAAGTGTCACTCAACAGCAAGCCCGTGATTTCAAATTCCATCGTTTGGGATGAGAAGAACGCCGATACCTCGGTAGGGCACTGCGTCTTCGCCTACAGCGACGTACGAACGTTGTCGGGGGCGGTGGTGGGCGGGACGGGCAACCTCCAAGCCGATCCCCTCTTTCTCGATATGTCTGGGGGGGACTTTCGCTTGCAGGGCACCTCAACCTGCATCAACAAGGGATCGGCGGGCTATGGCGGAACGGCTGTGCCACGCTCGGATTATTGGGGCGGTGAACGTGTTGAGTCTGGGACCATCGATATCGGCGCTGACGAGGTAAGTCCCTAAAAACTCTAAGCTAACCCGCTTCGCCTCAGCTGAGTTATTTCTCCACTGTATACAAAGAAATTGGGAAGAAATCCCCGTGCGTTACGTATATGGGCAGTAGGCATAACTGCATGCCGAAAGGGGATTACAAGTCGTGCGAATTTCTGCTGTAATTTTAGCAAGTTGCCTCTTTGTTGGTTGTGGTGATGATCCAGCGGCGATCGATCCCCAGAAAATTGTGGACGAAGAGGGCAAGGCCAAAGTCGCCGCGCTCTTCAGCTCTCTATCCGAGGGCTACTGCGATTATCTCTATCGTTGCTGTAATACGAATGAGCTCGAATTCAAATTTGAGACGACCTTTTCCGACAAACAAAGCTGCCAGCGCTATTTCGATCTGACCGATGAGGAAACCAACTACGGCTATCAAGTCGCCGTGGCTGATGGCGATTTGAGCCTAGACGGCAATGCTGAGACTCGGTGTCTGAAAGATTGGTCCAACCAGACCTGCGGTGACGTCGAGGTTGACGCCTTCGTCCGACCACGGGGGCCAGAAAGCTGCGATCCTCAAGAACTTTTCATCGGGCGCAAAGATGCGGGCCGTACGTGTCGTACCAGCTACGAATGCGATGAGGGGCTGAGCTGCCGTGCAGGAGGTAATGGAGAGGGAATGTGTCTACCCCTCAGGAGACTGGGCGATCCATGTACCAGCGATTCTCTCTGTCTTTCAGGCCTGGTTTGTGCGAATCCCGCCGAGGGTCTTCGCAGCTGTCAGTCGCCTGCTACAGAAGGCACTTCATGTGAGGAATTGGCCTGTGATCCCTCGGATGAAGATCTCTACTGTGCCTCCGAAGAAAATGAAACCACGGGGATCATCCGCAAGGTATGTAAACGTAAACTGGGTCCCGAAAATGAATGCACCAAAGATGCGGATTGTCGTCAGGGACTGTGGTGCAACTATCTGGTCGTCAGCTCCGACGGCCTTTGCGCCGACAAACTGGCCGATGGCAAAAGCTGCGAAGTACACGCTCAATGCACGTCAGGCAAATGCGACAGCACGACCAAGCGCTGCGGGGAAAGCACCCCCGACAATTTCGCCGCCTGCAACGGTATGACGGTCGGTCTTTAGCCGTGTTTCGCGCGGCCCGAAGGTCGCGGCTCCCACAAAAAATCAGTTGATACGATCTCAGGAAGAGGGCTTGGGAATCGTTAGCTCGCGGCTGCGCTTTTTGAGTAAGCCTTTTACGCCAGCGCGCTCAAGGGTTCCTGTGACCCTTTGGTGAGCCCAATCGGTGAAGCGGTGGGTCGAAACGTAAAGGGCGTTGGCTAGCTTGGGGCCGAGAAAGTAGACGTCTCCTCGGGTTGCCTTGATATTGCCGTAGAGCGCTTTGTGCGTTCCGTCACCCGGCATGAAGTCGAAGTACTTCGTACATTTGCTGGCGAAGATTTTTTGAAACGCCAAATGCTGCAATACTGCACCTGTCGAGAGCTTTCGAAATTCAGGGTCGTAACCCATATATTCGTAGACCATCACCGTACCTTCCACGATAGGAAGGTAGAGATATGCTAGGGGTCTGCCCTCGCCGAACAGGACGTAGCCTCGCACGGTGTTTGACTTCGCGGAGGCCATGATTTGCTGCTTGAACTCATCGGTTTCCGGTAGGCCGATTTGGAGCAATCGTTCTTGGTAGCTACGTTCCGATACTTGGCCAGCTAGTAGGTAGAACTGTGCGATTTCCTCTTCGGTGCGATACTCGGTTACGCTGAGCTTGCCGCCAAATTCACGGGCACAACGCCGGATCTTCCGTTCGATTGTGGAACGGCTCTTTTTTGACATCGTCTCGTTCAGGAAATCTGAAAACTCGCCTTCAACGGCAAAGGAATGGGAAACATGGCGGTTGGGAATATAGCGCACACCACCCCCGACCCTGGTGAGGTCGGAGGTCCCCTCGTCTGTCAGCAGGCAGTCCGGGAGCAAAGCTAGCTGAACGCCGTGGGAGCGCATCACGTCGCCCGGATACTGTGTGCCTAGTTGGGGATCGGCCAGATAAGGATAGCGCTTGTGTACAATGCCAGCGCGTTGCATCGAGAAGATCTGCCGGCCGCCAAACCGATACTTCAGTTGTACCTCTTGCCTTCGCCAACCCTCCGATTGCGGTGGGGGACTGGCTGGGAGCAGGATTTCTTCGGTCGGTAGGTTGTTGGGCATTGTCATCCGCGGACTCATATCAATCAGTATGGAAAAAGGCCAGAGCATTCAGCAGGGGAAGCCACCACTATTCTTGTTCGCGTGTTGAACAGCAATGACCATGCCATCGCGACAGATCGAGATAACTGAACAATCTTCACCTATGCAACAGTATTACCGGTGAAATGGCCTCCGATTATCGAATTATCCCTCCGTTTCACAACACGCTTGGTCATCGATGAGATCTCGCCAAGAACCCTGGTCCAAGTATTCTGCTGATCTCTTCTTGCAATTCGGATAAGAAATGCATCATAAAGCGCGGATTCCTGGTCGCTTGGTCGCTTGATCGGCGAGGCGAGGGCAAGCGGGGGCAGCGGAGCGTGAGATATGTTTGAATTCGACAAATACGAGCGCCGGCTTCACGGAGATCCAGCGAGTAAGCCGCGAACACCCTACGATCATGAAAAGAACATCTCAGCCATGTCGTGGCTATTGTGGGGGGAGCATTGCGTCGAATGTGCCGCTCCGGATTGCTATAAAACCTGCGAACTCTATCAACCCCGCCCCGACAAACGCTGCCGACGTTTTGTCTATGGCGCACATCGAAACGATAGCTTTGCGTCTATGCATGGGCATGGGGCGGAAGTCACGCTCAAGAAATGGGCGAAGCTCGAGGCGCGCGGAAATACCCACCTGCAACCCGTGGCGGCGCTTCGACTGGCCGAGCGCCTGATTTCCGGTTGTTCGCCTGCGCTCAATACGCTAGGACCCGCCGTTCAAAGATTGACGGGTGATGTTCGCTGGAGCTTCATTACCCAGGTCTTGCTGGAAAGGCTTGGCCGCAAACTGCATGGACAGACCCGCCCCGGCCGACGTCCCGACGCTTTCCTTTTAGAGGTGTACAACCCCGGCTCAGAAACGGTGACGATGCAACTGACGATGACCGTTTCGCGTATCGATTCTGATGAAAACAAATATGATGAAAGAGTGCGTATCCCTTTTCACGCGCGAGTGAGCTTCGCGCCAGGCTATTCGAAACAGGAATTTGCGAACGAACAGTTTCGAGATGTCACAGAGGCGGGGCTTCCTTTTGACGTTGCCCTATATCCCGATGCAGATACCGGCGCTCACCTTGTTTTTCTTACTGCGGATTTTGTCGCGTTTGAAGGCCGGGGCGCCGCGCAGACCGTCGAAAAGACTCCGCAGATCAAATGCGTGGTTTGGGACCTCGACAATACCCTTTGGAAGGGCATCCTTCTGGAAGACGGAAACGTACAGCCGAATGCGCACGTGGTGAAGCTGCTGCACCATCTCGACCAGCGGGTGGTCAACGACAATTATAGTTCCGTTGAGCGATCATTATAACTCCCCACTGGGTTAGCGGTTGTTGACGCCATTCTTGGCGGTTTTCCTGTCTTTGGCG
>Ga0257122_1001699_pt1 | contig 14863 bp, 11 predicted proteins | sample SI106_120metaG_FD_190146 | JGI IMG/M metagenome (GOLD analysis project Ga0257122, IMG submission 190146) | Marine microbial communities from Saanich Inlet, British Columbia, Canada - SI106_120 | ecosystem: Environmental > Aquatic > Marine > Inlet | place: Canada: British Columbia | collected... | reverse complement strand
CACGCCCAACGCGTCCTCTGAGTTGATGTAATTGAGTAAGACCAAATCGCTCCGCATGTTCGATGAGCATCACGGTTGCATTTGGAATATCCACGCCCACTTCTATGACCGTGGTGGAGACCAATATGTTGATTTCATTCTTGGCGAATTTCGCCATGATTTCATCTTTTTCTTCTGTTTTCATACGCCCATGAATCAGACCCACATTTATCTTTGGGAAAATAAATTGATCCAATTTTTGATGCGCGTCCACAGCTGCGATTAAATCCGATTTTTCTGATTCTTCCACCAAAGGATAAATCACCATACATTGGCGACCTTTTCCAACTTCATCTTTCATAAAGGCATAGACACTTTCTAATCGTCCTTCCTCAATAACTTTACTCACCACAGGTTTTCGATTTTTCGGTAATTCATCAATAATCGACAAATCCATATCTCCATGAAATGTTATCGATAAGGTCCGTGGAATAGGCGTAGCGGTCATGGCTAAAAAATGAGGATTGAGACCTTTATCTGTCAGCTTTCCCCGTTGTTTAACACCAAACCGATGTTGCTCGTCCACGATTACTAATCCCAATTCTTTGAAAATAACATCATCTTGAATGAGTGCATGGGTTCCGATAAGAACTGGAATCGTTCCATTTTCTAATCCATTGAGAATGGCCTGTCGTTCACTTTTTTTCATTTGTCCCACCAATAAAGCGCAAGGCACATTTACTTTGTCCAATATCGCTTTCACAGATTCATAATGTTGGTGCGCTAAAATTTCTGTGGGCGCCATCAAAGCAATTTGTGATTTATTCCCAACGGCGATAAGCATGGATAAAATAGCCACGATTGTTTTTCCTGAGCCCACATCCCCTTGCAAAAGGCGGTTCATGGTTTGGTTTTTTTTCATGTCATCCCGAATCTCAAGAATTACTTTTTTCTGTGCATCCGTTAATGTAAAAGGCAAATCATCTTCAATCAATTTTACATAAGGACCGATTTTTGTAAAGGCTTTTGCTTTACTTCTTTTTAAAGTTATTTTTCGAAAAGCCATAAGTAATTGCAAAAAAAAATGTTCTTCAAATTTCAAACGATAAATGGCTTGATCCAAAGCTTCTTCATTTTTAGGAAAATGAATCTGATGCAATGCCTCTTTCCGTGATATAAGTCCCTGACTTTTACAAATTTCTTCTGTAAATAATTCTGGAACTTCGCCTAAGTCTTCAAACACCTCTAAGATAATCTTTCGAAAGATTCGTTGTTCTAAACCAACCGATTTATAAGATTTTGTCAAAGGATACAACGGGAGAATTGCTCCCGTATTCACTGGATCATCTTGCTTTGATAAGCGATCAAAATCTGGATGAGTGATGGAAAATCCTTGATAATATTCAATTTTTCCATGCACCGCCAATCGATCTCCCACTTTGAATAATTTTTTGATATACTGTGCACCATTAAACCAAGTGAGCGTTAATAGTCCCGTTCCATCTGAAAGAATCACTTGGAACAATTTCCCGCGACGAATCGGCTTTTCGCCCATGCTTTGGATCGCACCAACAATGGATGCTTGTGTATCTTTTTGAAGGGATTTTATTTGAGATACAGATCTTCGATCTAAATGTCGCCTGGGAAAAGTATAGAGTAAATCTTGAACCGAATGAATCTCATTTTCTGAAAGCGCTTTGCTTCGCCTTACACCGATTCTATTTATTTCAGATATAGAAGTAGAAAAGGTCAAAGACCTCATTTATGTCCTCTATTGCCACTGTTTTCGATAAGTATAAGAGACCAATTTTGTTTTGCCAGCGTCAAGCGTTAAGGTGAAATGAATCGTTGAGGCATCTTCTTTTGTATATTTATCAGATTCCTCTTTCACTATCCAATCACCATGGATATGTTCAATCAATTTTACATTAATTGCTTCTTGTCTGCCGTTGATAATTTCGATTTCAATAACGGCTTCTTCACTTTTTCGCTGACGATCATAATTCAATACTTTCCGCTTTCCCGTGACTTCAAAAGCGCGCCCTGAAGATAATTCTATTTTTTGATCCTTGGGCGTTTGCCCTATACGATCTGAACCCACATATTCCATAGCATGGGTTTCTGTGTTCAGATACATTTCAACCTTTCCCTCGGGTAAAGGCAATCCCAAACCAAAAGCTTCTGTATTTTCCATTGATAATTGTATTGAGAGAGGCTCCTCTTTTTGTCGTCTTTCTGTATTTTCAAAGAGATAAGATTTTTGGAATTGGACTTTTAAAGGACCATACAATCGAACTGATATTTTTTCTTTGGATCGAAAATCATGTGCGCCATTCAAAGTGTAAATGTGATAATCTCCCAGTTCACTTTCTGTTGCTGCTGGTACATTCGGGCTGAGCATCATTCGTTCTGTTCTTGCGGGTCCACCATAATTCTTTTTTCCATGGACACGATTTAATTTGCCTTCAATCACTTGAAGTTTTGCATCTTCATAATCTAAATCTGTATCGTTGGAAATAACCGCATCTACGATTAGCTCCCCTTGATCTTGGTCATGAAGTAATAATCGATAAAGTGTATTCCAATGCATATGGCTTGTCTTATACAAGATTTCCGCTTCAATATCACCTGATGCCTCAGCCTCCACGCTCCAAGATAAATAGGGCCTAAACACAGGGTTTTTAATTTTCCCTTTTACTTGAATAAATTCAACTTCAATTTGCGGATAAGTTAAAATGGTATTTTTAAATTCAATGGTAAGTGCTTGATGGGAATATTCAAGCAAAATGCCACTGATTGCTTTATTGTTTTTGGGCTTAAGAGTGACTTTTTCTCCAATAAGAGCATCATAGTAATCAATACTATTAAACACTTTATTATAATACTGTTGTGATAAAACTTGGACACCCTCAATATGTAAAAAAGGTGATTCCTTCTCAATGGATTTGGGTAGATCATCATAAATAAGATAATCTTCACCGCGAGATACATTCCAAATCACAGGCTGCTTTACCAACGCTGAACCGTCCTTATAAATGCTTAAAGTCGCATAATTAGATTGGCCCATTAATAAGCCCGATAAGAGTAAAGTTAGGATTGGTTTCAACATAATACCTCCAGGTTTCCACACACTTTTGTTAATTCATCTTTCAAATCATTCAATTTATTTTTTTCATGTTCCACTACATTTTCTGGTGCCCGTTTGGTGAAATTTTCATTGCTCAATTTTTTCTCGATACCAATAAGGAGAGCTTCAATATCTTTGATTCTTTTTTCCAATCGTCCCTTTTCTTTGTCCAAATCAATGAGTCCGCCCAAAGGCAAAAATAATTCCATTCCCTTTACCACTGCAGTGGCAGATTGATCCGGCCGTTCAATCTTTTCCCCACTTTCCAATGATTGAATTTTTGCTAAGGAAAAAATGAATCCTTCATATTGAGCTAAAAATTGTGATTGCTCTGGCGAACATCTGGCCACGAGATCCGCCTCTTTGGATGGTGAAATATTCATGCGACTACGAATACTTCTGATGGATGAAATGATATCTTGCAATATCATCATGTCATTTTTTACTGATTCATCGTTAGCTTTTTCATCTGCCTTTGGCCAAGGTGTGATTATTAAATCTCCGTCAGATTTTAGCTTAAAATGATGCCATAATTCTTCGGTCATAAAAGGAGCATAAGGATGTAATAAAGCCAAAACTGTGCGAATAACTTTTAAAGAAACGGATCGTGCTTTCTCTGCTAAAACTTCGTCGTCACCATAAAATCGTGTTTTGGCAATTTCGATATACCAATCACAAAAATCATTCCACGTAAAATCATATAGCACTTTTGCCGCTTCATTAAAATGGAATCGTTCCAATTGTCGATTGTAGTCTTTGATGGCTTGATTTAATTGACTTAAAATCCACTTTTCTGGCAATTCTAGCTCATCATCTAAAGCAGTTTGATTATCTGACCAATTATCAGGAATGTTCATCTGAACAAATCTGCAAGCATTCCAAAGTTTGTTCATAAAATTGCGCCCTACTTCTAAGCGATCTTTTGAAAATAATACATCCAAACCTTGTGGTGCCATCAACATGGTCCCAAATCGTACGGCGTCGGTTCCATATTCGTCAAATAAATCAAATGGGTCCGGTGAATTGCCTAATGATTTACTGAATTTTTTGCCCGTCTCATCTCGTAAAATTGACGTGAAATACACATCTTTAAACGGTACTTCGTCCATAAATTCATAGCCTGTCATAATCATACGCGCTACCCAAAAAAAGATAATGTCTGGTCCTGTCACCAAGGCATCTGTGGGATAAAACTTAGCTAAATTTTTATCCTCTTGTGGCCAATCGTGTACGGCAAAAGGCCAAAGCCAAGAACTGGCCCACGTATCTAAAACATCTGGGTCTTGGGTCCAATTTTCAGGATCTTCTGGTCCCTCAACTGAAACATGTATTTGACTCGCATCATCCTTATGATACCAAACAGGAATTCGATGTCCCCACCACAACTGGCGACTGATACACCAATCTTTGATATTGTCCATCCAATGATTATACGTTTTCGTCCAATGCTCAGGATGAAATTTGATTTTCCCGTCATTCACCGCTTGAATCGCTGGCTTGGCTAAATCCGTCATTTTCAAATACCATTGCTCTGACATATAAAATTCAATGGGAACGTTCCCTCTTTCAGAATAGCCCACATTATTCACATAATCTTCCGTCTTGATCAAAAGTCCTTCTGCATCTAAATCTTTAGTGACTTGTTTACGTGCCTCTTCTCGAGATAAACCACGATACTTTTCCGGCACATTTTCATTAAGAGAAGCGTCATCATTCATAATATTGATAAATGCTAAATTGTGTTTTTCACCCATTACAAAATCATTCGGATCGTGAGCTGGGGTAATTTTAACACAACCTGTGCCAAATTGCGGATCCACATAATCGTCAGCAATGATGGGGATTTCTCGTCCGACTAACGGCAGCTTTACCGTCTTACCAATAAGATGATGGTATCGTTCATCACTGGGATGAACCGCCACAGCCGAATCGCCCAACATGGTTTCGGGTCTGGTGGTTGCCACAATTAAGGACTCATCTGAATCTATAATCGGATATTGAAAATGCCAGAGATGCCCATTGATTTCCCGATGGAACACTTCTTCATCACTGATCGCCGATTTGGAAACAGGGCACCAATTTACCAATCGATGGCCTCGATAAATCAAACCTTTTTCATATAAATCTACAAAGGTATGAAGGACAGCTTTTGTGTATCCTTCGTCCATGGTGAATCTTTCTCGCTCCCAATCGCAAGAACATCCCAATCGTCTGAGCTGATTGATGATAATGCCACCGTATTTTTCTTTCCATTCCCACGCGTGAGATAAAAATTCATCTCTAGATAAATCCTGTTTTGATACGCCTTTGTCTTGTAGCATTTGTACGACTTTTGATTCGGTGGCAATAGAAGCATGATCAGTTCCAGGAATCCAACAAGCTTCCTTTCCTTCCATCCGTGCTTTTCGAATCAAAATATCTTGAATTGTATTGTTCAAAACATGTCCCATGGTGAGCATGCCTGTTACATTTGGTGGTGGAATCACAATGGTGTAGGTTTCCTTATCGGAATCACTATTTGCGTGAAAATAACCCTTGTCCATCCAATGGGTATACCAACGGTTTTCTACCTTTTCAGGATTATATTGCTTTTCTAGATATCTATCTGACATATAATAGCGTGTGGATTTTCATCAAAATAAAGTCTCTTATTTTACGACGATTTCTTCTCTATATTCAACATGAGAAATGAAAAACATTAACTTTAATTTTTTTGCTTTTGACTTTCCCCTTCTCTCTTTCAACTTTTAAGTTCTCACATGATTTTCCTCATGGATAATTACGATTCATTTACCTGGAATTTGGTGCAAGCCATTGAAATGCTTGGTGAACTTGTAATCGTTAAAACAAATGATTCTATTACAAGCCAAGATATTAGCAAACTCAATCCCGATAAAATAATTATTTCGCCAGGACCCGGAACGCCAAAAGATGCAGGCGTCTCAAATCTAGTTATTCAAACGTTTTGGGAAACCATTCCCATATTAGGTGTGTGTCTGGGGCACCAATGTATTGGACAAATTTTCGGATCAAAAATTATTCCATCTAAACAAATTCTTCATGGGAAGACTTCTTTAATCCATCATGATCAATCTGGACTGTTTAAAAATATTCCTTCGCCATTTCAAGGTGCACGGTATCATTCATTATCCTTGAATACAACCCCACAAAACTTCCAAAAATCAGCTTGGACAAATGATGGCGAGATTATGGCTATGAAGCATAAAGAAAAACCTGTGTTTGGTGTTCAATTTCATCCCGAATCATTTCTTACGCCTGTTGGGAATAAAATTTTAGAGAATTTCTTAAATGAATAAATTCTTATCTTCATTTTCTACCCCCTTGTTTTCCCCCTATAAACAGGGGGAAACGAAAAGGTCAGCTCATTATCTTCTCCCCTGTAATAGGAGAGAATTAAAGTGGGATCAAATAAATGAAGTCTGAATTGAAAAACTCTGTGATATTTATGGGAAATGAAACGTCTGATTGGAAGAATATTTCCGCATCAAATCCAATTGACAGTTTGTCTTTATCACTTGATGATCCACCCGAAATATTGGTGGAATTCGTCAAAAAATACGATGGAAAATTTATATCTGGATTTATAACTTATGAGTATGGTGTAAAACAATTGAATGTGCCCGTTCAAGACTTAATTGATTTTCCGGCGGTCCATTTTCGAGTTTATGATTCCTTTGAAAGTTCTAATGATTTTTCAACCCAATCCATAAAAAACAATCAGCAATCAACCAACCCCCTTTCATCCCCCACATTGGGGAAATTTAAAAAGGGAATTATGGATTTAAATTTTCCGAAAAAACAAATCGAGTGGGATTCTTTTCAGCCAATAATTTCAAAAACAGATTATGATTCAGGCTTTGAAAAAATCCAAAACCATATTCGTTCCGGGAATTTTTATCAAATCAATTATACTCACTCACTCCAATCCAAATCAAATGCATCACCCAAAAAATTATTTCAAGCTCTAAAGAAAAAAAACCATGTGGGATATTCAGTCTTTATGGAAAACGACGATTGGGCGATTCACTCCCTTTCGCCTGAACAATTCATCAAAATAGAAAATGGAATAATCACAGCAAAACCTATCAAAGGAACCATTTCCAGGGGAATTAATGCGATTGAAGATGAGCGAAATCTCAAATCACTTCTTAACAGCGAAAAAGAACAAGCGGAACTTTATATGATTATTGACCTTCTGCGAAATGATCTTGGCAAAACCTGCAAAACTGGTTCTATTCAAGTTTTAGAATCAAAATCTATTCAAAAACTTGAGAAAATATTTCACACCTATGGTGTTATTCAAGGTAAACTAAAAACAAATATTCATCCAATTGAAGCGCTTCTTTCAATGTCTCCCGGTGGATCTATTTCCGGCTGTCCAAAAAAGCGAGCTTGTGAAATCATTCATGAATTAGAACCAAAATCCCGTGGAATTTATACAGGAACAATTGGCTATATTTTACCAGACGGAACTCTTAATTTTAATATCGCCATTCGCACCGTTACCCAACTCGGGGAAAACTTAACACTAAGCGTCGGGGGCGGGATTACCGTGGATTCTAATAATGAAAACGAATATAAAGAAACATTAGCAAAAGCGGCATCATTTCAGCCATGATAAAAGCATTAATAAATAATCAGTGGGAATCCATACCTGAAGAAAACCTTCAACTTGGTGCTGATACTTTCTCATACGAAGTCGGATTATATGAGACATTTCGAACACTCGATTTTAAACCAGTATTTCTCGCCGGTCATTTAAATCGCTTATTTAAGTCTGCCAAAAAAATCAATTTAAATATTCCATATTCTCAGTCAAATATTTCAAAAATGTTAATAAAAGTTATTCAAGATTTCCCGGCTCCAAATCAGCGAGTCCGCATATTGGCAGTTCCAAATGAATTGATTATATACAGTTCCCACTTAAACTTAAATCAAAAAATATATGAAGGTATTTCCGCCATAACCGTAGAAGCTTTTCGGGATAATCCACATTTAAAAACCACCAATTATCATGCATGTCTTAATGCGTGGAAATTAGCAAATGATGCTGGGTGTTTTGAAGCAATTCTTATGAACAAACATGGCATCATTTTTGAAGGAAGTCGTAGTAATATTTTTTGGATTAAAAACAAAAAACTATTCACACGGGCAGATGGCGTTCTTCCGGGGATTACAAGACAAACCATTTTAAATCTGTCACCCTATCCTGTGGAGTTTGGTATTTTGCATATAGAAAACATCAATGAAATAAATGAATGTTTTTTGACCAATAGTGGTTCGGGCATTATTCCTGTTACGCAAATCAATGGGGAAAATATTGGAGATGGTTCTGTGGGAACGGTAACAAAACAATTATTAGCCCAATATAACAATTGGATTCTTCAAGATATTACTGGTTAAATTCTAATAAGGAAAATGATGAAAACCATATTTCAAATTAACGTGAAACCAAAAACACTAAATGAGCATGGAATTCCTAAAACTTCTGTCAAAAGTGTGTATGTTTCAAAATTAGGATTAGAAGGGGATTACAATAATTTTCGGACAATAAAAAAAGACAAAAATCCTGACATGGCTGTTTTGGTCTATCCGATTGAAACTATTCATGAATTAAATAATGAAGGTTGGCCCATAATGCCTGGAGACTTAGGAGAGAATTTCACAACTTCAGGAATCCCCCATTCTCATTTATCGCTGAATCAAAAATACAAAATTGGCGAATGTATTATTGAAATATCATTTGAATGTGACCCATGTAAAAACTTATCTGTGCTTCCCTATATTGGTGAAACAAAAATAAATGACTTTATAAAAAAACTTATGCACAGACGTGGTTGGTATGCTCGCGTTTTAAAAGAAGGCGTGGTTACACAAAACAGTGTAATAGAACAAATTTCATGACAAAATCAATTGAATTAAAAATATCAGGAATGCATTGTGCCGGATGCGTTGGCTCCGTTGAAAGTGCCTTGCGAAAAGTGGAAGGCGTTCAAGAAGCTGTGGTCAATTTAACGCTAGAAAAAGCGACCATAACTGGAGCTATAGATTCGGAACACCTTCTATCCGCTGTTGAAAAAACAGGATATGGCGCGGAATTACTTGAATCAGACACACCCATTAATCTTCAAGAAAAAACAGACGAAAAAGTGGATGAATCATTCCAGAATATGAAATGGGCTTGGATGCTCACATTCCCAGCCATGATTTGGATGGGCATCCACATGATTACAGGAATTGCTTGGCCATCCATGGAATCAATGGAATTAGGGTTTTTTATTTTAAGTGCATTCGTTTGTTTTTTTCCTGGACGAGAAACACTAACAAGTGCTTGGAAGTCTGCAATCCATTTATCACCAAATATGGATGTGCTTATTGCTCTGGGATCATTAGCTGCACTTTCAACGGGACTTATAAAAAATTATATCGAAATTCACTCATTTGCAGGCGTTGCTGGAATGATAATGTCCTTTCATTTAACAGGAAGGTATATTGAAACGAAAGCTCGGGGACGTTCATCAGAAGCGATCCAAAAACTTATGAGTCTTGGGGCAAAACAAGCCACTGTTTTGGATATGGAAAAAAATGAAGTCCAGATTGATGTTCGGAGTTTGGTGGTGGGACAAATTATGATTGTTCGTGCGGGAGAAGCTGTGCCTACAGATGGAATTATCACCGAAGGCAGGGCTACGATAGATGAATCTATTGTAACAGGGGAATCGGTTCCCGTTACAAAAAATATTGGCGATGATGTCATTGGTGGAACTATTTGTTCTGATAGCACACTTAAAGTAAAAGTAACAAAAATCGGATCTGAAACATTTCTCTCTAAAGTGATTCAAATGGTCGAAAATGCTCAAACGACCAAAGTTCCCATCCAAGTTTTTGCTGATAAAGTTGTTTCCATTTTTGTGCCTGTGGTATTGATTTTGGCAAGTTTGACTTTTCTCATTTGGCTCTTATTACCTACACAAATGAAACAACTGGCTTTGATTTTTTCTGAGTTTCTTCCATGGATAAATTTGGATTTATCACCCATGGGAATGGCCATTTATGCTTCGATTGCTGTCTTAGTGATTGCCTGTCCGTGTGCTCTTGGGCTCGCCACACCTACCGCTCTTATGGTGGGAACTGGATTGGGCGCAGAAAATGGTATATTGATTCGAGATGGTGCCGCCATCCAAAGACTCAATGAAGTGAATATGATTTTGTTTGATAAAACAGGCACGCTCACGCAAGGGAAACCTGTGGTAAAAAAAATACATCAAACATCCGGAATTATGGAAAATGATCTCATCCGAATGGCTGCATCATTGGAAAAAGAGTCCACTCATCCCCTTGCAAAATCTATTGTAAAACTTGCTGAAGAAAAAGAAATGGGATTGGATCCTGTTACAGAAATAGAAGTTGTTCCCGGAAAAGGTATTTCAGGGAAATATGGAAGCGCAATACTCAAAGTTGGAAGCGCATCCTTTACTGATTCCAAAACAGATTTACTCATAACAGGAACACCTGTTTTCCTTTCCTTAAATGATGAATGCATTGGCATTTTTGAAATAGAAGATGCCATACGTCCCGATTCAGCAGAAACAATCTCGTCTCTCAAATCAGCTGGGTATAAATGTGTTTTAGTCACGGGCGATAAAAAAGAGATTGCTGACTCATTATCCAAAGAACTCAATATTGATTATACCCATTCAGAAGTTCTTCCCGATGAAAAAGCGAATATTGTTACATCGTATCAAGATCAAGGATTTGTTGTTGCTATGGTGGGAGATGGTATTAATGATGCCCCCGCCATTGCACAAGCTGACGTAGGAATCGCCATGGGAAGCGGAACCGATATTGCAATGGAAACAGGCGAAATTGTTTTGGCTCATGGAGATTTAAAAGCAGTCCTTCGTGCTACACGTTTAGCCAAGGCGACTTTCAATAAAATTAAGCAAAATTTATTTTGGGCATTTATTTATAACATTGTTGCTATACCATTGGCCTTTGTTGGTGTCCTTCATCCGGTGATGGCCGAAGTGGCCATGGCGCTCTCAAGCATTAATGTGGTTGGAAATTCCAATAGACTGAAATCGGCTAAACTTTAATGATTTATTCTTCATTTATAGTATTTCTTTTTTCATCATTCCTATTTTCACAATCTTTCTCAACCAAAGGCCAATTCTGGGTTGGCGGACTCACAGGAAATGATGTGCCAGCGGGGCAATCTGCATTTGAATCCACAATTGGATATATTCCCACTCTTTCCTTATCTAAAAATAACTCTGAATTATCCTTTATTGATTTTGAATGGGCATATCGTTTAGATCGTTCTTATTCCGGTGATACCCTAGTTTCGAACCAAGAAAAAAATCACCGTCTTTGGATACGGTATTCATCAGAGAAAATTGAAGCACGCCTTGGCTTGCAAAAAATTGTGTTTGGTCCGTCTCAAATTTTGAGAACACTTTCATGGTTTGACACCATTGACCTTAAAGACCCAACAGGACAAACGGATGGCGTGGACGCATTTCGCATCAAATGGTTTCCATCTCATTCACTTTCACTTTGGTCATGGGCGATTCAAAATTCACAAGACACTTTATCCTTTGGCGGCCGAGCGGAGTTGTCATCTTCTTTCGGTGAATTCGGATTTACCTTTCATTCTGACCCTTCCAAAACACCTCAGCAACGGCTCGCATTTGATATTCGACATGATGGTTTTATGGGGACTTGGTTGGAAACAGCGCTTATTACTTCGGAAAATTCATATATTAAAATGGCGACGATTGGCGCAGATTATACCTTGCCTGTTTTGAATGGGATTCTAATTATGACCGAATCCATGTTTATCAAAACTTCAGAAGTTGAAGATCAATCATTTACAGCTTTTATGGGAATGTTACCTTTGGGAATGATTCACTCCATTATGTTCATTTCTCAATTTGATTGGAAAGAAAACCGATCTTATAATTACCTTCGTTGGAGTGCTACGTATGATAAATTCAGCCTAAATTTGATTTTATCCCAAAGCCCAAAACGGTCGGCATATAATATTCCGATAGAATATTTGCGTAAAACGGTTGCAGGATTTGGGACGGGAATTCAATTCATGTTCATTTACAATCATTAAAAATATGGAGTGGATTAACCATGTTAATCCGTGCATCAACACGGTTGCTGCAGTCCAAAAAAAGGAAAAACATGTCAAATAATAATGTAGTTGAAATAACAAATCTTCTCAAACAATTTCCAGTCGGCGGCGATTTTTTTACCGCACTAAGTGATATTAATTTTGAATTAAAAAAAGCCGAATTCACAGGATTAGTGGGTCCATCTGGCTCAGGGAAAACAACCTTATTAAATATTATTGGCGGACTGGATTCCCCCACAAAAGGCGATGTGAATGTGCTTGGAATGGAGTTGGGCTCTGCGTCTCATAACGAACGCGCCTTTTTACGGAAAACAAAAATGGGATTTATTTTTCAGAGTTATAATTTACTTCCGGTTTATACCGTTTTTGAAAATGTGGAACTGCCATTAATCCTAAATAAAGTTGATGTTCAAGAACGAAAACGACTAGTAGAACAAGCGGTGGATTGGGTGGGACTAACAGACAAAATTGATTCTCGCCCAGCACAATTGAGTGGCGGTGAATGTCAACGAACCGCCATTGCTCGGGCGATTGTCCATGAACCGGCATTAATTCTTGCGGATGAACCTACAGCCAATTTGGACGCAAAAAATTCTCATCAGATTATGAAAATAATGGTTCGATTAAATCAAGAATTAAATACATCATTTATTTTTGCTACACACGATGAAAAAATTATGACTTATCTACGTCGAATTATTCACCTGGAAGATGGACAGATTGTAAAAGATGAAAAAATAAACAACCCGGAAATGGGCTAAATATAGAATTATGCTATTTAAGCTTGCTATAAAAAACTTAATCGGTGCTGGTATGCGCACCTGGCTAAATGTATTCGTAACAGCCGTTTCATTTTTTATGATTATTTTTACATCTGGGATGTATAATGGCATGCGGTCTCATGCAAAGCAAGTCACCATTGATACGGAAGTCGCCGGTGGTGCGTATTGGCACCCCGAATATGATCCATTAGACCCATTTTCCTATGAAGATTCCCACGGGATTCCGCCGGATGATATCAATGACTTAATCGATAATAATACTGCATTTTCTGTTTTGGTAAGTCAGGCTTCTATTTATCCAAATGGGCGCATGATGCCCGTCATGATGAAAGGGATTGAGCCAAACCAATCAATAATTAATATACCGACTCAATCTCTTTTGACACATACCGATGATTTGATTCCAGTTCTCATCGGACGTGGAATGGCAAATTATACTCAATTGAAAGTAGGAGATTCGTTTGCCATTCGCTGGCTGGACGCAAACCGAACGTATGATGCGGATGAAGGTGTAATTGTTTACATTATGGAAACGGAAAATTTCAAGGTGGATATGGGAACCATTTGGATTCCTTTGGAGCGTGCACGAACCATGTTGGACATGAGTAATGAAGCAACATATGTGACATTTGTCAAAAATATTTCTACAGTTCAAGAAAAAGGGAAATGGATTTATCGGGATGTAAATTATCTCATGCGAGATATGGAAGCCATGATTGAAGCCGATGAACCGGGTGCGCAAATTATGTATATTATTCTATTAGCGTTGGCAGGAATGGGAATATTCAATTCACAAATATTATCTATTTTCCGACGACGGAAAGAAATTGGAACTCTCATGGCTTTAGGTATGACCCGATCGCGTGTTGTAACTTTATTCACATTAGAAGGTGGAATGAATGCCTTTTTTGCTTTAATTATGACTCTGATTTTGGGTGGACCCGTTTTTATTTATTTCGCACTTTATGGTATTCCGTTACCCATTGATTATTCCGAAATGGGACTCATAGTAGCAAAAAGACTCATCCCTGTTTATACTCTGGGACTTTTTGTTACAACCACATTGTTTATTTCAATCGTTGTTTTGATTTTAAGCTATATGCCATCACGACGCATTTCAAAAATGAAGCCCACGGATGCACTTCGAGGAAAAATAAATTAATGTATCAGCAACACAGAAAGATTTGTCAGGACTGTAGAACTGTAATTGAGTTGAAATCCTTTTGTCTTCTCCCCTTTCATAGGGGAGAATCAAAGTGGGGTCAAAAATAATGGTTAAATCCTATGAAAAATATTAAGGAAGTGAACAAACCAAAATTAAAAACCATTCGCCGCTTACATCGAAATCAGCCAACACCATGGGAATTGAAATTATGGCAGTTTATAAATGAGAGACAAATGGACGGTCATAAATTCAGGCGACAAGTAAGTATTCATAATTATGTTGTGGATTTTTGCTGATTGGATTTGAAGTTAGTTATAGAACTGGATGGTAGTGGACATCTACATCCAAAACAACAGAAAAAAGATAATATGCGAGAAAGTGATTTAAAAAAATGGGGTTATTCAATCATTCGATTTTATAATAATGAAATTGACGCAAACCTTAATGAAATATTGGAATTAATTTCTTCAAAATGCAAAGGATTGGAGCGCTAACTGATGATTTTCCGATTTTTAAAACCCCCATTATCCCCCTATGACAGGGGAAACACAAAGGGGTCAAAAATAATGGTTAAATCCTATGAGAAATACCAAGAGTTTGGACGATATATTACATGGGCAAAGGGTAATCGCAATTTTAATTTTCTT
>Ga0257122_1001696_pt1 | contig 14891 bp, 14 predicted proteins | sample SI106_120metaG_FD_190146 | JGI IMG/M metagenome (GOLD analysis project Ga0257122, IMG submission 190146) | Marine microbial communities from Saanich Inlet, British Columbia, Canada - SI106_120 | ecosystem: Environmental > Aquatic > Marine > Inlet | place: Canada: British Columbia | collected... | reverse complement strand
ACGCATTCACATCGTATGTTGCTAGATGATTTAAATAGTACACATGCAATTTGTAAGTATGGCGTCGATTTTTTGGCTGCATTTCAAGTTGGCAATATTTTTGGAACTCAGTTTCACCCCGAAAAGAGTCAAACTAATGGACTTGTGTTGTTGAAAAATTTTTTAAAAAGTGAATGATTTATGTTAAAGAAAAGAGTTATTTTTGTCTTATTATATGATAATGGTATATTTTCGTATAGTAGAAACTTTTGTTTACAGAAGGTTGGCGATCTTAATTGGCTAAAACAAAACTACAACTTTTCTCATATCTCCTTCTTTATAGATGAGTTGATAATTCTAGATGTTAGTCGCGGGGAAAGAGACTCTGATAAATTTAATGACCATATTGGTGCCTTGACTGAAGAGTGTTTCATTCCGATTGCGGCAGGTGGCGGCATAGAAACCGCAAGTCAGGCTCGTGATTTATTTAAACATGGCGCAGATAAAATTGTTATAAATAGCTTGGCAAGTGCATCTACGGAAGTGATAAATGAAATTAGCATGGAGTTTGGAAGGCAAAGTGTTGTGATTTCAGTTGATGCCAAACTTGAAGAAGGTAAGTTCAATTCATGGATTAACAGTGGATCTACAAGGCACACCCCTCTTTTAGAGTGGTTAACCGATATTTCCAAGTTGCCAATAGGCGAGCTATATTTAAATTCTATTGATAATGATGGAGTTGGAAATGGATATCATCTTGATTTGTTAGATAGCCTGCCTGAATCCTTCCCTGTGCCAATTATATTGGCAGGAGGGGCTGGAAAATATGAACATTTTGCGGATGCATTACAAGATGATCGTGTTAATGCTGTAGCAACAGCAAATCTCTTTAATTTTATTGGAAATGGCTTGGAAAAATCACGTAATAAGTTACTTAGTAATGGTTTCAACCTCGCACATTGGGATTCTTATATTGCGTTAAAAATGAAAAATATCCTTATTTAGATTTTGGTAGAAAAATATGAAATATGGGGAAGCTAGATATATTTTTGAAAATGAAATTAAACAAATGCCAACAGGGTCAACCTGGTTGTTGTTTGATGAAGAAATAATAAGTATATTAAATACCCAGGGTGTTAGAGATTCTTTTGTCTCCTTTGGATTGGGATCCAATACAGTGATATATATCAAAGGCGTACTTAAATTATTTTACTATTATATAAGGCAATTTTTTTTAAAAAAAATTTCTTACTCAAAAAATAAACCTATTATTCTTGATGTGAATAGAGGGTATGACTATAAGAGCATTATAAATTTTACTAAACTTTCTGAAAAGGATATTAATTTCATAAATTCATTTGATTTTAATGAATATATGGAACTTGAAAGAGTTTCATTAACATCACTTTATTGTAGTTTTAAATATTTATTTCAATGTTATGTTGTTATTCAGAAGTCTGGTTTACCGTGCAAGGTTAAAGAAATAGCTAGAAAAAATGCTCAACAATCTGTCCCTGCTTTTTCATATCTGCAGTCATTTTTTTTAAGTATTGCCAGTAATTTTAATGGCCATATTTATACTGGTGGGGCGCTAATAACACTTCAGATTGCCGCTTACTCTGGACTTAAATGCTCATTTATGCATCACGGATTGATGGGCTTCTATTATCCGGGATTGATAAGAGGTATTAGTAATATCTGTGTATATAGTAGGGATGAGAAGCAATACCTAGAGTCAATTGGTATAAATTCTAAAATTAGTGTTTACCAAACTACCCCAATTGAAAGAAAAAATCATTCAGTTATTATTTTTTCCAGAGAGGAGAATGAAGGTGTTGATTATCAAATAATGACTAATATTGTGCAAATGTTTTTGAAGTTTGGCTATAAAGTTATTTTAAAGCCACATCCACGTGTTAGGACTAGTACCTATATGGAGTCATGGTGTAAAAGTAACAATGTTTTTATGATTGATAAGAATGGAAAAAAGCAAGGGTCGCTTATTATTAAAGAAGAAAGACCGAGTTTTGTGGTCGGTGTTTTTAGTACCACATTGTGCGAGTCTTTAAATATGGGGGTAATTCCAATTAATGCTCGGGGGTCAGTTGAAGAAAATGGAATTAATTATGGCAATTCACCTTATAATTTTGACAATAGATGCTTATCATGGGAATTTGAGAGCGACAAGGTTTATGATATTCTTGCAAAAAAAGATGATTACAGTAGTATTTTGAATGTATTAAAAAGTAGAGTGCATGGTGGTATATAATTTATTTTTTAAATTCATTTAACAGTCTTTTGATATGGATAAAAATATTTTATTAACAATTTCAATTCCTACTTTTAATAGATCAAAGGAATTAAAGCTTCAACTAGATAATATCCATTCAATTTTATTGGACACTATTGATTCAATGAATGTAGAGATTTTGGTATCTGATAATTGCTCTAATGACTCAACTTCTGATGTTGTAGAGAGCTTTTTAAAATTATCAACAAAATATAAGTTTACTTATGTGAGAAATAGTTCAAATCTAGGTAGTGATATGAATTTTATTATGGCAATCACGAAAGCGTCCGGAAGGTTTGTATGGGCCATGTCAGATGATGATCTAATTGAAAAAGACTCTATTCAGTATCTACTAACTATACTATCTAAAAATAAAGAAATTGGCTTTGGATTTATTAATTTTTACTTTAATGAAAGTCGTTCCAGAACTTGTATTGAATCTAATGACACCACCTTATCAACAAAAGATATTAATCTATTAATACCATCTTTGTTGGGAACGGGGATGCTATCATCGTGTATTTTTAGAAGATCTCTTCTTTCCAAGGAGGCCATGATTAGCTATATCAATACTGTCCCTGGGTATGCGCATATGTTTTATGGCGTTGATAATATTAAATATTTTGACATGCTTGTCATTCATAAGCCTTTATTTATGATTTTTGAGCCGAGTGTAGAAGAGAGGCGCGCTGCTGCGCGCTCTAGAGGTGAAAAAAGTTTTTACTTTTATTTGGCCGCACATCTGAGTTTTTTAAAGTATACGACTTATCTTAATTCCTTTGATTTGTCAATTAGGTCTCGCATCAAACTACATTGGATTGCAATTAATGAGAATTTAAATCAAATAATTTTCCACAAAATAACAACTAAGGAGTATGCTTTTTCAGCCATAAAGCGCTCCTTTATTATTATGGTTAAAAAGTTTTATTTTAGTCCGATTTTTTGGCTAATACACATTCCACTTTTAGTAGCCCCATCTGTTATCTCCAGAGTGGTTGAGCCTTATAGGTGGAAATATATTAATTTTCGTGGAAAATTATCTTATAAAATTAAGCAGATGATCCGTATTTGGTAAGTGGACATTTGTGAAGCATAACAATAAATTAAAAGAAGTTTTATTTTACAGGTATCTGGTGGTTGGTATCGGCAATACAGTTTTTGGCTATAGCATATTTATGTTATTTTTATATATTGGCTTACACTATAGTGTTGCAGTTTTGCTATCCACCATTATAGGAATTCTGTTTAATTTTTATATGTATGGAAGGGTTGTCTTCAAATCAAATTCATGGGAATTATTAGGAAAGTTTGTTTTTTTTTACCTAATATTGTATTTAATTAATATAACATTATTGGCAATATTAAACACGTACATGGTTAATTTGTATATAGCTGGAATAATAGTGCTGCCACTTGTTTCTTTTCTTGGATTTATTTTTAATAGAAGGTATGTATGGATAAAAAATTAATCAGTATTGTCACTCCGTGCTTCAATGAGGAAGATAATATTCTTGAAGTGTATGAAAGGGTTAAATTAGTTTTTGCAAAGCAATTGAGAAATTATACATATGAGCATATTTTTATTGATAATGCATCCACAGATAGAACAGTTGAGCTTTTAAAGGATATTGCAAATGAGAATCGCAATATTAAGATTATTGTTAATTCTCGCAACTTTGGCCATATTCGTTCACCAGTGCATGGAATGGCGCAGGCAAGTGGGGAGGTGGTGATCTTACTAGTTGCAGATTTACAAGATCCTCCCGAAATGATCTATGATTTTGTGCGTGCTCACGAAGAGGGGTATGAAGTTGTTCTGGCTATTAAAACTAGCTCCAAGGAGAATAGTCTTATGTATAGAGTGAGAAGTTTATATTATCAAATACTTGCCAAAGTTTCTGAGATTGATACTTTTGAAAACTACACTGGATTTGGTTTGTATGATAAAAAAATTATGAATGCCCTCAGAAATATGCCTGATGCATATCCTTTTTTTAGGGGTATGGTTGCAGAAATAGGCTATAAAGTAAAAAAAATTCCCTATAGCCAGCCCCGAAGAGGCGGGGGGGTAACTAAAAATAATTTCTATACTTTGTATGATGTTGGAATTTTGGGCCTAATAAATAATTCGAAAATTTTATTGAGATTGTCAATTTTTATAGGGTTTGTTATTGGAATTTTATCAATTGTAGTAGGGCTTTACTATTTTTTAATGAAGCTATTGTATTGGGATTCGATATCTATAGGTGTTGCGCCAATACTCATTTGGGGTTCATTAATGTTTTCTATTTTGTTATTTTTTATAGGGATATTGGGAGAATATATTGGTCAAATATATACCCAAGTTTTAAATAGGCCACTGGTATTTGAAAGAGAAAGGATTAATTTTGATTAAGTTAATTTTGCTAATACTTAGAATTCTTTAGAAGGTAATTTATGCATACAAGGCGTATCAATAGTGGAGTTTTATTTGCACTATTTGTGTTTACTTTTATGTTTTCTATTTTAGTTAACATGCTAAATATTGACACGATAAAGAGTGACAAAGAGAGGTACACTTATACTTTAATTCATGATAGTAGCATCTGGAGTCCAGATAATTCTTTTTATACAACACAAGTAAAGAATTATTTAAATGGCGATGGTTTTACTCTTAATCCAGAGGATCCGATCATGAGCGTAAGAAGAGCTCCTGGGTACCCATTATTTTATGGTGTTCATTATGGTGTTTTGGGAGAGGAGCTGGCTCATAAAGTAATACCGTACACTCAATCTATAATATTTTCACTATCTGTGGTGGCATTTAGTATTGCTGTGACATTAATTACTAACAGTGTAATTATGGGATATTCTCTATCACTGTTGTATGGTACGTCTATTTTTTTTGTTGGATATTTGTTCCACACAATAACCGAAGGAGTGCATCCAGAATTGGCAGTTTTTTCTTTATACTATATTAGTAAATTTCTTTACAGTAAAAAAGTGCATTATAGGTACATAGTTTTGTCTGGAATTTTTTGTGCAATGACCACACTAACAAGGCCTATAGATGGAGTTTTGTTAATATCATTAATTTTGACTTTAATAGCCTTTAATAAATTTGGTTTGTTTGCGCGCTATAAATCCATTTTAATATTGATTATAGTGTTTGTTGTAATGTTTGCACCATGGGTAGTGCATAATTACTACAAAATAGGTGAATTTGTCTTTCTGGAGAAGTATTATCAAAGTAGCTCATTAGGTGCGTATGGTGCAAAACATGAGTCTCTTGGTAGATGGATGAGGGCATGGGGGCATTCACCCCCTGCTCACGGCCTTAAGCTTCATCAGGATATTCGATCAGATATTGGTAAAAAAAATAGACTTTCCGCAATAGAGAGTTTTATTGATAACAATGTTCCAAAATATGCTTACATAGGATACTCCAAAGATGATCTGCATCAGGCCTTAGTGCTGTATCAAAAATGTATAGATATGCAAATAGAAACTTATACAGATAAAATTAATCGACAACGTTTATTTTCTTCAAAGGGTGTAGGTAGAAAATCAAAGGTTATAGATTCTGTTCGTGGAACGGAAATAGTGGATCCTATGCAAATTAAATGGGGAGAGAAGCCTCTAGAATGTGAGGCAAATGTAGTGTCAATTTTTGATAACTTCTCGAATAAGATAAAAGAAGGGGACCCTCTTAGATATTATATAATTGCACCGGTATTAGTTCGTGGTTCACAATATATATTACATAGCTTTACGGGTTCTTTTTCTTCTTTAAATCCTATAGATAAAAAATTCAACAATACACAATATTTTGTTAAATCCTTTTTTTATATTTCAAATGTATTGTTGTGGATTTTTAGCATAATATATCTTTTTTTAAATAGAAACTGGTTTGAAAAATTTTTATTAGGGTCTAATTTTGCTATATCTATCGTGCTTTTGATATTCATAGTTCATGTGGAGCCAAGATATATGTTGGCCGTATATCCATCCATGTATATTATGAGCGCAATAACAGTGTTATTTTTTGTAAAAAAAATAACACTGAGTTTAGGTTTAATAAAAAAAAATAGGTAAAATTTAATATATTTGGATATAAATAATGAAAGCAGTAATTTTAGCGGGAGGTCTGGGAACGCGCCTTAGTGAAGAAACAAATTTAAAGCCAAAGCCAATGGTAGAAATTGGTGGAAAGCCCATTCTATGGCACATTATGAAAATGTATTCTACACATGGTATTAATGATTTTGTAATATGCTGTGGCTATAAAGGCTACGTTATTAAAGAATACTTTGCCAATTACTTCCTGCATCAATCAGATGTAACTTTTTGCATGAAAAAAAATAGTATGGAAGTGCATGAAAAAAGAGCAGAACCATGGACTATTACTTTGGTTGATACAGGTGATGACTCTATGACTGGCGGTAGATTGGGCAGGGTGGCAGAATACGTAAAGAATGAAGAGGCCTTTTGCTTTACTTATGGTGATGGCGTATCAGATGTAAACATCAAAGAACTAATAGCATTTCATCAAGAGCACGGTAAAGATGCAACATTGACTGCTACTTACCCACCAGGAAGGTTTGGTGCGTTAGATATTCAAGATAATCAAATATTGCAATTCACAGAAAAACCTAAAGGCGATGGAGCTTTGATTAATGGTGGTTTTTTTGTGCTTTCCCCAAAAGTCTTAGAAAGAATTTCTGGTGATGATTGCACTTGGGAGCAAGAGCCATTAAAAGGCCTGGCTCAAGACGACAATTTGATGGCCTTTACACATGAAGGGTTTTGGCAGCCTATGGATACATTAAGAGATAAAGTGTATTTGCAAGAGTTATGGGATGAGGGTAACGCCCCGTGGAAAACTTGGTAATTAAGAGTGATTGATCAAGCATTTTGGCAAGGAAAGCGCGTTTTCTTAACGGGTCATACTGGCTTTAAAGGGAGTTGGCTTTCTTTGTGGTTGGCTTCACTTGGTACGGAAGTTAAAGGCTATGCACTCAACCCGCCAACTTCACCCTCCTTGTTTGATGAGGCAGAAGTTGGCAAAGTGATTAACTCTCAAATTGGCGATATTAGAGATCAAGACACACTCTATGAGAGTATGCTTGAGTTTAATCCCGACATCTTAATCCATATGGCAGCACAACCTTTGGTGAGATATTCTTATGATGCACCAATTGAAACATATGAGGTAAATGTTATTGGCACTGCTAAAGTATTAGAAGTAGCACGAAGCTGTTCTAATTTGAAGGCCATTGTCAACATTACCACTGATAAGTGTTATGAGAATGATGAACGCTCTCAAGGCTATAAAGAAGATGACCCGATGGGTGGTCATGATCCGTATAGCAGTAGCAAAGGTTGTGCAGAGTTAGTCGCCTCAGCTTATAGACGTTCTTTTTTACAAGAGCAAGGTATAGGCCTGGCTTCAGTAAGAGCGGGCAATGTGATTGGTGGGGGTGACTGGGCAGATGATAGACTGATTCCAGATATTTTGAGATCCTTTGAAAAGAGTGAGCCTGTGGTTATTCGCAACCCTAAAGCTACACGACCGTGGCAACATGTTCTAGAGCCATTGTCAGGATATTTAATTTTAGCTGAAAAACTTTATAAAAATCAAAAAGAATATGCTGAAGGCTGGAATTTTGGACCAAATGAGAAAGACGTTAAGCCGGTAGACTGGATTTTAGATAAAATGATTTTAAAATGGCCTGATACCAGCTGGCAGCTTGATCAAAATTCTAGTCCTCATGAGGCGGGTTTTTTGAAGTTAGATATTACAAAGTCTGAGTCCAAACTTGGTTGGAAGCCAGTATGGGAATTAAGTTATACATTAGATAAAATTATTAGCTGGCATAAAGCTTGGCTTAATAAAGAAGATATGCAAGCCGCATGTCTAGCAGAAATTGAAGAATATACTAAAGATATGAACAATGAAAACCACTGAAGAATTAAGATTAGAAATCGCAGGGCTTGTTCAAGAATTTTCGGATTTAAAATATACAGAAAAAAAATTTAAGCCAGGTAGAAGTGTTGTGCCGCCATCTGGCAAGGTGATAGGGGCGACCGAGTTGCAATATATGGTTGATGCGTCGTTAGATGGGTGGCTAACTACTGGGCGTTTTAATAGAAAATTTGAAAAAGAATTGTCTGAGTTTATCGGTATCAAACACCTAATTACGGTTAATTCAGGCTCATCCGCTAATTTGGTTGCCTTTGCTACTTTAACTTCTCCAAAATTAGGCGATAGAGCTATTAAAAAAGGCGATGAAGTAATTGGGGTTGCCGCAGGCTTTCCTACGACGGTGAATCCAATTGTGCAGTTTGGTGCTATTCCAGTATTTGTTGATGTTGATTTGGAAACGCATAATGTAAATACCGATTTAATTGAAGCTGCCATATCGTCAAAGACTAAGGCCATTATGCTCGCACATACTTTGGGCAATCCGTACAACTTAGAAAAAGTTAAAGCACTATGCGATAAACACAAACTTTGGTTAGTTGAAGATTGTTGTGATGCCTTGGGTGCAAAATACAATAGCCAACATGTCGGTACATTTGGTGATATTGCTACTTGTAGTTTCTATCCAGCACACCATATTACTATGGGTGAAGGCGGCGCTGTATTTACCAATAGTTCTGAATTGATAACGATTGCTGAGTCGTTTAGAGACTGGGGTAGAGATTGTTACTGTGATCCAGGCTGCGACAATACCTGTGAAAAACGATTTGAACAGCAATTAGGTAGCTTACCAAAAGGGTACGATCACAAATACACTTATTCACACCTTGGTTACAATCTCAAGATTAGTGATATGCAGGCTGCTTGTGGATTGGCTCAGCTTGAGCGTTTGCCAGAGTTTATTAAAAAGCGCAACGAAAACTTTGCCTATCTTAAAAACAAATTAGTCGGCTTGACTGAGTTTATTGACTTGCCAGAAGCCACTAAAAATTCAGAGCCTTCATGGTTCGGCTTCCCCATCACTTTAAAAGACAATATTGACAGAGTTGCTTTTACTAAATACTTAGACGAGCATAAAATTGGCACCCGATTATTGTTTGCAGGAAATCTGACAAGACAGCCGTATTTCGAAGAAATTGAATATCGTATTGTTGGCGATTTAATTAACACTGATATTACCATGAGTCAGACATTGTGGCTCGGAATATACCCTGGCTTAGGGGAAAGTCAGTTGGATTATATAGCTAAAAAGCTTGAAGAATTTTTGGAATAGGATTTTAAATTATACAAATGAAATTTGATCCAAGAAAAATAAGAAAGACAGTCTTAGATATGGCTTATGCCGGCTCTACAGTGCATATTGGCTGTGCGTTTTCAATTGTTGAACTTCTATCAGTTTTGTATAGAAATTATTTACGCTATCCCGAGAACGACCCTCTTAATAAGGGCCGCGATTATTTTTTACTCAGCAAGGGTCATGGAGTAATGGCACAATATGCCTGTATGCTCGAATTAGGCTGGCTATGTGATGATGATATTTCAAATTATTTCTCTGATGGTAGCAATCTAAAGGGTTTGAGTGATTCTCGTATTCCAGGTATTGAAGTGACCTCAGGCTCATTAGGGCACGGTTTTTCTGTTGGCGTGGGTTTGGCAATGGGTGTAAAGTTACATAAGACAGGTCAGAAAACATATGTATTGGTAGGTGATGGCGAGATTAATGAGGGTCCTATTTGGGAGGGCGCCCTTTTTGCCGCTCATCATAATTTAGATAATTTTATGGTTATTGTTGATGAGAATGGTTTTCAAGCAATGGGCAGTACTCAAGATATTATAGCTCTTGGCTCAATTCAGTCTAAATTTGAGAGTTTTGGATTTGAAGCAATAACTATTGATGGGCATGATGAAATAGCTATCAATAAGGCAGTCTCAGACCTTTGGAGAAGTAATAAGCAAAAACCTAAAGCCTTGATTGCAAGAACTGTCAAAGGTAAAGGTGTGGACTTTATGGAACATGATAATAGTTGGCATTACACTCGCCTCAATCAAAAAAGCTATCAGAGGGCCATATTGTCAATTGACAGTGGAAATTTATGAGAAACGCTCTTTCTGATGCATTAGTTAGCCTGGGTAAGAAAGACCCGAGGATTTTACTTCTTACCGGTGACCACGGATATGCTCTGTTTGATGATTTTCGTCGAGAGTGTACAGAGCAATACATTAATGCAGGAATTGCTGAGCAGAATATGGTGGGATTAGCGGCAGGGTTAGCTCGTTCAGGATTTAGACCTATTGTTTATGGATTAAGTGCATTTATACCAATTCGTGTGCTTGAACAAGTAAAACTTGATGTTGCTCATGATCAACTTCCAGTTATATTTATTGGTGATGGTGCAGGTTTTGTCTATAGTCACCTAGGTACAAGTCATCAATCTACTGAAGATATAGCATGTAGTCGTGCCGTTCCTAATTTATCAGTTTATTCTCCAGCCGATAGATTTGAATTAACGCAGTGTTTAATGACAGCTTATCAAGAAAAATCACCAGTATATTTGCGTATTGGAAAAGCTGATCGTGGCGATGTTCATCAATTACCAATCGACATAAAACCTGGAAAATTAATTAAAGTAAGAACGACAAGGAAAAGCAAATATTCGTTTATAGCCACAGGCTCTATGGTGGTGACTGCAATAGATGTCGCAGATAAATTAAACATTGATATAGATATTTGGAGTGTGCCATTCATTAAGCCAATTGACCATTTGACAGTTGAAGAAATTTGCCATAATAGTGAAGCAATTGTGGTGTTTGAAGAGCATTCTAAATATGGAGGCCTCGGCTCTTTGATTTCTGAAATATCATCATCGTCTTATCCTATAAAGATATTGCAGATAGCTGTTAATGATTGCTTTTCTCAGAAATGTGGAACATATGAATATTTATTGCAAGAACATGGATTAGATTTTTCAACAGTTTATACAAAAGTCTGCAGTTTTTTACAGGATTTATAGATGAGAATAGCGATTCTAGGTGCAACTAGCCAAATAGCACAGGATTTAATCTTGTCTTTTTCAAAGAATCAAGACTATGATTTTTCGCTTTTTGGCCGTAATGTAGAATTATTAGAAAAATGGACTAATAGTGAAAACTTGAGTGAAAAATATCAAGTTCAAGAGTATTCTGAATTTGGCAATCATCTAAAATACGATGTGATTATTAATTTTGTGGGAATTAGTGACCCTGCAAAAGCTCAAAAAATGGGAAGTGATATTTTTAAGGTAACTGAGCAGTATGATGATATGGCGCTTGAGTACCTTAAACAACATAAGAAAACTAAGTATATATTTTTGAGTAGTGGTGCGGTTTATGGTGGTAATTACCAAGAGCCTGTTGATAAGGACACAGTTGCCACGATAGATATTAACAATCTCAAGCCAACTGATTGGTACGGACTTGCTAAGCTATATGCAGAAGCCAAACATAGGTTATTGTATAATTTAAATATTATTGATGTAAGAGTGTTTAATTACTTCAGCCATAGGCAGGATATGAATGCATGTTTTTTGATAACGGATATAGTGCGAGCAATAAAAAATAAAGAAATATTTAAAACTTCTGCGGACAATATTGTGAGAGATTTTATAACTCCGCCTGATTTTTATCAATTAGTACAGAAAATTATAGACTCCGATATAAAAAATACTGCATTAGATTGTTATACAAAATCTCCTATTAAAAAAAATAGACTATTATCTGTTCTTAAAAAGGAGTTTGGATTAACCTACGAGGTTGAGTGTGATTTAGATATTGTAAATGCTACAGGGGCCAAGATTAATTACTATTCTGAAAATAAAATAGCAGAAAGCATCGGATACAATCCTAAAAATACATCAATAGAAGGAGTTATCTCCGAACTTAAACTTATAGGGGTATAGTTAGATTTTTTTACAATTATGAAAAAACATATCTTTAGGAAAATTATAAAATATATATACAGTCTTATTCCCTTGAAAAAGCAGTTATTTTTATTAATTAAACTGGTTTATACTCCCAGTCAAAATATATATCAACATCTTTACTTCAAGGGTGTCTTTAGAGTAAAGATGGAAGACTGTGAATTTGATATGTATCACCCAGGAACCTTGATTGAAAATCAATTATTTTGGAAAGGTTTGGATGGGTTTGAGCCAAATTCTCTTAAAATTTGGGGTGAGCTATGCAAGGATTCAGATGTAATATTAGACATTGGTGCAAATACAGGTGTTTATTCTTTAATAGCTAAATCTAAAAATGCAAAATCTAGAGTTTATTCTTGGGAGCCGGTAAAAAGGGTGTATAAGATTCTAAAGAGAAATTTTGGTATTAATAACTATAATGCAATGCCATATAATTCCGCAGTATCAAATAAAAATGGAGACGCTACTTTTTATGATGATAATAATCCTCATACATACTCTGTTACTCTAAACCTTGATTTGTCTAACGATAAAAGCCTCCACAGGGTTAAAATTAAAACGGTTAGACTGGATAGCTTTATTAAAGAAAACAATATTCAGGAGATTGACCTAATAAAAATTGATGTGGAAACTCATGAGTCTGAAGTTATTGAGGGTTTGGGTATTTTTTTACAACAATTTAGACCGACATTTATTATTGAAATTATTGATGACAACGTAGCAATCTCCTTGCATGAGCATTTTTCACCTCTTGAATATAATTACTTCTATATTAATGAACCTTTTGGTGGTGTTGAATATGAAGTTGAAGGCAGTATTTACCAAAAAGTAGAGTCTTTGGTTGGTTGTAAGTGGGGTAACTACTTAATATGCACTGATAAAATTTCCTCTAAATTTAATATAGAGTCTAGATAACTTTAGAGGTGTAAAAACATGTTAGTAGTATATTGCCATGTTAATGAAAAAATAAATTTAGATAGATAGCTTACTCATTTTATGAGGGTCTGAGTGTTGCCAAGATCAACCCGCACCTAAAAGAATGTGAATTTAGGTTTAATCAAAGAGGTGAAGATGCTTATCAAATTTTGCTTAGACTATTTAGATGCGACCCTCTAAAGTTATTTTGACTCTAATTTAATATTGTTTTACAAGGTTAACTTAAGGCCTATTAATTATGTGTAAAAATCCATTAGTATCAATAATAATTCCATGTTATAACTATGATAAATATATAGAGCAGTGCATACAAAGTGCATTAGACCAAACTTATGGCAATATTGAAGTAATTGTAATTGATAATGGATCTACAGATAATAGTTTAAAAAAGATAAATACATTCTTACATGACACTAGGGTTCTGGTTATTGAGTTTAAGAATAACATACCCCCAGGTAGCGTCAATAAATCTGCAGTTGGTGTCGCAATAGAGTTATCTAAGGGGGAGTATATAAGTCTACTTTATGCAGATGATTGGTATATAAAGGATAAAATTGAAAAACAGGTGAAATTGTTTAATAAATTGCCTAGCTCAGTAGGGCTAGTTTATTGCCATGGATATAAATATTCTGAAAAAGACAAGATTAAATCCAAATTAAAGTATCAGTCGGTTAGAGGATATGTGTTTAAAAGTTATTTAATAAATGGCGATGTTGTAATACCGATATCACCACTTGTTAAGAGGTATTGTTATGACATAATAGGGGTTAGCAATCCATACACAGGATCAGAGTATGATTTCCTGGCTATGAGTCAGTATATAAATTTTGATTTTGTTGATGAATATCTGGTTGTAATGAGAGAGCATGAGTTAAATGATGCTAAAAATATCAACTCTGTGTATAGGCGAGTAAAACACTTCCATTCGAAAAAATTACTTACTAATAGCGTCAAGTCAAGAGTTGGCCGTCTTGCAAATTTAAGGATGGCAAGAGACTATTTATCATTTGGATTGGCATTCATTACTATGATGGACATGACTAATGGTAAAAAGGCTATTTTTGATGCAGTAAAAATATATCCATTGTACATAATAAATCCAAGAGTGCTTGTTTCGATTATCTTATTGTTTATCCCTGCTTCAATGTCTAAGTATTTTTTGTCAAAACTTGGAAAGCTATCTATAAAACCCCAACAATTCGGAGTAAAAAATTATGAGTAAAAATGAACCTATTACAGCTCAGAATTTAAAATAAAATTAGTATTTGAGCTATTGCAAAATGAAAGCACTTTGGTAGAGATTTCAGCTAAGTATAACATTCTTCCACAGAATCTAGTGAACTGGAAGAATGACTCCCTAGATAACGCAGGGATTGCCATGGAGTCATCTAAAGCAGTTAAAGAATACCAAAGAGCTGCCCAAGTCTCAGAAGCAGAATGAGCTCCTAATAACGCTGGTTGGCAAAGTAACTGCAGAAAAAGGAGTAGTTAGCAAAAAAAAGTTAAAAAGTTTGGGATCATCTAAACCAAAACTGTTGATTGATCTCAAGCCTACTACAGTCCGCCCTTCTTCTGTGTCTATAAACCATTAATGTCAATTGTTAGGTGTTACAGTTGGATGCATGGGTATAATAATTTAGTATATTTTGATTGTAAAGAGAGGCTTTATATGTAGTGGTCTGACAAACTTGGACACAAAGATAGCCTTATAATACAAACTATAAGGAGGTCAGTAAATGACACAAGTAAAAACCAGGAAGCAACGTGT
>Ga0257122_1001694_pt1 | contig 14900 bp, 9 predicted proteins | sample SI106_120metaG_FD_190146 | JGI IMG/M metagenome (GOLD analysis project Ga0257122, IMG submission 190146) | Marine microbial communities from Saanich Inlet, British Columbia, Canada - SI106_120 | ecosystem: Environmental > Aquatic > Marine > Inlet | place: Canada: British Columbia | collected... | reverse complement strand
CGGCCCAAAAAATATTGATAAAATTGCGATAGGCTGTAAAGACGTTTCTGAATGGTCATATAATTATCGTCACCTGAATAAACTGTTTGGGAGAAAAGGTTCCTTAAATAAAATTAAGGGATATTTTTATGACGGAATAAAAAGATATTATCCTTCTACAGATATAAGGTCTACGTTGACACACACTTTTTATAAGTATATGGCTGATATTGGTTTTACAGAAAGAAAGATTGAGTTAGTTGACCATCATCTTTCTCATGCTGCTAGTGCATACTATACATCGCCATGGAAAGATTGTGCGATATTTACAAACGATGGAAAGGGTGACGGACTTAGTGGAACTTTGTCTTTAGGGAAGGATGGCAAAATTAATCTATGTCATCAGATAGAAGACCTTAATTCTATTGGACAGTTTTATCAGGCAGTAACAAAACATTTAGGATTCACAGTAAATAGACATGAGGGGAAAATTACAGGTCTTGCAGCATTTGGTGATTATCGTAAGACATTTTTCCTGATGAATGCTGTTTACAAGTTTGAAGAAGGTGTTTTGAGAAATACATTTCAGGGAAATTCGGCAATCCAAGAGGATCCTGTTAAGTATTTTATTGAAAGTGTAAAAGAAAAAAACTTTATACAGAATAACTACGTAAAAAGTCTCCACGGTACTTTAAGAAACTTTGCAATCTCCTATCAGTTATATTTAAATTATCTTAAAGAGGGATTAGAATCCTTTGACGCAAAAGACATATCTGCTGGTATACAAAAGCTTACAGAAGAATCGTTATTGGCATATTTGAAGAAAAATCTTGAAGATTATAAATTTACAAATATTTGCCTGGCTGGCGGTGTTTTTGCAAATGTAAAACTGAACCAGAAGATCATGGAGCTGCCTGGAATCAAGAATGCTTACATACAGCCGGCCATGGATGATGCAGGTGCTGCTTTGGGGGCAGCATTACATGTAAACATGAGGTTAAATAAAAATAAGGAATGGACCGGACTTGAAACTGTTTATACCGGGCCTGAGTATACAGAAAGTGAAATAAAAAACGCTCTAGAGAAATATAATTTGCCTGTCAGAAGATTAAAATGTCATGAGGAGGAATTAGGAAGGTGGATTTATGAGGGTAAAATTATTGGTCGATTTAATGGCGCTATTGAATGGGGTTCCAGGGCGCTTGGAAACCGTTCAATCCTCGCACGTCCTATTGAGAAGGAGATAAACGATACACTTAATAAAAGGTTGAAGCGAACAGAGTTTATGCCATTTGCCCCGTCAGTGCTTGATGAAGATGCAAGTAATATCCTTAGAGGGTATTCTCCAGACCATATAGCTAGTCGTTATATGACCCTGACGTATCATGTTAATCCTTCAATGATTAATCTCATTCCAGCAGTTGTTCATGTAGATGGGACGGCCAGACCTCAAGTTGTTTTTGAAGAAGATAATCCATCATACTATAAAATTATCAAGGCCTACAAGAAACATTCTGGTGTCGGATGTGTCATTAATACAAGTTTTAATATGCATGAAGAACCTATAGTTAATAGTCCGGAGGATGCAATCCGTGCATTATTGTCAGGTGCCGTTGATATCTTAAGTTTGGGAGAATTTGTAGTTGAGGCAACTGATGTGAAAAGGTAATAAATAATATCTCGTGAAATGTAAGAGATACGCTCACAGAATATCAGGTTAATAATTTGCACTTTTTCATTGACGTTACAAATGATAATAAATCAGGAGGAGAGACAGATTGAATATAGAAATTAAAAGGGAGGTTGAATGAAAGTATTACTGGTGAATCCAGCACGTTACCTCAGAGATACCTACATTTTTCCACCGCTTCATTTGCTCTATATTGCACAGGCAATTCGCAGGGCCGGGCATGAATCTGAAATAGTAGACATTCCATATCTTATTAATACGCAGCCAGAGAAATTTAATCTCCATGATGACTCTGGAATTGATTACGTATTGTCAAAGGAATTTGACGTCCTTGGTATTGGGAGTGTTGTTTCGTCGTATTCCTATTGTGAGAGATTGGTTAAGAAGGTTAGAAAAAATAGAGATGGATTGCCAATAATAATAGGTGGTTCTCTTGGTCTGCCAGTTAAGGAACTTTGGGAAGAACATGCTCCTGTCGATTTTATATGTGAGTCAGACGGAGAATTGGTTATTGAGCGATTTATGAAGTGTTACGCATCTGATAAGGAAGGCCTGAAAACTATACCTGGCCTGCATTATTTAAATGAAGATGGAAAATATGTAGGTAGCGAACCGGAACTACCGATGAGTCTGGATTATATTCCATTTTTAACATATGATGAGATCGATTTGGAATATTATGTCGAGTGTCAAAGGAGATGGATAAAGGATGTCCTCTGTAGTGGAAACTATCACTTCAGGGAAGACGAGAGATTTTTACCTTTAATTATGAGCAGGGGATGTGTTTATGCATGTACGTTTTGTTTCCACTTCAACAGGCTTCACAGAAAACATTCTGCCAAGTATATTGCTGACTATATAGAGTTTATGATGGATAAATATGGCGCAACTGCTTTTCAGATCATGGATGATCTGATACTTATAAACAAAAAGTGGCTCCATGAGGTTTGTGATGAGATAATTAAGCGTGGTATTAAGGTCAGTTTTTTCTCCAGCGGTGGTAAACCAAATATAGTCGACAAGGAAATATTAATGAAGATGAAGGAAGCGGGTTTTAAACGGTTAAGCTACGGGGTTGAATCTGGTAGTCAAACCATACTGGACTTAATGCAAAAAAAGACCAAAGTCGAAGACAATTACAGAGCGGTATCGCTCATGAAAGAAGTAGAAATGCCTAGTTCAGTTAATATCGTTTTCGGTATTCCAGGGGAAACAGAAAAAACGATGAATGAGTCAAAGGATTTTCTGGTGAGTCTGGATTTGACAAGTAAAGATTATTATTCAGCACTGGCAACCCCATATCCCGGATCCCCTCTGTTTAAACACGCACTGGAGAAAGGGATTATAAAAGATACGCGGGAGTATCTTTCTGATCTTGGAGGATATGCAGACTATCGCTATAATCTGACTGATATGCCGAGGATGAAATTCTTAAATAATGTTATCAATGTTGCCTATAAGGTTGACTGTGCCTATTATAAAAAAAGGCGACAATACTGTAAAATAGTATCTCTTACATTGGAAAAATATATAAAGATGTTTTATTATGCGATAACAACACCTGAAGCTCGAAGTAAAATTGGATTGAAATCGAGGCTGAGTGGCGTTGTAAAACTGTTTTCAAGATGAAATGCCTGTAGTTGATTTAGTTCTCAGAATATTTCCTGTTATAATGTTTGATGTTCTAATTTGTCACATTCACAAACAATCTCTAAAGAGTTAATAGATCCTGACTATTTTGAATTATTGGCGGCTGAATTTGTTTCTATAACGGCCCGATCGGTTTCTGAAAAATTGACTTCTTCTGTTTTTGCTTCCCCCTTAAGCGCAAGGAGCCCTGACCTTTGCATGCTGTGGCATCCGGTATACCGAAGACGCCACAGACCAAAATTGCTTCTCGTGTTATTATTCTCTATGCTTTTCGGGTCTTTAAAGGGTGCTGTCAGACTTATCACAAATCTTAGACCATTTGGATATGCAGTATATGGAAAAATAACAGACTCCATATTAGTGATCATATCATTATGTGGTACACAAACATCAGGAGGCCAATACAAAACCTCCTATGTTGATACTGCAAAAGACGATGCGCTTTTTGTATTCGGACCTTTCAACAACTGTGGTACGAATTCGGTAAAAATTGAAGGGTTGCCGTTCACTGAAAAGTTAATATTAATCTGTTCTCTAATCAAAAGTGGCTTAAACGCTTTTGCAGGGCTTGAATGTAGGATATTTGATAAAACCCTTTTATTGTTAGAATGGTTATCCTGGTCTTTAAGCTTCCGGTGGCTCCATGATTACTATCTGGAGAACTCTTTATCTGAGACAGTAAAGAGATATAATATTAGAAAAATTGGCTGTATCCATGAAATGCACTCTTACGCAAGGATTGTATGGAGGGTTGCGAAGGAATATAAGGCGAAGGGGTATACTGTTCAGCATGCGGCTTTTAGTAAAAATAAGAGATGGTATATATGTTTTCCGGAGGAAACAGCAAACGGTTTAGAGCTGCCGGGAGTAATATATGTATATAGTAGTAGAGTATCAAATATACTAAAACAGTATTATGAGAAGACAAATCTGTACCTAGGGTGTAGTACACGTTATGCTCACTGGAAAGATGTTGGTAGGAGTGAGAAGGAAGGGCAATATTATCTGTTTGTAGGTGCGCTCGCCGGTTTTGATAACGAGGTCCTGGCTGCGACACTTCAAAGTTTATTAAAAAATTCCACTCAGTCAGTTCCCATCATGTTGAGGCTTCATCCATTTGCAAAATTAAGCTATGGAGTAAGACGTTGGATTCGTTTAAGTTTAGATAAAGGTGATATCTGCATGTCGAAAGATGATAGCTCTCTAATCGCAGATTTGGAGAGTGCTATTGCTGTTATAGGCATGAGTACAACAGTTTTAGAAGAAGCCCTTTTGGTTGGCCGCCCGGTTGTACAACTACAACATCCGGATTATCGGGAGTTCATTGATATTGATGGAGTTGAAGGGGTAATGAAAATGGATTATAGAAAACTATTAGCAAAAGACTTGATAGATGCGTCTACACTAACAGTTGATCATGTGGGAATGAGAGAGAGACTTGGGTTACAAAATGAAATAATTGATTATAAGCGATTGTTTGCAGGGTGAGAAGTATTTAGATCGGTTCCTTTTTAAGATTGGGTTAGTTGAGAAGATAATGTCAGTATCAAATGGTAATAAATCTGTGGAAGTATTCGATAGCTCAGTGCCATCAGTGAGTGTGATTATGAACTGTTTGAATTGTGAGAAATTTTTAAGAGAGGCGATAGACAGTGTCTTTGCACAGACTTATGAAGATTGGGAGATTATCTTCTGGGAAGATAGCGCGTCAAAGGATAGTAGTGAGAATATAGCAAAGAGCTATGGGAACAAACTGAGATATTTCAGGTCAGATGTATCCCTTCCTCTTTACGGTTCAAGAAATCTTGCTGTTCAGAAAGCCAGAGGTAAATATATAGCTATTCTTGACTGTGATGATATATGGCTGCCAACAAAATTAGAAGAGCAGATTCCACTTTTGGAACAAGACGGAAAAGTTGGTTTGGTGTATAGTGATTGCTATTTGTTTAATGAAAAAGGAAGGGAAAAAAGATCATTCATATCCAAGAAACCTCATAGAGGTAATATTTTCTCAGAATTATTAATGGAAAGCTTTATTAATACTCAAACTGTAGTCATCAGGAGAAAAGCCTTTGAAAGTTTAAACACTTTTTTTGATGGCCGCTTAATAATGACAGGCGATTACGATGCTTATCTTAGAATAAGTTACATGTGGAAGGTTGATTATGTAGACAAACCACTCGCAAGATACCGTGTTCATAGGAACAGTAAATCTTGGAAAGATGGTAGGGAGTTAATAACCGTTGAGTTAGATTTGATCATAGGGAATCTAAGTGAGTCAGTTTCTGGATTTGAAGAAAAATATAAAGAAGAAGTTCGGCTTTTGAGAAGGAGAAGGGACATACAATTATCACTTTTAGATTGGGAAAATGGTGATAAAAAGAGGGCAAGGAATCGGATTTACACCTATATTAATGATAGTATCTCCTATCAGATATTGTATCTGTTGACCTACCTGTCTTTTCAGTATATTTATTATCCTTGTTACAGGTTGTATACTAAAGATTTAATGGCAGACTAAATTATAGTTTAAGTAGATTTAAGGCTTATGCATTGAAGTCCTGTTTAACATATTTCCTAATGACCTCATTTTCTAAAGTAATACTCAAACGTTATAATTCGTATCTTTTTATTAAGGTGTATCAAATATATTAGTATGAAAATATCTCAAAACAAAAAGGTGTTTATCACGGGATGCGGAGGCATGTTGGGAAAAGCGGTGTATGAGAAATTTGCACCGCATTGTCAGGTACTTGCAACAGATATTGATTTAAATGAGTCTTGGCTTGAGTATGGTGATGTTATTGATTTTAAGACGATATCTGAAAAAGCTTTCAAGTTTGAACCAGACTTAATAATTAATCTTGCTGCATTAACCGATTTGGAATATTGCGAGAAAAACCCTGAGATTACCTGGAAAACAAATGCCCTGGGAGCGGAGAACATGGCTCTTATTTCCAAAAGATTAGGTGCCACTCACATATACGTCAGTACCGCGGGGATTTTTGACGGCAAGCAAGAATATTATAACGATTTTGATCAACCAAACCCGATGAGTATTTACGCTAAATCCAAGTATTATGGCGAAGTGATTATTGAAAAGATGCTTGATGATTATTTTATTTTTCGAGCGGGGTGGATGATGGGCGGTGGGTATGGAAAAGATAAAAAATTCATAAATAAAATATTTAAACAAATTATGGATGGTAAGAAAGAATTATTTGTTGTAGAAGACAAACTAGGTACACCTACTTATACAGTTAATTTTGCCGAATCCATGTTTGAAGTAGTACAAACTGAATTATATGGGCTTTACAATATGGTTTGTGAAGGTAGTTGTTCCAGATATGATGTGGCAGTAGAGTTTGTAAGGTTGCTTGGGCTTGAGAAGGAAATCAATATTGATATTGTAAATTCAGAATATTTTAAAGAAGTATATTTTGCCCCGCGTCCTCATTCGGAGAAGCTGCTTAATCTCAAGCTTTCTTCTAGAGGCATAAACTATATGAAGGGTTGGAGAACATGTTTAATAGAGTATGCAGAAAACTTCAAACCTTACCTGGAAATCACGTAGTTAAGCATTTTTACCAGGACAAGAGATTTAGATTTTCTCCATAATAGTTTAACAATGATTGATCCTTTATAAAGCAATGGTTTTGATAAGTGTTACGGTTGCTTCTATAGAAACGGTTTGGTGAAATCTGCTTGTCTATAGTATTCTCACTCCTTATCCTGCTACGGATACTTTTAAATTGTGTAAAAAGTATGAATTAATTGATGATGACTATGGCACAGAAAAACAAATTGAATATTATGGAAATTAGTTGTAGAAGTGATATTGGTGGAGGACCGGAGCAGCTTTTCAAAATTATAACCAACTTGAAGCATGTCTTTACATTCTTCTGTGCATGTCCAAACCAAGAACCTTACTACAATAAAATAATCAATGAAGGCATACCGGTTTTCAAGTTACCTCATCGAAAATTTGAAATAAAATCTTTCCTTGCGTTGTTGAAATGGACGAAAGTTAATGACATTATGGTCGTTCATTCACACGGCAGAGGTGCAGGTGTTTATGCAAGACTATTGAAGCTCTTTAACAAGCGACTTAAAGTAGTACATAATTTCCATGGCATACACATCGAGAAAAAGGGTTTGGCGTTAATTGTTGCCAGGTTATTGGGGGTGCTGACAAATAAATTTGTATTGGTGTCAAGGTCAGAGCAACAAATTGCTGTGAAATATGGGCTGGCTAGTGCTTCAAAATGCGTCTTAATCGAAAATGGAATACAGATAGAAAATGGAAAACAGATAGAGAAGGAAGAATTGCCGGTATCAGAATTTTTTTTTGGAAGCCTTCCTCCGGATAGCTTTATCATAGGTATGCTATCCCGCTTTGATATTATTAAGAATATACCTTATGCAATTAGAAGCCTTTCAGATTATTTGAAAAGCCATGATGATGTATTTCTCGTAATAGGAGGAGATGGAGAGGCTCGCAGGGAGATTGAACTTGCAGTCAGCGAGTTAAATCTGCAGAATAAGGTAATACTGTTGGGATTTATCAACAATGTTAAGCATTTTTTTTCACTTATCGATGTCTATCTGAATACATCACTGGGCGAGGCTTTTGGTTTTTCAACTGTAGAAGCGATGAAATTTGGAGTACCTGTTGTTGCCAGCAATGTTTATGGGAATTCTGATGTGATCGAAGACAACAATACAGGTCTATTATTCCCACTTGGTAAACCTGTATTGCTAGAAGAAAAAATTAATATCTTAAAGGATGATAAGAAAGCATATGACCGTCTAGCGAAAGGTGCTTATGGAAGTGTCAAAAAGCGTTTTAACTTGAAACGGACGATAGAAGAAACCAGAGAACTGTATCTTTCTTTCACACCTGACGCGTGGAAAAAAATAAAGATGCGAATCGGTATAAATGCTTCAAAGATTTATGATGTACATACTGGTGTTGGTCGGTACACGTCTAATCTGAGTAGATCTATCCTGAAAACCGATAGTAAAAATGACTATTATTTATATACACCAGGCAGAGTGGGTAATGCTGACGTGGCCGAGATAGAAGGGTCTGATTTGGAGAAACCAGCGGTATTCATACAAAATAATACGCTGAGAATCTTATGGGAACAAATGGTTTTGCCAATGTATTCAAGAAAGGACAGGCTTGATTTGTTTCACTATACGGATCATGCTTTATCCTTATTATTTAGAAAATGCCCGATTATTATTACTGTTCATGATATTGCGTATCTTCGCTTGCCTAATCTGTTGAATACATCAAGGAAGGTTTATAAGAAAAACATATTACAGATTTCGATTAAGAAAGCGGAAGTGATCATTGTAGACTCTTATGCAACAAAGAAAGATATTGTTGAATATTTTGGTATTAGAGAGGGGAAAATAAGGGTCATTCACCTTGGTGTTGAGGGTAGGTTCCGTCCTATTAACAATGTGGAGAGTTTTAGATTAAAAAACAACCTACCCTCAAAAATGATTTTGAACGTTGGTACGTTGGAGCCAAGAAAGAATGTTGTCTCTTTAATAAAGGCCTTTAATGAGTTGAGAAAAAAAGGTTTTAAAGACTACAAATTAGTTATAGCTGGCAATAAAGGGTGGCTTTATGAAGAAATATTTAAAGAAGTTATCCATAGTGATCTGGAGCGGGAAGTATTGTTTTTGGGTGTGGTTAAGGACAAAGACTTGCCTGTGTTATATAACTGTGCTGATATATTTGTTTATCCATCACTGTACGAAGGGTTTGGTTTGCCTCCACTGGAAGCAATGGCTTGTGGTATACCTGTAATTACATCAAATACATCTTCTCTGCCAGAGGTAATTGGTGATGCTGGAATCATGGTAGACCCTACTGATATAAATTCACTATGTGAAAGTATGTATATTTTATTAAAAGATAAAGAATTGTGGAATCGTATGAGAAACATGGGATTAGAAAGATCTAAATTGTTTTCATGGGACAAAACGGCAGAGAAGATATTGAAGGTATATGATGACGTTTTTTCCGTGCATAAATACCAATAAGGTTTAAGGGTATATAAAAAGTCCTCTTTCTGTATACTGTTCGTCCTTGAGTTTGCGTGTTGGCATATGTTCCTACTCTTCCATGTAGATAATGTAGAATGTCATTTCAGTGCTTTCCTCATGAAATTAGAATGCTCTATTTCATTGTGCGTAAAAGACTTAATAGTTCCACGGAATATATAAAATATTAAGCCCAACCTGCTTTATTATGGACTAACGGCTAATGCCCATCTACCAAGCTGGTTTATAGAAATGTTTGACGAGTTTTTTTCTGTACAGGGTAACACTGATTGTTTATAGTTCATAATTTTATAAAAGTTGAGTATCAACAACAGTGGTAGTATAATTAATAAAATATAAGCATAGATGTAGTATGCCTTGTGCGTAAGTCTGAACATTACTTTAAGCTTTATTTTCTAAGTTTATAGAGTTTGTTTACATGGTGGAATATAATTCTGAGGTTACATTATTTATAGAAATATGTAACTGACAAGGCGGAGCTATGTTTATACATATAACATTTTACATGCGTTTTCTAAGAGATCTGTTTCAAATTGAGAAAAGTGAGGATTAAGTAATGGAGGAAAACACCGTTGAGCTGATTGATTACATTAGAGTAGTTTGGAAGCAAAAGATACTTGTTATTCTGGGAACATTAGTCTGTATAGCAGCAGGAGTGGCATTGTGTCCGAGGTCGCAAGTGGCATACCGCTCAGAGGCTACTTTGAGAATCGGCACGACAATAGATTCTTCTCGTAAAACAAGCGTTATTGATACTCCTGCAAACTTGGCCAAAATTATCCCTATCGAGTATTCTCTAGAGGGTGACGAAGCATTAGGATATGGCCTTGGCGTTGAGATGATTGCGAGGACTGCACTTATCAATATAAATGTGAAAGGGCCTGATAGAGAAAAAACTAAAGAGTTTCTTAAAAAGACGATAGAAAGGATTATCGAAGATCATGGTATATTAACAGGAAATATTTGCAAGTTTTATAAGCTTCGCATAGAGGAACATGAGGCGGAACTTGATAAAATTACTGAAGAATTTAATAAAGAGTCATTAGTGCTATCAGAAAATAAAATATCAATAGAAGAGGAAAAGGCTTTAGGCACAAGTAACAGTGAAATTCGGCTTTTCCTCTTGCTGTCGGTCCAGAACAACATGAATAATAAACAAAGCGCTATAAGATCTCTCCAAGAGAATATTTTCAGTAAGCAATCGGTTGTTAAATATTTAGAGGAACGTAAAACAACACTGATTGGTAGGGTAGGAGAGGGTGTTGATATAAGAGACAGCAAGAGGCGTTATATCCTGTTAACTGGATTTGGTGGTTTAACTATATCTATCTTTCTGGCTTTCTTTGTAGAGCATCTGGGAAATGTAAGAGAAAATGAGAAAAGAAAATCAATGTCTTGACAATGTCAGTTTGGGTCACTTGCTTGGAGCCGTGTTAATCATCGTATGTGACAGGAGAGTATTTTGCTGCGAAAGTACAAAAATAAAAAGTTGTACTTAATTAGAGTGACTGCCTGAATTCTTAAATAAAAAGAGACTCTTAGTTGACAGATATAGGATGGATATTTATGACTAATGAGCGGAATATACAAATTTTAATATGAATCTTAATGTCAATGTTAGTTTCAAGGAATTGCTTATTTTAGTTGGTTGCGGTACATATCATGACCTTGAATAGAAACAAGAATCTGAAACTCATAAAAAATCATTGGGAAAACGAAGAAACTGTTTCCCTGGGGGACGTAAATCTTAGAGAGCTTGAAAGATTATCAATTATAGAGTGTTTAAAAAAGCAGAAGGTTTGCTCTTTAATCGACATTGGATGTGGGGATGCGTTAGATACTGTTTGCTATAGTGATTACGTCAAGGATGTTTATGGTCTTGATTACTCAAATACCATGTTGCAAAAGGCTAAAGAAGTATGCAAAGGCAAGGTAAGTCTTTTAAAGTTTGATCTATTAAAAAATAATATAGCCCTAAAAGTTGATATGGTTACGACAAAGAGACTTATGATAAACTTAGGTAATTTTGAAAATCAAAAGAAGGCCATTTTGAAAATATATGATTGTTTAAATAAAGATGGTTACTATTTGATGCTTGAATGTTGTATTGATGGCTTAAACAATCTGAATACAATGAGGGGAAGAGTTGGACTTGATAGAATAAATGAACCCTTTCATAATACGTATTTCCAATTAAACGAATTGGTCAGTTTTGTTTCAACTCATTTTTATATAGAAGAAGTAAAATATTTTTCTACATATTATTTTTTAACAAGAGTTTGCAACCATCTTTTAGGACAAGATAATGTTAAAAGTGCTGATGGAGTGGCAAAGGATATCCATTTATCCTTTAATCTTTCAGGTTCTATTGTTGTTGGCCCTCAGTTCTTAATGGTATTAAGAAAAAAATAGATGAAAGATCGTTCTTTAAAGAAGTAACTAGCAACGTATGAAGAAAGAACTAATTATAATTGGTGGTGGTGAACATGCAAGAGTGTTAATCGATACGGCAATAGCATTATCCGAGGAGTGGGATGTTATAGGTTTTGTCGATCAAATGCCTTGCAAAAGCACTACTCAACATTTCAACATTAAGAAGTTAGGTTCTGATGAGGAATTAGACGCAATCCTTAATAAACATCAGAACGCTAATCTCGTTATAGGTGTCGGGGATATTTCACGTAGAAACAAAATCATCTCTTCTTTATCTTTTCCTGAAGACAGGTGGGCTAACCTGATTCATCCTTCAGCCATAATTGCTTCAACTGTCATATTATCATACGGTATAGTTGTTATGAGCAGAGCTATTATTCAAACAGGCGCGCAAGTCAGTGAACACGCCATAATTAATAGTGGAGCCGTGATTGAACATGATGTGTTAATCGGTAAGAATACGCATATCACGTCCGGAGCCGTTTTAGGAGGCGGATGTAGTATTGGAGATAATTGTACGATTGGCCTGGGGTCAAGGATTAGAGATCGTATTTCTATTGGAACCGGGGTAACAGTTGGAATGGGCTCAGTGGTGGTAACAGATATTCCAGAGAACGAAACCGTTGTGGGTGTTCCTGCCAGAAGAATAACAGCCGAACCTGTCATTAATAAAGTAAATATTTCAGATATTTGCATAATACCAGAAACGACACTATATGAAGCGATGTCTATTCTGGCTAGACACGGTACGATGATTGCCCTTGTGACTGAAAAAGATGACAAATTATTAGGTATTGTTGCCTATGAAGATATCCGTAATGCACTTCTTTCCAATAATGATATAGACCAGCCTATAACTGAGTTTATGAATGTAAACTATCAGTATGTAACAGAGCAGACAAGTAGAGTCGTCGCATTAGAGAAGATGAAAGCACTGGGAATTACCAGGATGCCAGTCTTAGATGGCAACCATCGTATTGTAGGGCTTCATTTGGCTGAGGCACTTATTGGGAACCTTTGCCTTGATAATATTGCAGTAATCATGGCAGGCGGTAAAGGAGAACGTCTGAAGCCTTTAACCGATGAAATTCCAAAACCTATGATGAAAGTTGCAGGACATCCTATTCTTGAACATATTATTCTTCATCTGTCAGCATCCGGCATACGAACAATATATATTGCAGTAAATTACTTAGCGGATGTAATAGAAAATTATTTTAAAGACGGATCAATGTTTGGGTGCAGTATTCATTATTTACGTGAGAAGAATCCTCTTGGCACTGCCGGTGCGTTAAGTCTATTGCCAGAAAAGTCCAGGTTTCCAATATTTGTAGTTAATGGTGATCTCATTACTCATTTTGATGTGCAGGCGATGCTCCATTATCACCAAAAAAGCAAAAATATAATGACAATTGGAATTCATGATTATATACAATCCATTCCTTATGGCGTTATTGATGTAAATGGGACTGGAGTAGTATCAATTTATGAGAAACCAGAAAAACATTACAATATAAACGGAGGCATATATATTATAGAACCTGAATTAATTGATACTGTTCCTGATGAGAATACTTTTCAAATGACGGAGTTTATTAATAATACGATCAATAATAAGCAAAAAGTGGGTGTTCATTTGATTGAAGGTAGCTGGATAGATGTTGGAGAACATAGTGATTTGAAGATTGCTCAAGGGAGATGATAGTATATTTATAATTTTTTTGAACGACAAGGCAGATATTAAAATCCAATGAAAAAGATTCTGGCAGTTGCTGTACATCCGGATGATGAGACCTTAGGCTGTGGTGGAGCTTTATTAAAGCACAAGAAAAACGGTGACGAGATATACTGGTTGATCATTACAACTATTAACGTAGAGATTGGCTGGAAAGAGGAGAAAGTAGAGTCACGACGGAAGGAAATTGATAAGGTTTCAAAGGTGTATAGTTTTAGTGCTACATACAATCTGGGGTTTCCATCCACCAGGTTAGATACAATTTCTATGAAAGATCTAATCTCTGAAATATCAAATATTATTCAGAAAGTTGAACCGGATTTAATTTATATTCCAAACAGATCTGATATACATACTGATCACCAGATAGTATTCAAGGCAATCATGAGTTGTACAAAGATCTTCCGATGTCCTTTTATCAAGAAGATTCTTATGTGTGAATGCCTTTCCGAGACAGAATTTTCGCCTGCAATGCCAGCCGATGCCTTTATTCCTAATGTTTTTGTTGACATAGAGGGCTTTTTGGAGGAGAAGATAAAGATCATGACGATGTATCGAGATGAAATGGGAAGTTTCCCTTTTCCGAGAAGTGAGGAAAATATCAGGGCATTGGCTATGTATAGAGGTGCCACTGCAGGAGTTGAAATTGCTGAAGCATTTGTCTTGTTGAAGGAAGTTATATAGATGAAAAGAGATAAAGTGTTTATCATTGCAGAGGCTGGGGTAAACCATAATGGAGATCTTATTATTGCAAGGAGACTTATAGATGTTGCAGTTGATGCCGGGGCAAATGCTGTTAAATTTCAGACGTTTAAGGCGGAAAAAGTGATAAGCAGATATGCCCAAAAAGCAGAATACCAATGTAAGACAATTGATGAAAATGAGACACAGCTTGAAATGGTTAAAAGATTGGAATTAGACGCTGAGGCACATAAAAAACTGATCCACTACTGTAATGAAAGGGGCATAATGTTTCTTTCTACTCCCTTTGATATTGAAAGTATTGAATTGCTAGATAAGCTTGGACTCAAAATAATTAAAATACCTTCAGGGGAAATCACCAATCTGCCGTATTTAAGAAGAATTGGTAGCCTTAAGAAAAAGATAATCCTTTCAACCGGAATGGCTGATTTGGAAGAGATCGGAAAAACCTTAGGCGTACTCATAGAATCAGGAACACCAAAGGATTATATTACGGTCTTGCATTGTAATACTGAATACCCGACTCCATTTGAAGATGTTAATCTGATAGCTATGCTTACAATCCGTGATACATTCATGGTCAATATAGGATATTCCGACCATACTCTGGGTATAGAGGTACCGATTGCT